>Ga0181533_1002316_pt1 | contig 22543 bp, 26 predicted proteins | sample PEATcosm2014_Bin_45_FD_119772 | JGI IMG/M metagenome (GOLD analysis project Ga0181533, IMG submission 119772) | Peatland microbial communities from MTU Mesocosm Facility, Houghton, MI, USA - PEATcosm2014_Bin11_60_metaG | ecosystem: Environmental > Terrestrial > Soil > Wetlands > Peat | place...
ATCGTCTGGCCCAAGGCGTTCGAGCGCCTGCGCGCGATCGTCATCGGCGCGCGCTTCGTCGCCGCGACCGGCAAGTTGCAGAACGAGGCCGGCGTCATCCACCTCATCGTCGAGCGCATGGAGGATCTGACGCCGATGCTGGGGCTGCTTTCCGAAGAAGGGCGAACCATCGCAACGCCAGCGCCCGCCGACGAAGTTCGCCGCCCGCCAGTGTCGCCGCCGCAGAAGCGCCAAGGCGACCGCTTCGCGCAAGTGCAGCCGTTCGCCGACCCGCGCCTCGCCCCGCCGCCAGCCCAGAGCCAAGAACTCGAACGCGCGCTGCCGGCGGGACGGAATTTTCATTGAAGGGGCGGACGAGTGGTCGCACGACGCGATGCGCTCGCGCCTCGAAATTGCATCGACGCCATGCTATACGGCGAATGCTATCTAATGTTCACCTATGGCTCCTGTCCATGAAGCCCTCAGAATCGCTGCTCACGCATCGCGCCGCCATCCGCGCCATCGTCGCGGCTCATCGGGCCTCCAACGCCAGGGTGTTCGGCTCGGTGGCGCGCGGGCGCGACACCGAGGAGAGCGATCTCGATATTCTCGTCGATCCCGCGCCGGACGCCACGCTCTTCGACATCGGCGCGATGCGGCATGAATTGCGGCAATTGCTCGGCGTGAAGGTCGACGTGCTGACGCCCAACGGACTGCCCGACACCTTCCGCGAAGCCGTTCTGGCCGAAGCGGCGCCGGTATGAGCGGGACGGTCAACGGGTCGTCGGCTATCTCGGCGATATCCTGCAGGCCATCGAACGCATTCATCGTTACACCGACGACGTGGACGAAGTCGCCTTCTCTCGAGACGAGATGACGCAGGACGCCGTAATCCGAAATTTCGAGATCATTGGCGAAGCGTGCCGCAACATCGAACGAAACGACCCGAGCTTCGCGGCCGCTCATTCCGAGCTTCCGCTCTCCATCGCCTATGAAATGCGCAACGCGCTCGCCCACGGCTATTTCAAGGTCGATTTGGCGATTGTTTGGAGGAGCGTCGAAACCGATCTGCCGCCTTTGTACGAACAGGTGCGGTCTCTCCTCGGCGCGCTGACTCAAACGAACGACCACGACCCAGCACGCAACGCGTGACGCTTAGCCCGTTCACCCCTTGGCCGGCGCGCGCTTCTCGAGTTCGGCGATGAATTCGCGCGTCTCGCGCGTCGCCATGCCCGCCGCTTCGCGCGCGTCGGCGATCATCTTCAGGTTGTTGGCGGTGGTTTCCGCCTTCCAGGGCTCGTCGAGAACGGCGAGCGCGTCGGCGAGCGCGTCGCTCGCGGCGTCCCAGTCGCTCCCGATCACCGCGAGTTCGAGCAGCGTCGCGTGATCCCAATAGTCCGGCTTGGCGCCGAGCCGCCGACGCACGGCGTAAAGCACGACGCCCGCCATTTCCTTGGCTAAAGGGTCCTTGGGATCGGCGATCGTCATCAGCGTCACCGCATTGATGCCGGGATAGGCGTCGCGCCAGTCGGCTTCGAAGCCCGCGCGATACGCGGCGATCGCCCTCTTCAAGTGGCCGCGCGCGGCGAAGCCGTCGCCCGCTTTCAGCGCCTTCGCCCAGCGATCCTTGTGGATGCGCCCGAGAAGCGCGTTGGCCTCGCTCGAAGGTCCGCGCTCGGCGATCAGTTGCGTCAGCATCGTCTCCGCTTCGCGGTCGCGTCCAACGCGATTGAGCGCGAGCGCCCATTGCTCGCGCACGAGCTGGGTGCGCTGCAACGCCATGTCGAGCTTTGGGCAGAGGTCGACGATCCGATCCCACGCCGAAACCGCGCGATAGGACAAGAGAAGATCGACCGCTACGCCCGCCTGCACCGCGCTCATGTCGCCCAGGCTGTCGCGCAACTGGTCGAGCCCGGCCTGGCCGCTATCGCGCGCCTTGACGAGCCGCCCTTTCAGCTCCTCCTCCATCGCGATCTTGGTGCGAAAGACGTCGGTTTTCAGCCGGTCGATCGGCGCCGCCTGGTAACCCTCGAGCAGTTGGAACAGCGGCGAATCCATCGCGCGGTGCTGGCGCGATTCGATCAGGCGCTGCGTCAGCGCCGTCTTCGCGGCGGCGGGATCGGCCGGGGCGCCGTCTTCGTTGAGCGCATAGGGCAGCGCCCGCAAGGGACCGACGTCGAAGGGCAGGGGGCAGCCCAACGCGAGCGTCAGCACCGTCGTCTCCGGACGCGCCGCGTGGCGAATGCCGAGCTCATAGTAGACGTTGGCGTTGAGCAGGGTCAGGTCGGCGATCGCGTATTCGCTGAGCAGCAGGCGCTCATACATCAACTTGTGGATGAACCCGGCGCCCTGCTCCTCGTCGGCGCGGATGCCGTCGAGCCCAGCCGCCTCGACGGCCGGGGCGATCACCTCGGCATAGATGCGGTCGAAATCCACCATCCGCCCCGAGGCATCCGGCTTGCGGCCGAACGGCATGATGACGAAACAGACAGCCCGATGGCTCACGACCCACCTCCCGCCGCCTTCGCGCAGCGCGCGATCCTAGCCCGCTCGCGGCGCGGAGTCTCGCAAGGCATTCGCGGCGGCCGCGTTTGCTATCGCGGCGGGGCCTTGCTAGCGGTGCGCGCCCCGCCCGACAGGTTCCCCCTTTGCCCTACGCCATGCTCGCCTTCCTCACCCTGCTGTGGGGCTCGTCGTTCCTGCTCATCAAGATCGCGTCGCGGGCGTTCGATTCGGCCGGCTTCGCGTTCGGCCGCGCTGGGATCGCCGCCGCGGCGCTGGTCGTCGTGGCGCTCGCGATGCGCTGGCGCTGGCCGCGCTCGCCGCGCCTGTGGGGTCAGATGGCGGCGATGTCGCTTGCCGGCCAGGTTCTGCCCTTCCTGCTGTTCGGCGTCGCCGCGCATCTCACCACCAGCGCCGACATGGCGCTGATGATGGGCGGCGTGCCGATCTTCACCTTCGTCATCGCCCGGCTGTTCGCGCTGGGCGAGGTGTGGAACGCGCGCGCCGCGTTCGGTCTCGCGCTCGGCCTTATCGGCGTCGCCGTTTCGCTCGCTTCGCCGCTCGGTTCGGCGGCCGTCGCGACGGCGTCCGAGCCGGGCCTCGGCCGCGCTCTGGCGCTGCTCGGGGCCTTGGGATATGCGACGGGCGCGCTGTTGTCGCGCCCGGTTTCGCGCGAGATCGGGGCCGCCATGGCCGCGACGGGCTCGATGGCGGTCTCGGCCGGACTTTTGCTCGTCCTCGTTCTGGCGCTGGACGGCCTGCCGTCGCCGGCCGCGCTCGCAGCGACGCCGCTCGGGCCGCTCGCCGCGCTTTGCGCGCTCGGGCTGTTCAACACCGCGCTCGCCTATTTCATCTATTTCCGGCTGATCGCCAGCGCGGGCGCGACCTTCGCGGCGCTCAACAATTACATCGTGCCCTGCTTCGGACTGCTGGCGGGCGCCTGGACGCTCGGCGAACCCGTCGGCCCGTCGTCGTGGATCGGCATGGCCTGCGTGCTCGGCGGCGTCGTGGTCACGGGATCGGCGGCGAACGCCTCGCGCGTCATCGCCAAGCGCTAGCGCCGTCTCGTCGCCCTTACGCGACCTCGAATAGCCCCGCCGCGCCCATGCCGCCGCCGACGCACATCGTCACCACGACATATTTGACGCCGCGCCGCTTGCCTTCGATCAGGGCATGGCCGACGAGCCGCGAGCCGCTCATGCCATAGGGATGGCCGACCGCGACCGCGCCGCCGTCGACGTTGAGCTTGTCGCCGTCGATGCCGAGCCGGTCGCGGCAATAGATCACCTGCACGGCGAAGGCCTCGTTGAGTTCCCACAGGCCGATGTCGTCGACCTTCAGGCCGTGCGCGCTCAGCAGCTTCGGCACGGCGAACACCGGGCCGATGCCCATTTCGTCGGGATCGCAGCCGGCGACTGCGATGCCGCGGTAGATCCCCAGCGGCTCGAGATCGCGCTCGCGCGCGATCTTTGCCTCCATCAGCACGCAGGCGCTGGCGCCGTCCGACAATTGCGACGCGTTGCCGGCGGTGATGAACGATCCGTCCCTCTTCAAATGCCGTCCGCCCGCGAAGACCGGCTTCAGGGCGGCGAGCCCGGCGAGCGTGGTGTCGGGGCGATTGCCCTCGTCATGCGCGAGCGTGACCGGCTTTTCGTGCGTCGCCCCGCTCGCCTTGTCGACGACCTTCATCACGGAGGGCAGGGGAACGATTTCGGCGTCGAAGCGCCCCTCCGCCTGAGCCCGCGCCGTGCGCTGCTGCGATTGCAGCGCGTATTCGTCCTGGCGCTCGCGCGAAATCCCATAGCGTTCGGCGACGACCTCGGCGGTCTCCAGCATCGACATGTAGACGTCGTCGCGATGATGGAGCAGCCAGGGATCATGCGCGCGGTGCCGATTCATCGTGTCGTTCTGCACCAGCGAAATCGATTCCAGGCCGCCTCCGACCACGATTTGCATGCCGTCGGCGACGATCTGCTTGGCCGCGATGGCGATCGCCATCAGGCCCGAGGCGCATTGCCGGTCCACCGACATACCGGCGACGCTGGTCGGCAGCCCCGCGCGCAACGCGCATTGGCGCGCGACGTTCGAGCCCGTGGCGCCCTGCTGCAACGCCGCGCCCATCACGACGTCGTCGATCTCGGCTCCGGCGACGCCGGCGCGCCCGACCGCGGCGGCGATCGCGTGGCCGCCCAGCGTCTGGGCCGGCGTGTCGTTGAAGGCGCCGCGATAGGCCTTGCCGATCGGCGTCCGGGCGGTTGAAACGATGACGGCTTCACGCATTGTCCAGCTCCTATTTCAGCGTTGCGACGCCCTTCGCCCTGGCGGCGGCGGCGGCGAATTTGAATGTCTGCGCGAAGGCGTTTTCCAAGGGAACCGCGGCGCTGCGATCGGCGATCTCGGCAAAGCGCGCCGCGATTGTCTCGGGCGTGCGCTCGGCTTCGCCGAGATAGACGCCCGGCGTCTCCGCGATGTGGGTCACCGCGAAGACCCCGGCGCCGGCGCCGAGAATGACGCGCGAGGGCGCCTGTTCGCTGACGAGAAACAGCACGCCGGGCGTCACCGATTCCGGGGTCAGCAGCGCGGCGGCTTCGGGCGGCAGCAGCCCGGCGGTCATCGCGGTGGCGGCGGTCGGCGCGAGCACGTTGACGCGGATGTCGTTCTTGGCGCCTTCGAGATGCAGCACGTTCATCAGGCCGATCATCGCCGCCTTCGCCGCGCCGTAGTTGGCCTGGCCGAAATTGCCGTAAATGCCCGACGCCGACGAGGTGAAGACGATGCGGCCGTAGTTGCGCTCGCGCATGCCCGCCCAGACCGCCTTGGCTGAGATCGCCGAACCCATGAGATGCACGTTCACGACGCGCTCGAAATCGGCGAGCTCCATCTTGGCGAAGGTCTTGTCGCGCAGGACGCCGGCGTTGGCGACGAGAATGTCGACGCCGCCCCATCGCTCCTGCGCGCCCTTCACCATCGCTTCGACCTGAGCCGGGTCGCAGACGTCGGCGCCGTCGGCGACGGCGACGCCGCCCGCGCGTTCGATTTCCTCGGCGACGCGGAGCGCCGATTGCGGAGGAGCGCCGCCGGGTCCCAGATCGTTGACGACGATCCTCGCGCCGCGCGCGGCGAGTCCGAGCGCATGACAGCGCCCGAGGCCGCCGCCGGCGCCCGTGACGATCGCGACGCGGCCGTCAAAACGAATTTCCATCAGTTCTCGATCTCTTGGCTCGGGTCGGCGGTCAGGCGCGGCGGCCGTGCGGGTCGATGGCGATGCGCGCGGGGGTCGGTCGCGGCCGAGGCGCCGATCTCAGGCGCAGGCCTCTCCGCTTTCCCAGGGAATCGTCGTCCGAACCGAAGCTCATCACCGCCGCGGCGCAGACGACGCCGCCGAAGGTGAAGGCGAAGCTGGCGCAAAGCAGCACGAGGCCGGGAATCAGCGCGTCCGAGCGCCACAGCAGCGATCGAAGGCCGACGAAATCGAACGCGAGGATCAGCAGCGCGCAAAACACCCCGATCGCCATGCCGAACGCCCAATTCACCATCATCGCGCGCACCAGCGGCTGGCGCGCTCCCCAGCGCCGCCAGGCCGCGTTCAAACGGCTTCGCTTGCCCTGCATCGCTTCTTCTCCTCCGGCGATCCCTGTCGGCCGCGCGCTCGCGCGCCCAGCGCCGAGCCGACGGCAATCTTATGCCGATTCGCGCCCGCGTCTAGCGTGGCCGCACAACGCGTCACGCTCGCTCCGGACGGGTCGCAATCCAGATCCTATGCCGCGCGCCGCCGCGCGCGCCTCTCGCGCGCGCCGGGATTTCCTCCGCCGCGAAGCCGGCGTCGCGAAGCCTTTGGGTGAATCGCCGGTCGGGCCCCGAGGACCATACGGCCAAAACGCCGCCGGGCCGCAGCGCCGCGCGCGCGGCGGCGAGCCCGCGCGCGTCGTAGAGCCGATCGTTGGCTGCGCGGGTCAGTCCTTCCGGGCCATTGTCGACGTCGAGCAGAATCGCGTCGTAAGTCGACTTGGCGGCGCCGATGACCTCGGCGACGTCGGACAGTTCGACGCGCGCGCGCGGATCGCCGAGCGACCCGGCGAAGATCTCCGCCATCGGGCCCTCGGCCCATTGCAAGACCGCGGGGACGAGTTCGGCGACTTCGACCCGCGCGGAAGCGTCGAGCGCCCGAAGCGCGGCGCGCAGGGTGAAGCCCATGCCCAGCCCGCCGATCAGGACGCGCGGCCGGGGGCGCTGGCGAATTCTCTCGCAGGCGAGGGCGGCGAGCGCTTCCTCCGAACCGCTGAGGCGGCTGTTCATCAATTCGTTGGCGCCGAGCCGGATCGAGAATTCGGCGCCCCGCCGCATCAGGCGCAGTTCGCCGCCCCCGCCGGGGATCGGCGCCTTGGCGAGCAAGATCCAGGGAATCACGGATCGTCTTTGCGCGCGTTGAGCGCGTCGGCGAGGCGCATCGCGGCCGAGCCGGGCTTCAGCGGCTTGGGCTGGCTTTCGTGCGGCGCCCAGCCGGTGAGCCAGATCGTGTCGAAGGTCGCGCGCAGGCGTCCGTCGGAATCGGCGAAGCGCTCGGCGTAGACCGAAGCCGCGCGCAGCAGCACGGCGCGGCGCAGCGGCTTGCGGCTGCGCAGGGTCAAGGCGTTGGTCGCCCCGAAAGCCCTGAGATCGCGCATCAGCGCGAAGAGGTCGTCATAGCGCGCGACGACGCTGTCGGCGTCGACCACCGGCAGCGCGAACCCGGCGCGCTGCATCAGGCTCCCGAGCGCGCGCACCTCGGCGAAAGGGGCGACGCGCGGCGCCGCGCCGCCGAGGATTTCGCTCTCGGCGATCATCAGGCTCTGGCGCAATTCGGTCAGCGTGTCGCCGCCGGCGAGGGCCGCCAGAAAGAGCCCGTCCGGCCTCAGCGCGCGGCGAATCTGGATCAGCGCGCCCGGCAGGTCGTTGACGTGATGCAGCGCCATCAGCGAGACGACGAGATCGCAGCTCTCGGCCGCCAGCGGCAGGCTCTCGAGGTCGCCGACGGCGCTCGCGTACGCGCCGCGCCCGACGCCGAGCGGCGAGGGCGCGAGGCGCAACGTCAGCCCGCCTCCGCTTCGCGCCGCGAGCGTCTCGGCGGCGTGCGGCCCCGGCGCGCCGACGTCCGCCGCCACGGCGAAGACGCGGCGCACCAGGCTCAGGCGATCGGCGAGCTCCTCGGCGGCCCGCCGCAGCAGGAAGTCGGCGCCCGGGTTGGCGGGCGCGGTACGGTAGGCGCGTTCGAGCCGCGCGGCGAGAAGCGCGCGGTCGAACAGGAGATGGGGCTCAGGCTTCGGCACGCCGCCCTTATGCCCCGGGCGCGCCGTGCGCGCAAAGGCGGGCGCGCCGGGTCGGAAACGGCCGCGTCGGGTCGCCACGACGGGAAAAGCGTCGCCGAAATCCGCATCGCCGGCTTGACGTGAGTCAACGGGCTCGGGCGCTCGTCGTTATAGCGTTGTTAAAATTGATCTGCTGTCCGCTTCAGGTCCTTCGCCCGTCAAAGGAAGCGTAAGGTTCCGATCCTCGATCGGGGTCGAGGGCGCAGGGCGATGCGCGGTCATCGAAGGCGAGATTTACGAAGCCGGAACGAAGCTCGCATGGCTCTAAACTGTTCGGCGCCGCCGGTTGAGCGAAGAGGCGGATGGGAACACTTTCCGCATGGCGCCGACGTGGGGCTGCGAGGGTGGGGCGCGACGCCCGCGGAAGCCTTCGAGGCGGCGGCCCACGCTCTAACCGTCGCCGTCACCGATGCGCGGGTGGAGCCGAGAGATTCCGTTCACGTGACGTGCGAGGCGCCCGACCTCGAACTCCTTTTCGTCGAATGGCTCAACGCCGTCATTTATGAGATGGCGGTGCGGAACATGCTGTTTGGTCGTTTTGCGGTTCGCATCGAGGGCGCTCGCCTCGAAGGAACGCTGTGGGGCGAGCCGGTCGATGTCGTGCGGCACGCTCCGGCGTGCGAGCCGAAGGGCGCGACATACACCGAGCTGAAGGTCGCCAGGGAGGCCGACGGCGTGTGGTCGGCCGCGTGCATTGTGGACGTGTGACGGAGATCGGCGATGGATCCAGGCCGCTTCACGCGTGTCGATTCCGCCACATGGCGCATCGAAACGACAGGCTCCATGCGCGTCCCGGCGATCATCTACGCCGACGAGAGCCTAATCGCGGACATGGACGATAAGGTTGGCGAACAGGCCGTGAACGTTGCGACCCTGCCGGGGATCGTGCAGGCGTCGTATGTCATGCCCGACGCGCACTGGGGATACGGCTTCCCGATTGGCGGCGTCGCGGCGTTCGATGCGGATCGCGGCGGAGTCGTGTCCGGGGGCGGCGTCGGTTTCGACATTTCTTGCGGCGTGCGCACGATGCTGACCGGGCTAACGGCCTCCGACATCGTTCTCGTGCAGAAGTCGCTTGCCGAGTCGCTGTTTCATCAGATCCCGGCCGGCCTCGGCAGCGAGGGAGCGATTGCGCTCGATGCGAGCGAGATGGACGCCATGCTCGCCGGCGGCGCCCAATGGGCGGTCGAACGCGGGTGGGGCGCGGCGCACGACCTCGAGCGGATCGAGGAAGCGGGGCGGATGGCCGGCGCCAGGCCCGATTTCGTTTCCGACCATGCCAAGGAACGCCAGCGCCGCGAGATGGGGACGCTGGGCTCCGGCAATCACTATCTCGAGGTCCAGGCGGTGGCCGAGATACTCGACACGACCGTCGCCGGCGTCTTCGGGCTCGCGCGGGACGACGCTGTCGTTACGATTCATTGCGGCTCGCGCGGCCTCGGCCATCAGATCGGAACCGAGTTCCTGAAAGAAATGCTGGCGACGGCGAAGGGGGCGGGCATCGCGCTTGCCGACCGCGAACTCGCCTGCGCCCCGATTCATTCCGAGGTCGGCCAACGCTATCTCGGCGCCATGCGGGCGGGGGTCAATTGCGCGCTCGCCAATCGCGAGATTCTCGGTCACTACGCTCGGCGCGTTTTCACCCACTTCTTCCCGAACAGCGACCTGCGTCTTCTGTTCGACGTCTCGCACAACACCTGCAAGGTCGAGTCTCACCTCGTTGACGGTAAGCGACGCGACCTGTTCGTTCATCGCAAGGGCGCAACCCGAGCCTTCGGACCCGGCCATGAGAGCCTGCCGGCGGCGCTGCGCTCCGTCGGCCAGCCCGTGCTTGTCGGCGGCAGCATGGGGACGGGCTCATACGTGCTCGTCGGCGAAGCGACGAGCGAAGCCAGGGCGTTCTCGTCGGCTTGCCACGGCGCCGGCCGGGCGATGTCGCGCCATGCGGCGCTCAGGCAATGGAGCGGGCGAGCGATTGTAGACGATCTCGCGTCACGGGGGATTCTGATCCGCTCGCCTTCGACGCGCGGCGTGGCGGAGGAAGCGCCCGGCGCCTACAAGGATGTCGACGCCGTCGTGGTCGCGGCGGAGCGCGCCGGGCTCGCTCGCAGGGTGGCGCGCTTGCGGCCGCTGATCTGCATTAAGGGATGAGTTCGCCCTCGGCGGCCGGCAATTGTGTGGCGCGCCGAATCTTTCGCGCAAATTCCGTTTCTCCGTCGCGAAATTCCTGCTTAACTCGCGGCATGACCTTGCCCTTCGCCGGCGACGCCGAAGTCGACGCCCCTCCCGCGCTACGCGCGCGGCTGCGCGGCCTCTTCGCCAGCCTCAGCCGCGCCGCCCTCGATACGCTCTATCCGCCGACGTGCCTGGCCTGCCGCGCGGCGACGGGAGAGGCGGATGCGTTGTGTCCGGCCTGCTGGCGGGCGATGCGCTTCATCGAGCGGCCGTTTTGCGAGCGGCTCGGCACGCCCTTCGAGCAGGATCTCGGGGCGGGGCTGCTGTCGCCGCAGGCGATCGCCGATCCGCCGGTGTTCCGGCGCGCGCGCGCCGTGGCGCGCTTCGAGGACGGGCCGGCGCGCCGCCTCGTGCATCGGCTCAAATATTCCGATCGCGGCGAACTCGCGGGGCCGCTCGGGGCCTGGATGGCCAGAGCCGGCGCCGACGTGCTGGCCGAGGCGGACGCGATCGTTCCCGTGCCGCTGCACGCGCTCAGGCTGTGGACGCGGCGGTTCAATCAGGCGGCGGCGCTGGCGCGCGCGATCGCCCGCCAGACCGGCAAGCCGTTCGAGCCGGGGCTCCTCGCCCGCGTCAAGGCGACGCGCAGCCAGGTGGGCCTCAGCCGCGAGCAGCGCGCTCAGAACGTCCAGGGGGCCTTTCGCACGCCGCTGGGGGCGCATGTGAAAGGGCGGCGGATCGCGCTCGTCGACGACGTGCTGACCTCCGGCGCCACCGCAAACGCCGCCGCGCGGGCGTTGCTGCGCGCCGGCGCGGTTCAGGTCGATCTCATCGTCTTCGCTCGGGTTGTGACGGGCGCGTGACCTCCCATATAGTGGTCGAACGCCAGCCGTCGGGCCCCTGAAGGAGTGAATTCGCCTTGCCGCCGATCGTCATCTACACCAAATCGAGCTGCCCCTATTGCCACGCCGCCAAGGATCTTCTGCGCCGCAAGGGCGCGCCGTTCGAGGAAATCGGCGTCGACGGCGATCGCGCCGGCCAGGCCGCGATGGCTCTCAAGGCGGGCGGACGGTCGAGCGTGCCGCAGATTTTCATCGGCGCCGCGCATGTCGGGGGCTGCGACGACCTCTACGATCTCGAAGGGGCGGGGCGGCTCGACGCGCTGCTCGCGGGATGAACGATGATCAAATTCGCGCTCGCCTGCGATAAGGGCCACGACTTCGAAAGCTGGTTTCCCGACGGCGCGGCTTACGAGAAGCAAGCGCGGCGCGGCCTGATCGCCTGCCCGGAATGCGGCTCGACGCGCGTCGCCAAGGCGATCATGGCGCCGGCGGTTCTCGGCGCCGGCCGGCCCGAACGCGAGGCGAGCCCGGCGGCGGCGGTTCCCGTCGCGCTCATCGACCAGCGCCAGCGCGCGTTGCGCGAGGCGGTGCGGAACTTGCGGCGCGAGATCGAAACCCATACCGACGACGTCGGCGCGAAGTTTCCCGAGGTGGCGCGGGCGATCCATGCCGGCGAGGCGCCGGAGCGCGCCATCCGCGGTCAGGCGAGCCGAGCGGAGGTCGAGGCGCTGATCGAGGACGGCGTCGGCGTCCTGCCGATCCCCTTCGCCCCCGACGACTTCAATTGAAGGGCGAAAGGCCGCCTATTCCGCGGCGACGCTGAACTCGGACGCCTCGATCACGGTCGTGCCGATCATGGTGCGCACGGAGACGCGGAACGGCATCAGCACGCGCGCGCCGTCGATCGGCGCCAGCCAGACTTCGAGATCCGTGTTGTCGGCCATGAATTTTGTCGCGGGACGATCGCGCCGATGGCCGGCGATCGGCACGTAGCGCACGGCGCAGACCGCCACCGGGCCCTTGTAGCCCTTGGCCGAAACGTCGCGCTGCCCGACATAGGTCAAATTGACGTCGAAGCGGGTATAGCCGTCGAAGATGGGAATCGTACGGTCGCACGAGGCCGGTCCGACGAGCGGCCCCTTGGCGGGGGCGGGGATGACGAAGGCGCCGACGGGATCGACGATCCCCTGCTTGTCCCTGTCGGACAAGGGAATGCGGTCGGGCTTGTCCTCGAAGGGCGGCGAAATGTCGACGCCGGTCACCGCGTTGGCGGCCAGAGACATGCGGATCGTGCGTGTCATCGAGGCATTCGTGGCGGTGGTCGCGAATGTCGCGGGCACGATGTGGTTGCCGACGATCGCTCCGTGCCCCGTCGAGGCGCCGCGCGAGCGGGAGAACATCGTGGCGAGGCCGGAAAGCTTGGCCGTAGCGTCGATCGCATAGCTGTTCGGCGTCAGCGTGGCGTTCACGTTGGCGACGCCGATCGGCAAGCCGATCAACGAAACGTTATAGGTCGCGCGCAGCATATCGGCGCGCGCGCCGACAGTCGCGAGCGACAAAACGACCGCGCCGACGCCGAGGCCACGCGTCGCGCGCAGGGCCATCCGCCGCAAGGACATCAATCCGTCTCCCGACACGAAGCCAATCCAACGTAGCATCCATCTCGCGAAAATCCGACAGCAAAATGGCGCCCGAGGGGCTTCCCGCGTTTTGGCCTCGCGATGCAAAAATGTTCGGATGGCCCTTGTCAAGGTCTTGCGGGGCGGGCGCGGGCGGACGTAACCTTGGCTCATGGTCGAGACGGTCATATCCATTCGCACCGCGCGACTCGGCGACGAGAGCGAAATCGCTCGCGTGCACGACGCGGCGTGGCGCGACGCCTATCGCGGCGTGATTCCCGGCCGCGAACTCGAGCGCATGATCATGCGCCGCGGCCCCGACTGGTGGCGCCGCGCCATTGCGGGCGGCACGCGCCTGATCGTGCTCGATTTCGCCGACAAGGTGGCGGGCTATTCCAACTATGGGCGCAATCGCATGCCCTCGCTGAACTACGGCGGCGAGATTTTCGAGCTCTATCTCGCGCCCGAGTATCAGGGCGGCGGTCTCGGCAGACGGATGTTCGAGGCGGCGCAGCGCGATCTGGCGGCGCACGGCTATTCGTCTTTCGTGGTCTGGGCGCTCGCCGGCAACGAACGCGCGCTCGGCTTTTATCGCCGGCTCGGGGGACGCATCGTGCGGCGCGCGCCGGAGCAATTCGGGACGGAAACACGCGAACGCGTCGCTTTCGGCTTTGATTGAACCGCCGTCCGCGGGTAAGAGGGGCCGCGCGTTTCTCGCGCCAACCTCTTGATCTCGGAGCAAGCCCTTGAATTTGGATGCGGTCTCGATCGGCAAGAATGCGCCGCATGAAGTCAATGTGGTGATCGAGGTGCCGATCGGCGGCGAGCCGATCAAATACGAGATGGACAAGGCGAGCGGCGCGCTGACGGTCGACCGCTTCCTCTACACTTCGATGCGCTATCCCGGCAATTACGGTTTCATCCCGCACACGCTGTCGGACGACGGCGATCCCTGCGACGTCATCGTCGCCAACACGCGCGCAATCATTCCCGGCGCGGTCATGAGCTGCAAGATCGTCGGCGTGCTGTTCATGGAGGACGAAGCGGGCGGCGACGAGAAGCTTCTCGCCGTGCCGGCGGCCAAGCTCACGCAGCGCTACGCGGGCGTCGCCAATTTCACCGATCTCCCGGAGATCACGCTGAAGCAGATCGAGCATTTCTTCGCCCATTACAAGGATCTCGAACCGAACAAATGGGTCAAGATCGTTCGCTGGGGCGACGCCGAGGAAGCGCGGCGGATCGTTCTCGAGGGCATCGAACGCGCCAGGGAAGCCAAAGCGAAGGCGTAAATCGGGGCGAAGCGATGAAACGTTCGTTTGTGGATTCCCGAATCGACGCGATGGCGGCGCTGTGCGGGCGTCACGGCGTCAAGCTGCCGCCTTTCGCGCTGTGGAGGGAGGACGATTACCGCGCCGACGCCGGCGCCGCGCGACGCATCGCGCAAGGAGGCCTCGGCTGGAACATCGTCGAGTTCAGGCCCGGCGCCTTCGCCAGCGACGGCTTAAGCGTCTTCACGCTGCGCATGGGCGACTGGCGACAGCTGGCGAACGGGCGCGGCCGCCTCTACGCCGAAAAAGCGCTGATGGCCGAGGACGGCCAGCGCACGCCGCATCACTATCACATCGTCAAGACCGAGGACGTTTTGAACCGCGGCGGCGCTCGCTTCGTCGTCGAATTGTTCAAGGTCGACCGCGCCGGCGTTCCGCTGAAGGAACGTTTCCGCGTCCTCAAGGACGTCAAGACGCTCGATCTCGGTCCCGGCGATCGCGTCGGCTTGGAGCCGGGCGAGAGCCTCGTGCTCGAGCCCTTCGTCGCGCACGCCTTCTGGGCGGAGGGCGGCGCGGTCCTGGCCGGGGAAGTCTCGCTCGTCAACGATGACGCCAGCGACAATTACTTTCTGCCTTCGCTCGCGCCCGCCGCGCCGATCGAAGAGGACGGGCCCAAACGCTACGTGACCGTGCGCGATCATTCGCGTGTGGTCGGCCAGATCGGCTGAAGAGGCGCGGCCTCACCCCCGCGCCAGCCTCTCCATCGCATCGAGAAATTCCGTGCGGAAGCGCGTGGCCTCGACGGCGATGGCCACGTCGGCGTTGGGCGCGCGCTTCCAAACGCCGCGCCAGTCGGCGACGGTCATGCCGCTGGTCAGGACGCCCGCGGTCTCCACGTCGACCGCGACCCTCTGCGTCGCGATCAGCGAGGGATCGATCGCCGCGGCGATGGCGAGCGGGTCGTGCATGGTGAAGACGCGCGCGCCGACGGATTTCTCCATCCGTTCGAAATAATAGCGCGCGGCGTCCTCGAGAAAGCGCAGCAGGGCCGGCGCGCCGGCCAGGCCGGCGCAGCGCGCGGCGAGCGCGGCCAGGTCCGCGGGAACGAGCTGCGTCTTGCGCGTCACGTCGAGACCGACGGCGACCAGCGGCGCCGCGCCCTCGCCGCCGAAGGCGCGAAAGACGACGCGCGCCGCCTCCGGGTCGTGCCAGATGTTGAATTCCGCGGCGGGCGTGACGTTGCCGGCCTCGTGATAGGCGCCGCCCATCAGCACCAGGCGCTCGACGAGCCGGGGCAAGGCGGGCTCGCGCATGAGCGCGAGCGCGATATTGGTGAGCGGGCCGGTGGCGACGAGAACCAATTCGCCTTGCAAAGCATGGGCGTGGGCGACGATGGCGTCGATGGCGTTCGGCGCCTCGTCCTCACGCGGCGGATCGGGCAGGACGGCGTAGCCGAGCCCGCTCGCGCCATGCACGACTCGGCCGTCCGCCGGCGTATGCAGGAACGGCGAAGCGCAGCCTGGCCAGACAGGGATTTCGGCGCGCCGCGCGAGCGCCAACACCGCCCGGGTGTTGCGCGTCGCCTGCACAAGATCGACGTTGCCGGCGACGGTGGAGACGCCGAGAACGCGCGCGTGCGGCGAGGCGCAGGCGTAGAGCAAGCCGAACGCGTCGTCGATGCCGGTGTCGACGTCGATGATCAGCGGCGTCGGTTTGGCGGGCATGGCGACCTCCCTCGGCGGACGCAGATCGCCGCCGGCCTCAGGCTTAAGGCCCGCAAGGAGGGGGCGTCAACGCGGCGCGTTTGCGCGCGCCGCCTTCAGAAAAACCCGCGCCGCGCCTTGCCGCGCCAGCGCCACAACAATTGCAGCGCCACCGCGGCGAGGCCGCAGGCGAGGCCGATCCACAGGCCGAGGCCGCGCAGCGGCGTCAAGAAGCCGAGGGCGAGGCCGATCGGCGCGCCGATGGCCCAATAGCCGAGAAGCGCCATCATCATCGGCCAGCGCGAGTCGTGGACGCCGCGCAGCATGTTGGCGAGCGCGGCCTGCGCGCCGTCGAAGATCTGGAAAATCGCGGCGACGCGCAGGAAGGAAAGTGCGAGCGCGACGATTTCGGCGTTTTCCGGCGCGTCGGCCGTGAGGAAAGGCGAGATGAGCAGCCGCGGGGCCGCGAGCATCGTCGAGGCGGAGAGCGCGACATAGGCCATGGTGACGAAAAACGCGATCCAGCCGGCGCGCGCGACAGCGGATGCGTCGCGAGCGCCAAACGCGTGGCCGACGCGCACGCTCGCGGCCTGGCCGAGGCCGAGCGGAACCATGAATGCGGTCGAGGCGATCTGCAGCACGATCGCGTGCGCCTCGAGCGAAGCGGGGCCGATCAGCCCCATCGCCAGCCCCGCCGCGGCGAAGATCGAGATTTCCGCCGCGATCGTCGCGCCGATCGGCAGGCCGAGGCGCCACAGGCGGGCGAAGGCGCGCCAATCCGGCCGCCAAAGGCCTAGGAACAGCCGATGGCGGCGCAAGTGCGGATCGACGAGGGAATAGAAGACGAGCACGAGCAGCATGACGGACTGCGACAGGCTGGTCGCGATCCCTGAGCCGAACACGCCCCAGGCCGGCGCGCCGAAATGGCCGAAGATCAGCGCGTAATTGGCGCCGGCGTTGAAGACGACCGCGAGGAGCCCGGCGATCAGGGTCGGCGCGGTGCGACCCAGCGCCGCGAACACCGAACGAGCCGCGAAATAGAGCAGCGCGGGCGCCAGCGCCCATTGCAGGCCGTGCATGTAGAGCCGCGCCTGCGCCGCGAGGTCCGGCGGCTCGCCGATCGCCAGCAGTATGGCCTCGGCGTTCCACAGGATCGCCCAAGCCGGCAGCGCGAGGACGAAGGCGCTGAGGAGCGCCTGATGGCAAGCGCGCCGCAGTCCCGCCGCGTCGCCGGAATCGGCGCCCACGAGGCTCGCCGCGATCGGCGCGACGGCGCCGATCACGCCGACGCAGAATAGAAACAATGGCATGTAGAGATTGTAGCCGAGCGCGCCGGCCGCGAGCGCCCTCGGCGAAAGCCAGCCGAGCAGCATGACGTCGGTCGTCGTCATGAAATTGACGGCGATGTTGGTGAGCACGATCGGTCCGCTCAACGCCAGGGTCGCGCCGATCTCGCGCGCGAGCCAGGGGCGCGAGGCGGTTTTCCCCGGAGCTTCCGGCTGCGTCATGGCGTCCCGCGGCGCTTCGAGGCGCGCCCGTCGTCGAATTCGGGTCAGGCGAGGACCATCCGCACGGCTTCGGCCATCGCGTGGCCGAGGATCGCGTGAGAATCGGCCTCGAGATGGATGCCGTCGAGGTCCGAGCAGGCGACGAACCGCCCCGCGTCGACGAAGCCGACGTTCTGACGCTCGGCGACGTCGCGATAGCGCTGGGCGAGGACGAGCGACTTTTCGCTCGCGCCTTCGAACATCTCGGCGAAGTCGGTCAGCTCAGCCATCGGCGGCGGCGCGACGAGAAGGATCCGAGGCGGCGCGCCGCCGGGTCCGACCGCTTCGCCGCGCGCGATGCGGATCAGGCGCTCCACGCCGTTGGCGATGTCGCCGGGCGAGGCGGAAAAGCGCTTCTTCATGTCGTTGCAGCCGAGCGCGAGGATGAGGAGATCGAGCGGCGCATGGCTCCTCAGGCACGGCGGCAGATAGTCGGCGCCGCGCCGATCCGGCTCGATCGGATCGTCGAAAACCGTGGTGCGGCCGTTGAGGCCTTCCTCGATGACGCGATGGTCTGGGCCCAATTCGCGCTGCATGACGCCGGTCCAGCGGACCTCCGGCTTGAATCGCGTCGCGCTGCGGGGATCGTAGCCCCAGGTGTTGGAGTCGCCGAAGGCGACGATGACCGCCATGAACTTCGCTCCCGCCGCGCCGTCTCTAGAGTGGACCCGTGCCGTGGTCAATGCGGCGGCGAGCGCATCGCGGGCGACGCGCCGGCGAACGAACGGCGCATTACCAAAGCGTATATTCGCCGCCCATTTCCCGCCACCGCCCGCTGGCAAACCCAAGGTCGCCTGTTCACGCAGCGGAGCCCCTGATGAAGCCTTTCGCCGCACTTGTCTTTCTCGTCGGTCTCTGCGCCGCGACGACGACGGCCGTCGCCGCGCCGCGACTGAAGCCGCTCATGCGCGTTTGGAAGGCCGAGGTCGCGCGCGCCGAGCCGATGCTGACCGGCGCGGCGCCCTACGACGAGGCAGAGTTGCGCCGCATCCTCGGTTCTCTCATCGCGGATGCGCAAGGCGTCGAGGCGGGAATGACCAGTGGGAGCGCGCAAGCGCTTGAGATCAAGAGCCGCTTTTCCCAGTTCGAAGCCGACGCCGCGGCGACGTTGCAATCGCTCGGCGCCAAGGACCGCGCGAAGAATCATTTCGCGCGGATGCGCGGCGATTGCTGGTCGTGCCACGACGTTTTCGCCGATTAGCTCGACTCCGGGGAGGGGGAAACGCTTTGCCGAAGCAACTCACGGAATAACGAAGGAAGCCTGACCATGTCGCCGACGCGCTCCCATATCACGCGCCTCTTGCACCTGGCGCTGTTGCTGATCGTCCTGCATCAACTGCTGAGCAGCACGGTGATGGAGCGGCCCTTGCCGGGCGAAGAGCCGGCGTGGCCCTACGCCCTGCACGAACGGATCGGTTTGGTCGGCCTCGGGGTTCTCGCGCTGTTCTGGCTGTGGACTCTCGTCCGTCACCCCCTGGAGACGCCGGTGGCCCGGCTCCTGCCGTGGTTCTCGGCCTCGCGGCGCGGCGCCGTCTTCAAGGACGTCGCAAGCGTCGTTCGCGCTGTCCTTTCGTTCCGTGCGCCGCCTCTCGAGCTCGAAGCCCTCGCCGGCGCCGTGCATGGCCTCGGCCTTCTCGTCGCCTCGTCCCTGGCGCTGACCGGCGCGGCGTGGTTTTGTGTCTTCACCGGAACGCCCTATGGACGAGTGGTCATGGGCATGCACAAACTGACGGCCAATCTTATGTGGGCCTATTTGATCGGACACGCGCTGGTCGCGGTCGGCCATCACGCGCTGGGCGACGACATTTTCTCCCGTATGTTCTGGGTCAAGCGGCGCCCGACGCACGCGACGGTTCCGGCCGAATGAAAATCCTGATTGTCGAAGACGACGAAGACAGCGCGGCCTTCCTCGCTGAGGGGATCGCCGCCCGCGGCCATGAGGCGAGCGTGGCGCGAAACGGCCGCGACGGCCTCCTGATGGCGACCGGCGAACCACGCTATGACGTCGTCGTCGTCGACCGCATGTTGCCGCAATTGGACGGCCTCAGTCTCGTCAAGGCGATGCGCTCGGCGGACGTCTCGACGCCGGCGCTGTTTCTGACCAACCTCTCGGGCATCGACGACCGCGTCGAAGGGTTGGAGGCGGGCGGAGACGACTATCTCGTCAAGCCGTTCGCGTTCACCGAACTGATGGCGCGCCTGACCGCGCTGGCGAGACGCCCTGTCCTGGGCGCCGAACCGACCGTTCTCAACGTCCTCGATCTCGAGATGGACCTCATTCGGCGCACCGTTCGGCGAGGCGGTCAGCCGATCGATCTGCAACCGCGCGAATTTCAGCTGCTGGAATTTCTGATGCGCAGCGAGGGCCGCGTCCTCACTCGCAGCATGCTGCTCGAGAAAGTCTGGGATTTCCATTTCGACACGCGAACGAATATCGTCGAGACCCACATCAGCCGATTGCGGGCCAAGGTGGACCGCGGCCAAGCGGTTCCGCTCATCCAGACTTTGCGCGGCGCCGGATATTCGTTGCGTGCCCCGAACTAGCCTATTTCGCACCAGCAGCTTTCGCCTCGCGGCGATCTACCTCGCTCTATTCACGGTTTCCGTGCTGATTCTGGGGACCGTGGTCTATTTCGTGGTGTGGCGCGAGATCGCGGGCGAGATCGACGCGGACATCCAAGGAGAGACTTCGACGCTCGCGCGCGAATTCGCCGCGCACGGCCGCGACCGCCTCAAGGCGATCGTCGAATCGCGCAGCCGCGGCGGCGGCTCTTTCGTTTATGGACTGGAGGATGCTGAGGGCCGGCTCGTCGCCGGCGAACTCGCCGCCAAGCCGGGGGAGCTCGGCTGGACGAGCCTGCGCGAGCCCGAGCGCGGCGACGAAGCCGACGGCGATCCGTCCGTGGTCGTGCGCGCGCTGGTCGCCCGATTGGACGACGGCGGCGTGCTGGTGGTCGGCGACGAATGGCGCGGCGCCCGCGGCGCGCCGCGCACCGTCGTCACGGCCTTCTTATGGGCGCTGGCGGGGACGCTCGGTTTAGGAACGCTTGGCGGCCTGATCCTCAGCTCGCAGGTCCTGCGCCGGATCGACGCCATGAGCAGAGCGGCTCGGGGGATCGTCGCCGGCGATTGGCGGCAAAGGATTCCCGCGACGGGAGCAAACGACGAACTCGCGCAGTTGGCGCGCACGTTCAACCGCATGTTCGACCGCATCGAATCTTTGTTGGAAGCTCACAAGAACGTCGGCGGCAATATCGCCCACGATCTGCGCCGGCCTTTGGCGCGCGCCCTCCATCGCCTGGAGGCGGCGCGCGGCGGGAGCGCGACGCCGAAAGACGCCGAGCTCGCGGTCGAGGCGGCGATCGCCGACATCCATGGCGTCTTGGAGACGTTCAACGCGATTCTGCGCATCGGCCAGATCGAAGCCGGCGCGCGGCGCGCGGGGTTTAAACCGGTCGATTTGGCCGCAGTGGCGCGCGAAGTCGTCGAGGCGTTCCAACCGGCGGCGGACGAGGAGGGAAAGACCCTCGTCGCCGATCTTTCCGCCGCTTTGCCGCTGTCCGGCGATCGGGAATTGCTGACGCAGATGGTGGCCAATCTGATCGACAACGCCTTGCGCCACACGCCCCGAAATACGCGCATCGTCGTGGCGAGCGCCCACCCGCCCGGCGCCGGCCGGCTGACGGTGAGCGACAACGGCCCGGGCGTGCCGCCGGCCGAATTCGGCCGCATCTTCGAGCGCTTCTATCGGCTCGACGCCGCTCGTGCGACGCCCGGCGACGGGCTGGGTCTCAGTCTGGTGGCCGCCATCGCCGAGTTGCACGGCATGGCCTGCGCCGCCTCCGACAACCGGCCGGGCCTGTCGATCGTGCTCGAAACGCCGGCTCAGGCCGGTCTGCGCGAATAGTGGGCGATGCTTCGATCCGAGAGTTAGTTGACAAAAATGATCGAATTAAATAATTGCTTGGCGTCGAGCCGTCCGTCGCGTGCGAAGCCGTAACGCGGTATCATGCGCGCCCGATGCGCCATGGGACCCGCGCGGGGCCCCTGTCGCTCGAAACGTCTTCGCGCCTTCGCAACGCGTCCCCTCAAGCGGCGCCAAATCTTTCGGGAGTCTCTCATGTCGCAAACGCCCCTTAAGCCGGAAACGCTCGCGCTGCATGCGGGCTGGCGCGCCGATCCGACGACCGGATCGGTCGCGGTGCCGATCTTCCAGACGACGTCCTACCAGTTCCACAGCGCCGAACACGCGGCCAACCTCTTCGCGCTGAAAGAACTCGGCAACATCTACACCCGCCTGATGAACCCGACCAACGACGTATTGGAGAAGCGCATCGCCGCGCTGGAGGGCGGGGTCGCGGCGCTCGCGGTGGCGAGCGGCCAGGCGGCTTCGGCCTTCGCGGTGCAGAATCTCGCGCGGGTCGGCGACAATATCGTCTCCTCCACCGACCTCTACGGCGGCACCTGGAATCTCTTCGCCAACACGCTGAAGGACCAGGGCCTCGAGGTGCGTTTCGTCGACCCCTCCGACCCCGAGAATTTCCGCCGCGCGACCGACTCGCGCACCCGCGCCTATTACGCCGAGACCTTGCCCAATCCCAAGCTGATCGCCTTCCCGATCGCCGAGGTCGCGGCGATCGGCCGTCCGCTGGGCATTCCCCTCATCGTCGACAACACCGCGGCGCCGCTGCTGACGCGTCCCTTCGATCACGGCGCGGCGGTGATCGTCTATTCCTCGACCAAATATCTCGGCGGACACGGCACCTCGATCGGCGGGCTCATCGTCGACGGCGGCAATTTCCCCTGGGAGGATTTCGCCGAGCGCCAGCCGGCGCTGAATCTGCCTGATCCGAGCTATCACGGCGCGGTGTGGAGCCAGGCGGTCAAGCCGCTCGGGCCGATCGCCTATATCATCAAGGCGCGCGTGACCTTGCTGCGCGACATCGGCTCGGCGATTTCGCCGTTCAACGCCTTCCTGACCTTGCAGGGCGTCGAGACGCTGCCGCTGCGCATGGAGCGGCACTGCGCCAATGCGCAAGCCGTCGCCGCCTGGCTCGCCAAGCGGCCGGAAGTGGTGAAGGTGATTCATCCCTCGGCGCAGACCGGCGTCGCTCGCGAGCGCGCGCAGAAATATCTCAAGGGGGGCCTGGGCGGGCTCGTCGGCTTCGAGCTCGCGGGCGGGCGCGAGGCGGGGCGCCGTTTCATCGACGCGCTGCAACTCTTCTATCACGTCGCCAATATCGGCGACGCGCGCAGCCTCGCCATCCATCCCGCGACGACCACCCATTCGCAGCTCTCGCCGGAGGACCAGCTCGCCACCGGCGTCACCGACGGCTATGTCCGGCTGTCGGTCGGCCTCGAACATATCGACGACATCCTCGCCGATCTCGATCATGCGCTGGGCGCGGCGGGAACGGCGAAGATCGCCGCGGAGTGATCGCGCGCTAGAGCGCTCGGACGTTAGGCTGAATCGGGAGGGATTCCCAAATCGACGCGGCTCTGATTCAACCTGCTGGCTGGATGGAGGCCAGCGGGGATGGCTGGAGCTTACTCTCAGGATTTG
>Ga0181533_1002318_pt1 | contig 22531 bp, 17 predicted proteins | sample PEATcosm2014_Bin_45_FD_119772 | JGI IMG/M metagenome (GOLD analysis project Ga0181533, IMG submission 119772) | Peatland microbial communities from MTU Mesocosm Facility, Houghton, MI, USA - PEATcosm2014_Bin11_60_metaG | ecosystem: Environmental > Terrestrial > Soil > Wetlands > Peat | place...
CGGATGCGGAGCGGCGGTGTCACCATTGCCTTTCGGCGTTCACCGCGTTTCCGACCAGTCGTACTGGTATCCCACCGCCGAGCAGTTGTCGGGTCACCATTGCCTTTCGGCGTTCACCGCGTTTCCGACTCCGCCACCCCGGCGCAGTTAGCTCACCTAAAATATGGTCACCATTGCCTTTCGGCGTTCACCGCGTTTCCGACCTGGCAGACTTCTTCGAAAGCGTCACCCCGGACAAGCTGGTCACCATTGCCTTTCGGCGTTCACCGCGTTTCCGACAATCGAACTCAAGCAAACCGAACCCTGGCCAGAGCCAGGTCACCATTGCCTTTCGGCGTTCACCGCGTTTCCGACAAGACGGCAGGCCGCCGAACTCGCATCCCGACGGCGGCTAGTCACCATTGCCTTTCGGCGTTCACCGCGTTTCCGACCCGGCAAGGTGTATCTCGACCCCCTGACCGAGGCCGAGAGTCACCATTGCCTTTCGGCGTTCACCGCGTTTCCGACAACCAACTCGCGGAGGATGAGCAATACCGCCGCCTAGATGTCACCATTGCCTTTCGGCGTTCACCGCGTTTCCGACGCCCGCGGGATGCCTCGGGCGATTGGCCGGAGGTTTTGGTCACCATTGCCTTTCGGCGTTCACCGCGTTTCCGACGCACGGAAATATGCCGACGCTTCTGCCACCTACGCTGCGTCACCATTGCCTTTCGGCGTTCACCGCGTTTCCGACTGGAGGTGGACCTGGACGTGCCAGCGCCCGCCGGGCGTCACCATTGCCTTTCGGCGTTCACCGCGTTTCCGACGAGGAGGCGCTGCCTTATGCTCGGGGCATGAAAATAGGTCACCATTGCCTTTCGGCGTTCACCGCGTTTCCGACTCACGGAGATCGCCCGGGTCCGGCACGAGGTGGCGCTGTCACCATTGCCTTTCGGCGTTCACCGCGTTTCCGACAGGGCGGCAGTGGAGGAACCGGCGATGAACTGGGAGGGGTCACCATTGCCTTTCGGCGTTCACCGCGTTTCCGACGGCCCCGCACGACAGAAAGACGCGAACGATGAAAAGTGTCACCATTGCCTTTCGGCGTTCACCGCGTTTCCGACAGGGGAGAGCGGCGTACGAGCAGTCGAAGACGGCCGAGTCACCATTGCCTTTCGGCGTTCACCGCGTTTCCGACCGGGCCTGTATAACTCCATGGGGCCCAGTTGTCCAGAGCGTCGGCAGGTCGCGAGCGGGTATTTTGGTTGGCACGGAATATGCGTTCATGGGTGTCCAGGAGCGCCCTTCCGGCGTAAAACCCTGCAAGCCAGGGAGAAGGCGCCCAGGTCGCGGGGTGGGGGTTTTGGGCGGGTCCGCGCTCACGACCTACAGGGCCCTCAGACGAGGTAACAGACGACTTTTTCCGAGCAGACCATGGTGCCTGCGGTCTCGGTTTCTTTGGCGCACCGGGCATCGATCTTGTAGGCGACGAGGCGGTCGTCATCTTCATCGATCAGTTGCAGCAGTTTGAGCCAGAGGTCGTTGAATTCCTCCGGCTGGAGGTGGCATTCAAAGATGGAGTACTGCACGCGCACGCCGTAGTCCTCGCAGACGCCGGCCACTTTGGCCAGACGCTTGGGGTCCGCGACATCGTAAGCGATCACGGTGAGCATTTGATCCTCTCCGGGCGGGGATTTCTGATAGGGCAGTTCCGGAAACGCATCGTACCACCAGTTTTGCATCGGCTCCTCGAATGGGTTGCGCAGGTAACTGCAAAGAGCGCAGAGATCACAGAGAAATGCCTCACTTTTCTTAGGCCTGCGCGTTCCTTGCTTTCTTTGGCGGTTAATTCTGCGCCCGGTTGTTCAATTCATCAAGAACGGCTCGAACGCAGGCGGGTTCTCAAGGGCGGACTTGAACGTGAGGGCCTGGTTCTCGAGCTGCTGGCGCAGGCAGGTGCGGTGGCCGGCGCACTCGCTCATGAATTGCCGTTCCATGCGGCGCTCATACTGGAGAATGAGTTTCTTGCGGCCTTCGTCGTTGAGGTAGATGCCGCCGTTCCTGGGTTCGAAGTGGGCGGCGCCGAGCATTTGGTGGCTGAAGAGGTCCAGGGCCAGGGCCTCGACGAGGGCGGGCCGGAACGGCTCGATGAGGTCGAGGGCCAGCCCCCAGCGGCCGTCCTCGGTGCTGTGGAGCAGCCCCAGGGCCGGGTCGAGGCCGTGCGCGTGTAGGAAGGCGACGGCCTCCTGGTAGAGGAGCGTGGCGCCGAAGGAGATGCACGCATTGACCGCGTTGAGCGGAGGCCGCGTGGAACGGCGCTCGAAGGGGAATTCTTGCGGGAGGAACAGCGCCCAGGTTTGAAAGTAGCGGGCGGTGGCCGCCCCTTCGTAGCCGCGCAGTTCGTCAACTGTCTGGCTGCGCTGCAGGGGCTGGAACAAGGCATCGAGCCAGACGAGAGTGTCCTTGATTGCGGACTGCGCATCGGGCCTTGGAAAATCGGCATTAGCCGGCGGTTGAGGCGCAGGCGAGCCTCCGCCCGGGGGGGCCTCAGCGGGGACGGGTGGGGCTGCGGCCTCAAGGCGGCCCTCCGGGGCAGGCGGCTCCGACTCCCGGCGTGACGCATCGAGGCGCTGGACAACGCGGCGCTGGTTGTAGAGTTTGGCGGCCACGATGCGGCCTGCCATCTGGAGGACAAAGGCGGGGTCCAGGGTGCGCTGGTACTGGCGCAAGCGCGCCAGCCCGTGTTTGTTGATGGCCGGCAGAAACCCGCCCAGGAATTGCCCGTTCCAGCCAAGAACGCCCACCGGGATGTCCGCCCGCAGGAGGGCCGCCAGCGCCTGCGAGGTGATCTGGACCGATTCGGCGATAATGAGCCGGTCGAGGTCCCGAATGGGAATCTCACGCACCAGTTCATCGGAGCCTGAGGCCGTGTCGCGCCTCCAGACCTCCAGCCGCTCCGACTTCAAATGGATGCGGCAGTCGCTTTGGTTTATGCAGGCAGTAGGCATGGCGGCAAAGGACGGAGTTTCATGCCCCAATGTTTAGCAGAATACACGCGCAACAGGGCGGGCGCGGACGTCCGCGGATCGTCGGGAAGGCGGGCAGCTTGGCCCGGACATTTCACGCGCCAGCCGCCCTTCTCATTGACCGGGGCTTCAGCGCGGTGTAGGTAAGCGGCGAGCCGTCCCAGCCGTTTCAACGGCTTTCCGCCCCCCCCCGTCAGCCAAACCGTTGAAACGGTTGCAGCGTCCCGGGCGCCTCGTTACACCGGGCTGAAGCCACGGTGTTAATGGACCATCTCGCCGGGATATCAGATTTCGGGGTCAGCGCCTTAATCTGCTACCGCCGCCTCAATCCTTGAGCGTCACGGCCGCGGCTGCCAGGTCCAGGGAAAAACGCCTGGCCCTGGGCAAGAGCGGCAGGAGCACGGCGGCCTCGGGGCCGTGACCCTTAAGCTTGTCCTGGAGTTGATTTTTCACCCGGATGCAGAATCGCTCCATCTCCTCGACGGTAACGGTGAGTTTGGCCTCGTGCCGCCAGTCGCTGAAGTCGTTGGGCGGACGGGCGGCGTATGTGCGTTTGGAGAATTCGTTGAAATCCTGAAAGGCCGCGGCATAGCTGGGCAGGGCAGCTACTCCGGCTTGAGCGCGCTCGGCCAAAAAGAGCAGGAGCAGGTGCTCCCGTACGGAGGTGGGGATGACAATGCCATTGACGGAAATCCTGAGTTTTGAGCGCCAGAGGACGAGGCGGGCATTGCTCCGGGCGATCTCATCGACCTTGACACGGCAACGCTCGACGAGTTCGACAAACGAGAAGGGTTTGCGGACAAGGTCGCGCGCGAAGAGGTTCCGAAAGGGCACAAAGGGAATGTCGGCCAGATCGATCCTGGCCTCGGCGGCCTGGTACTGGCGGCCATCGGCGAGGTGCAAGTGCTGCCGGCTCTGGCGGGGGAAGTAGAATTTGGGTTTGAGGCGGGCGTCCTCGAAGGGCTCGTTGACCAGGACGTGAGTGAGGCGGTCGGTTTCGCGGCCCAGGAGCGACACGCAGGCGTAGAGGAGGGCGCCCATAGTCTTGCGCCCGCCCGCGATCGAAACGACCAGCCGCGTCTCGGGCGCCTCGGTCCAGCGGCGGAGTTCGCTGAGGAGGAAATTGGCGGTGGCGTTGTTTTCCGCCGGTGTGCGCAAGTCCTCAAGCCAGTCGGCCTTGCCCGTGCGGGGATTTGGCGCCTCGACCAGGCGGGGCGGTTCCAGAATCAGGCGCTCCAGCTTGTCGGCGTCCGGGCCGAGGATGGCCAGGCGGAGTTCCTGCCACAGGTCCGGGGCTTCCGCGTCTGGCGGGTTGTGCAGTTCACGCTCGATGGCCTGGCGGCCGGCGATGGTGGTCACGACTGCGACGCGGTCGGGGATGACCGGCGGGTCCTCCCTGGCCAAGGCCCAGACCGTCTCGGTCAGCACGGCGGGCGACATGCCGGTGACGGCGAGGAGGACGGTTTGGGCGGTGGGGGTGGCCAGGGGCTTGGGGATGGGGGTTGCGGTTTTGGCGCGGGGCATAGGCGTCGTGAGTGGGAGTTCCCTCAAATCGCCAGGGACCGCGGGCGGTGCGCGGTGCTCCAGCATGCCAAGGCGGAAGGCATGTGCGTACCGATAAGGTTGCGCAGGCGGTCGCAGACAGCGTGGACCTGGGCAGGCTCGACTGGTTCCTGGCCGTGGCCGTACATGCCTTCGTTTCGGCGCTGGAGACCGTATTGGAGCTTCTGGTCGGCAAAGTAAGCGGCGGCCATCGGATCGCCGCCGGCATCCAAAACATCCCACGTCCTCTGCGCGGTAAGCAGGATTTCGCCATGGGGGGGCCGGGAGCGCCGGAGATCCTCGGCGAGCCGGCACCCCGCGGGGAGGATAGCCAGGACGCTCTCAAGCCGGTAGGGCGGGCGAATCGAATGCGCCTCGGCGAGGCGGGCCTTGGCGGCCTGTTCGGCGCCGCGATAATAGCGGGCAAGGGCCTCTTCGCAATCGCCCCAACGGAGCAGTTCGTCCGCCCCTGCCAAGAGGTCTCCGAGGATATTCGCGCTGAAGGGATCGGCGCCTGCCAGCAGCGTCAGGTGACGGCGGACATCCTCAGAAAACCTTGCCGCATGGGCCGCGGCCTTGGCGTGATTGAGCCGCTGCCATTCGTGAAGGCAAAGGGCGGTCTCGCGGGCGCGGAGGGCCTCGGGCAGTTGATGGCCGCGGAGCACCCGCGCGGCGGCGTAAAACGCCCCGTGGTCAAAGAGGCTTTGCGCGATGCGCAGGTCGCGCTCGAAAAAGAAAGTCGCTGTGGAGAAACTCTTCGCCCGCTCCGTTCCTGTCTTGACAACCCCGTCCACGCGTTCGCCGACGGTGAACATGAGTTCGCCGATCTCCTCATCCAGGGCGGCGAGAGTGGCTCCGGCGCTCATCTGCTTGGTCCCGCTGGTGGGGTTGACAATAAGCCGCTCGCCGGGCTGCAGATGCTTTTTGGCCTCCGCAATGACCTGCCGCAAGACCGTCCGGCACTGGTGGATGTCATCAGGGTCCGGCACGGCGTGGTAGGGGGCCGTCTCAGACCAAGGGCGAAAAGCGGCCGGAACCGCCACCGACTCGCGAATCAGGTCGGCCACGGGACGGGACTTTTCAGACTCGCTTGGCACGAGCCAGAACAGCCGGGGCGCAGTGAGATCAACGGTGCGGGCCAGCCCGGCCGCAACGTCCGAGTGTTTCCCGGCGGTGCCTGTGCCCACGGTAAGGATGAGGAGGGAGGACATGTTATGGTTTGGGGGTCTGCGCGGGTTCCTTCGGCCATTCGCTTCCGGTTTCGCCCAGGAGGGTTGTCAGGTTGCGCCCGGCGGTGAGGGCCTCGCGTTCACCGAGGGGCGTGGATTGATAGTGCTGACGGAGGCGCTGGGGTTCGACCACGCGCAGGTTGAGCAGGGCGCGCAATAGATCGAGGTCCTTTTGGCGACCGACCACCAATTTCACCAGGGCAAGGTCGTACACGTCAAGGGCGAACGCGTTGTCGTGCCCGGCGATGGGATGGAGGCGGGATTCCCAGCCGGCAGGGAGGGTTTCGGCGATGCTGGGGCGCAGGATGTCGGCATAGTAGCCGTGGCGTTTGGCAAAGAGGCTCTGCTGCCCCACCGCTTCACCAATGATGGCGGCCATCTCCTCGTCCATGGGAGTGAGCAGCAGATCGGAGTCGTAGGAGGTCTCGAGCGGTTGCCCCGGCTCGCCCAGTTCCGGGTGGGCGGGCAGGAGGGAGGATGAGCCGATGACAACGACGCGGTCAGGGTGGGCGAGGGCTCGCGCCGCTTCCAACAGTTGGATCAGTGAGCGTAGGCGCATTGGAGCAGGATTTTCCGACGTTCCAGCGTTGTCAGCACGCCGGGGAACGGATCGAAGCTGCGTAGATGAGCGGCCTCCTCGCCGGGATCACGCAGCACGGCAAGCAGTTCCTGGAAGCCCTCGACCGATTCCACGGCGCGGAGGAGAATCTCTCGCCACTGTTCGAGCCGATGAGGGGCGGTATGGCCATTGGCCAGCCAGCGGTCGATGTTCTCCAGCGGAATGCGCAGCAGCCCAGCCCGGGTTGCCGGGCCGGCCTGCTCCAACTTGTCTGCCACCAGTTCGTGCAGCGTCTTCATGGCGGAATTATGGGAGGCAAATCGAGACTTGAAAGGTCTCGTGCAGGTAATAGACCGGCAGCCGGAGAGCACGACCCAGCTCATAAAGCACGGCACATTCGGCTTTGTAGCCGCCGGTGCAGTTAAGCTCAATCGCGACCCCGGGAGAGTTGCGGCGGAGCTTTGCCACGTGCTCCAGCAGCTTGGCGCGCAGGTCCTCGAGACCCCGTCGGGCCAGGCCCTGCGCAAGCTCGGGATCTGCCTTGCCCTGGCCTGGGAGTTCGATGGCCTCCAACTGCAGGCGTGTGGCCGTCACACCCCTGGCCTTGAGAAACTGCTCGATGAGTTTCGCGCAGAGCTTTCCAGCCTCAGTCTGGGTGTAAACGAGGCTGACACCCAGATCCGACTTGGTTGCGCTCAGAAAGCCCGTCCGGCTGTCGAGCGAGTTTATTTCAGCGCAACCGGCCTTGGGGCTCTCAGCCAGGAACCGGGCGATCTGCTGGCCGCGCCGCAGGGCGTCCGGCCGCGCGAGTTGCCGGGCCTTCTCGAAGTTCACCAGCAGGCTGATGCCGACGGTGAGGATGTGGTGTTGGGTCATGGGAATTGCGGAACGTGGATTGTGGATTCGAGGATTCATGGTCACCGCATTAGGCAAGGAAGTCCTTCAACCGTTCGTCGTTCTTCATCGCCTCGTAAAGGTCGAGCGAAACATTGCGCTCGTGGCCGTTCAGGTAAACCCTCTTAGCGGCGGGCCATTGGTGCGCATCCACAAAGACAACGAGCGCGTGCCACTTGCCTTGGGCGTCCCGGTGGGGCCGTAGAAGCACCGGGGAGGCGAAACGGCCCTCGCCCTTGTATCTGGGGTTCCTGCGCGCCTTGCCTTCATCGAACGTCTCGTTCCATTCTCCATATTTTGAGAGAATCGGCAGACCCAGAGCTGGGCGAAATGCGGCACCTGGTGCGCCAGAAGCAGCCATGTCGTGATCCCGTTTGGCGTAGGCGTAGCCGGGCATTGCCCGCTCTCCGGCATTGTTGCCTGTCCGACCATGGCTGCGCCAACTCCTCAGCCACCTCGCCAGCACCGAAATAGCGTCCGATGGCCCTTGGGCGGTCAGTTGCCGTACCATAACCACGCCGGGAGTCCGGAACCGCTCCAAAACAATTGCCACCGGCGGTGCAACCGAGCGGAATGCCAGCGCTCCCATGGCGCGGCGACTACGGAACCCCAGCGCCCCCAAATGACCGAATACAGAAACAAGCGCGCGAATGTCCTCCCACGCTGCCGCTTCTCCACGCCAAAGGAGGTGGAGCGAAAATGTCGTGCCAGCGACGGCCGACTTGTTGAACACGCCACGGTCCCTGCGCCGTTCCTGAGGCGTGCCCACCTTCTCGGCGCGTAGCGGAAACAGCAGAAATCCCCGCTCTGAGCCGGGCTTTGCGTTCATGGCAACATCGTCAACCAAGTCGGCTGATGGCCTGAGGCCCGAAACGCGGACAATGAGCCTGCCTGCCCGTCCACCGCCACCTGCCGTTGAGCCGAAGATGAGTTGCTCCTGCTCACGCACGTTCATGCCCCGGTTTGCCAGCGACTGAAATCCGCCAAGCGTACGGAACCACCACCGGAGTTGCCCGCGGATGGACGGGGCACGGATTTCGGCCTGTTTGTTCGGTTCTGCCCCGCCGCAAAAGCAAGGGGTAATGATCTCGAACTGGAATGTCTCCTTATTCATGGGAGAAGGATTTGGAACTCTTGGGCCAAGCGCTTCACCCCTCTGGCGAAATCTGATCCGGCGTGGTTCTTCTCACGGAGAAACAACGCCGTGCGGTTTTCGAGGATGAACTTGGCGAGGGTGAGCCGATATTCAATCGTCGCCTCCCGCCCGGCCTTGGGCACTAAGGCTGCGAAAGCGAAGGCCGCCGCTGCCTTACGCAGTTGCCTGTCATCCCACTTGAGGAACTCACCCAGCAGCACGTGGCTTGGTTTCACCGATGCACGTTGAAGGGAACCCAACACCACTGTCTGGACCTTATCACCGGTGTCAAACCACCCATAACCTGCCCCCGTCTTTGCACCAAGCCCGAAGGTCCCCAATCCGCCCGATAGCCATGTGCGGGCTTGGCTCAGCAGCTCCCGAGAACTGTCTCGCAGCGGCAGCATAGCGAAGATGAAGACATGTCCAGCCGCTATAGTGGGGAAGACAACCGGCACGGGTTCTTCGGTGTCCTCAGCCCTCTCGGACGGATCGTCGCTGGCGTAGTAGTCGCAGTGGTGACAGGTCACGACATCAAGTTCGAGCGCGCCCAACTCAGGTTCGGCAAGTGGCAGGGCGTTCGCGCCGGTTTTGATGGAGTATGCGGGGAGGAAGCTCAAGCTGCCGGCGAAGCTCGGAAGCTGCGGTGCGAGGAGTTTGTCAAGCTCCCGGGGCTTGGCATGGAGTTTCTTGAACAGCTTGGCTGCCGCCTTTTCCGCCACCTCCGGCCAGCGAGAATGTCGCTGGGAATCAGCGGAACGGCCGCCGGAGTCATCGGCCAGTGCCCACCAGAAGTCCGAGAACGGCTCGGTTTCGATCCACTCGCCGCGTTGTCGCCTGCGCTGGCGCCCTGGTTTCCAGTCGCTATTGCCCCAACCGAAGACCAGCGCGATGTCGTTCAGGAGCGTGGCCAACTCCTCTGATGACCTGTTGCTCTGGCTGCGCTCGAGCAAATCCTGAATGGCCATGCGACGGGCGCAACCTTTTACCGCGCTGCCGGGGATAAATGGGAGGCCAAAGCGGTCGAGGCATAATCCGGCATTCTCCATCACGCCGCCCACCATATTGACCAGAAGGCGCGACTGTAGTTGGGCAAAGATGATCCCGCCACGGCCATTTGCTGCCACCTGGGTAAGCCATTCGCGCCCACCGCCCGTTGCACTCGATGGCGCCGTCTTCCCGTGCAACGTGTTGAACCAATCCCTGCGCGGATGGAGGTCTCCTGAGTCTTTCGCTCCTGGGTCAGCGAAGCGGTCGAGGTAAAGCGAGCGGCTGTCGCACTTGGCGGCACCCGGGCCAAGCAGTGTGCGCGTATCCCTGGGCATCAAGATTGGCATAGTTCAAGGGGCGAAGCGTTTGAGGTAGCCCAGGTAGGCGAGCGCCTCGGCAGTAGCCAGTTGAAGGCGCGTCGAGGTCGCGTCGTCGCCATCCGTCAACAGCCGAATGAACGTGTCCAGCTGCGTTTCGCCCGGCCGGGGCTGAGGCGGCTGCGGAAGCAAAGCGCGATCAGCGTGACAGAGGAAACGGAAGACCGCCGTCATCAGCTCATCGTGGCCACCGCCCTTTGACTTCGCAAAGGCGGTCGTCGCCAGCAGTCCGTTGGCAACCACGAGCGAGGGAAGTTTGCTGATTACGTCGCCGTCGTTGACGCCGCGGGCCGACGGGGGTTGTCCCTGAGCAGGATGCCAGAAGTTGAGCGCGTGCTTGGCGCGAATCTGCTCGAGGTTTTTCACTTCAGCACCTCCTTCTTCTCGCTGTCGAGTCCCACAGTGCAGTAGCCGAGCCCAGTGCTGGCGTCGCCGCCGAACTGGAAGACGGACCTGTTGCGAACGCCGGGCTTGCTGGGCTGGTCCTTGCCTTGGTCATCCTGCCCCAGGAAGGCCCTGAGAGCTTGGTCCGGCGTCTTGCCCTTAAACTTGTCACCCCGCCCGTTGAACACATTGAGCACGGCGAAAAACAACGTCTCGCCGGGCACGTTCTCCTGGTTAAAGAGCGCACCGCCCGCTGCGGCGCCCGTCTCGTCGCTGATGCGGACGTGCTGGGCCACCTCGCAGGCATTCTGGGCAAAGAAGCTCATCATGCCGTCGCTGAGGATCACGAGGCGGGAGGCGATTTCCTTCCAGACTTCGTCTGCGGGCGGGAGGCCGGCCAGATGTTCGCCCAGGTTGCTCAATCCGAGCCATGTTGGAGTCGCGGCTTGGAAAGTGTATTCCTCCAGCACCACGTTGTCCCCAAGCGCGAGCTTGGAGTTCGCCGTGGTGTCGAAGATGGCCTTGTCGTCGGCAGGCTCTGTCAGTCTTTCGAGCTTCGCTGCTGGGATCGCACCATCCCGCACCGCGCGTCGTAGCATCAGCGGGCAAGTGATCCACGCGAAGCTGCCCCTGGCGGAGCGGATGGGGAACGCGAGCAACTTGGCCTCAGAGAATTGGAGCGCCCCGGCGGCAGGATGCTTGTCGCTATCGGATCCAAAGAGCCAAGCGGCATCGCTCGCTGTGCCATCCTCCTTAACCCGCACTTTGTGCGTCTCACCTCTGTCACTTGCCTCTTCCTCCAAGCCCCCATTCCAAGCATCTGCGAAGGTGCCCTTCAGCGAACTTGCCGGGATCACCGGAAACCCGGTATGCCGTTCGCGAACGATAGGTTGGTCAATCGCGCCCACGCTGGAGCCAGCCCCGACGTGCAGCGGCGTCCGAGTGAACAGGTAAAGGATTCTCGATTCGCTCATGATTCGTTTGTACTTTAATTGTTTCGCAAGGTTACTTGGGCGGACGTCCGGCGACGTTCCCGCAGAAGTCCCACGTGCCGCAGACGCCCAAGCCGAAGCCTTTTTCACCGTAGAAATCAGAGCGGCAGCGGGCTTGCAGCACCTTTCCAAGCCGAGCCGCTTCCGCTGTGGGGTTGTCTCCGGTGGCTTCGAAATAGAAGACCGAACCGGCAGGAACAGCCAGGAAGGTCGCCTTGGCTCGGCCGGGGCCGTCGGAGGGATCGTTTGTTTCGCCCAGCAATTCCCAACCGCCGAGGACTTGGGGCTTGCCAATGCATGCAGCGACCAGTCGTGCGCGGATGGGTAGCGCCTCGTCCTCCGCTTCGTCGTAGGTCCAGCCTTCCTGCCGCCGGGCGCGGCGGCGTTGGCGGCGCGCCTCGTTCCGAGGCGGGACCTCGCGAAGCTTCACTTCGCCCTGGTCCCCAATCCAGCCAGGACGCCATCCATGCACGAAGATCGCGGGCGTCAGCAGCAGCCACTCTACCCGCGAGCCGCGAATGGGTGCGGACGGCAGGGCCAGCGGCGTGTCAGCCTTGACGACGTGGCCGAAGCGTTGTTCGCCGCCAAGTTGGAGGGTGGTTCCAGCCAGGTCGGCTGCAGTCAGGTCGTGTTCGCCGGGCATTTGCCCTTTGTGGTCCGGCGGATCGGCCACGCCAAAGCGAAGCCGGACGTCCCGACGCAAACGGAGGTGCTCGGCGGCGTACAGACGCCCTTCAGCGGCAGTCTGCGTGACCGGGTCAATGGCCACCCCAATTCGCGCCTCCGCGTCCCAAAGCGCGATCTTCTTCGGAGCCGGCAGGTGCCCATCGCTAGCGAGGTAACGGCATAGGAACTCGCCGTCCACCCAGTCGCCAAGACCCGTTTTCGAGGGCCGCTCATAGGAGGCGAGCCGGTGTGTAAGCATCGAGGGCAGATCGTTTTCGCCGGGTTGGTTCACCTCAGGCCGGAGCCGGGCCGCGGACCCGTTCGCGCCGGGAACCAGGTCGCGCGGCATCGGGAAATAGATGCATCCAGCCCCGTCCACGGGGAACGGGCCTTGCAGGTTGAGCCACTGGAATTCGGCCGCGCCGATCCTAATCTCGGTCCTGCCACTTTCGCGCTGCCGTGGGCGCACAAAACCGTCCGTGCGCTTGCCGTCAGGTAGCGCCCCAGCCTTCCGCAGCAACGCGGTACGCAAGGCTGAGTGCAGGACTCCCGGCAACGGCCAGTTCGCGCCGCGCCCGTAACCGCTGCCGGCCTGAAGGGGGCGGGAATCACGGAAGAAGAGAGTGTCGGCTGGGATGAAGTCGAGAGTCGTCATGGTCATTCGCCCCCGCGTTGAATGAATGTGGTGGTGAGGAACGGGCCAAGAAAGTCCTCGAGCGTGCGGCCAAGGCAGTCGCGAGAAAGGAAGGTCTTCGCCAGTTGCTCGAAATCCTCTCGTTCCCGACCGGCGCGCCATTCCGGTCTGGTTTGCTGATCGAGGACGTGGTGAAGCTCCGCAGAAAAAACGCTCACCGGATCGAAGCCGTTGCCCGCACGGATGCGGAAGGGCAACAACTCGTCGTGCTCCCGGTCGCGGGTGGGTGTGGCATACGGCCGCAGGAGACCGGCCAGCGCGTAGGGGAAGCGCCCGGATAACGGTCCGTCACGACGACTGAGGCTGGCGAAGAAGCGGGCCAAGTCGTTGGCGCCGGAGTCCCACTTGGCGCCCCATTCGATGGTTTCGCCGGAGCGTTTGAAGAGGCTGACGGCGAAGGCGGATTTGCCGTAGCCGCCTTGAGTCTCTTTGCCCTTGGCACGCTTTTCTGCGCTGCGCGCGGCATCGACTAGATTCTGCAGCGGACTGTGCATGTGCCCGATGGCAATGCCGGCAGAGATGTCGGCGTTTTTGCCGGGGACGATGAGTTGATAGCCCCGCGGCAGCGAGCGCCTTTGCAGGCGCGACCAGCCTTCCCAGTCGCCGTCCAGCGCAACGAAGCCCCAAGCGTCATCCTTTGCCGGCAGGACACCGGGGAAGACGCTGCACAGTGCTGGGTTTCCCTGGAAGGCCATGCGCAAGGCGCATGCACAGCCGAGAACGCTCTCCGCCGGGAGCATGGCCACCAAATCGTCGCCCCCGGAATAGACGAGTTGGCCGTCGAAGGATTCAACAATCGGCCCCGCAAGATAGAGCGAAAAGTTGGCCAGCGCCTCACTGAACTGGAGGTGGAAGCTCGGGGAGACGTGGCGGGGAGCGTTGAGAAGTTGCTTAAGCGCGTCTGGCGACTTCGCGTCAGGATGCTGCCGCTCGAAATATGCGGCTGACTCCTTGGCCAGTTGGTCGGACCACTTCGGGGACCTCGCCCCGCCGAGCCACTCGCCCATGGAATCCCCGTCCATGGCGAGGATGGCGACATAGCTGAGGGGCTTGCCAAGGCCGCCCTTTTCCTCGGGGCGCTGGAGATGCGCCAACGACTCCGACGCGGCGGTTAGTGCCTCAGGACCACCTTCACGCGATCCATCCCCGCGTCTGGTTTCTTCGCGGATGGCCCTTTGCCACTCGTTCTGATGGAAGACTGCGGCATCCACCCAATCCAGCCACTTGGTTTCGTCCACACGGCCCTCCCCATCAGGAGTCTGGCTGGGAATGTCGAAGTATCCGAGGTGGCGGGTGGCCACGGCCTTCACTGAAAAGTCCAGGAAGTTGCGCCATGCTCCTTCGTCATCGCGCATTCGGCGGACCAACTTCCTCCGCCAGGCTGCGGCTGCGACGGCTGGCACGGAGTCAAACGCCAGGCTCAAACGCCTCAAATCATGCTCGCTTTCGAGATAGGCGACGTGCCAGATGCGCTTGATGATGTTCATGGCGCCGAGCCGATCTGCTTCTTGGAACAGGTGGCCCTCCAAATTCACCAGGCCCTCCTGCCATGCCCTCGAGCCGATGGTTTCTTCGTTGCCTGAGAGAACATCCTTGGTGGCGCCTTCGCGGCACTGATCGGCCTGGCTTTGCGCACTCGCGGTGGCCCCTGGGATCAATCCCCACCGCTCGAAGTCGCGAGTGTTGCGGCGCGCCGCCAAATGGAATTCGACCTGGGCATAGTGGGCGGCCCAGGCGAAACCGGGATTCTCGATTCGAGGCAGGCCATCAGGGCCTGGAGTCACTCTGGATTTCCAGACATCTCCATCCTTCCAGGAAAGGTGCCGGTAGTTGCGGGGGTCAAGGTCTTGGCTTGGGATCCCATCGCGTGCCGCTACGTACGCGCGCTCCAGTGCATCAGCAGGGGAGATAGTTTGGCCTTCGGCCGGTCCCTTACCCAGCGGGAGGACTTTGAATTGCCGGATCGCCTTGAACACGTCCCGCTCCCAAGGCCGTACCTGCCAGTGAATGGTGAGGAACTGGCGAAGCTGCTGGCGCCAGCGATCAAGCGCATCCGGCTTAACGGGGTGTTCCCTGGCCTGCAGCCACTCCAAGCAGGCGTTTGAGATGCTCTTCTCCAGTTCATCGCGCATGGCCTGCTCGGCCCATTTGGCGAGGACGGCGGCTTTTCCCTCGGGAACGATTGCGAGAAAGCGGTTTGTTAAATTCGGGGTCAGGATGTGTGCCGGGGCGTGACCCAACTCCTTCCAAATGTCGAGCGCCTCTTCGCCGTAGAGTTGCTTCTTGTGGAGAAAGTCAAAGAGGGGCTGGCCGCGCAACGACGGGAACAGCACGCAGTCCGGTCCAATCTGATCCGTGACGGCCTTGATGCCGTGAGCAACGAGCCATGAAAGCAAGTAACTGCCGCTCCAAAGGTCGCGCGTGGTGCGCGCCTGGCTGATGAACTCCTGCACCGGGCCGATCTGAAGGAGCAGAAAGGCCGGCTTGAACTCGCGCCATTCGATGCTCTCGCCCTCTCCGGTCACCTCGACACAGGCCTGGAGGGCACTGACGAGGCTGCAATGAGTCCAAATGGAGTGGTCCGGGATGCGCGTATCGGCCGGCAGATGTGCCAGGTGCGGGTCGTGTCGAGCGGCCTCTCGCGGCCAAAGCCGCCAGTGGCAGAAAAAGCGCGCCCAGTCGCGTTTGTCCGCCGACAGCCGGCCGTAAAGCAAAGCGTGGGGCTGGGCTTTGGTCGTAATGTCCTCGGCCAGGGCTGCGGTGATCTTCTGGTCAAAATGCAAGGCCCCTCCCCCCAGCGGGTGTTTGAACGCAGCCGCTTCTGCCTGCCAATCGGCCTTCATGGCTCGCGCCTTTGGGCATACCAAACGATCCGCCGCCGCCACCGTGTGGTCGCACACCTTGTCGAAGAACCAGGCGGCTTCGGCTGGGTCGAAACCGGCGTTCCGAATGAGGGTGTCAGCGACTTCCCGATGCTCCGCCACTTGGAACGGCTTGCTTGGCGGGTCGTGCAGGAAGGCCAGGAGCTTTCGTTGCCAGATGTTCATGGCGGATTCAGATTCGCTGGGCGGGCAGAACCAGGTTGGGATGTTGGGTCCGCCTCGTTCCCGCGTCGCCCGATGGGAGCCCGGGGCTGGCCAACAGCGGTGTCGGTCCGCGATTCGCTGCACTTGCCGCCAGATTCAATGACGCTTTTGTTTTCATCGCAAACATCTTGCGCCCGGTCGGTGCTGAAAACAATGGAATGGACGTCTGCGGACGTTCACCAGCCGGACACTTCTCCTGACGGGACGCATTATGCGGCTCGGCGCAGGGCGCGCAAGCTTTTTCTGTGTTCAGGGCGAACCGCCAATGGACGCTAATTCACGCTAAGGAGTTGGAAATGAATAAGTCATCGGCTTCTGGCTTGTTCTTTTGCCGCCGGGCTTCGTTGCTCGCTCCTTACAGACCCATGGCGGGTATGCGCGTCGCTCGCGCCTCGCCGGGCGGCAAAATCCCTGCGCCATAATCCGATGACTTATTCATTTCCAACTCCCAATTCTGCCGGTTCACAGGGGCAGGGGCGAGGGCGTGAACAACGCCGCTGGCCCGCAATCCCTCTGGCCTCCGGCTCCCTCGCTGTGGACCGCGGACCGTGGGCTTTCCCGGCCGCCTTTCGGCCCTCCGGTGACTGCTAACGAGGGACTACGGGACTACGGGACCACGGGACCACGGGACCACGGGACCACGGATGCCTTTCGGCGTTCGGCGCACTTCCGACCCCGCCGCCGCCAAGACCGCCCAGGAACCAGCAGAATTTGCCGGTTGACGGGCGCGTGCCGCTCCGGCATCATCCCCCGTGATGAACGCGGCCAGAAACCAATTCTCCATCACCCGCGTAGCGTCAATAACCCGGGCCGCGGGAAAAAACCAAAATCCTATCAGTGCGGTGCCGACCGGAGCCGGAAGAAAAGGCGGTCCCCTTTCGTCACACCAAACGGTTGAGGGTACGCTTCGCTCGCGTTGCTCGCGGTGAACATCGGCCCCGCGTTGCTCCAAGTGCTGAGGTCGGTTGAAACCTGCAACTGGTAGTTTGTGCCGAGCAGAAGCCCCTGGAATGACGGCGTTAGGGTCCCCAAGCCCCGCACCACGCTCAGAACCGGCTGGTAGTACGGCTGGGCGGGGTATCCGTTCCAAGTCGGAGTGCTCCAGCCTGAGGCGGTTGAAGGGTAATAGATTGAGAATTGCGCAGTCGTGTTGTCGAACACCGAGTTACCATAAGTTGACGGTGCGTCGCCCTGAAAGTAAGCGCTGGTCAAGCCGCTACAGTTGGAAAACGCCCAGATCCCGAGGTTCGTGACGCTGCTGGGAATGGTGACGCTGGTCAAGCCGCTACACGCATAAAACGCAGCGTCCCCGATAGAGGTGACGCCGCTGGAAATGGTGGCGTTGGTCAGGCCGATACACCAAGCAAACGCGCCGCCGATGATCCCCCTCCCAAGCCCCCCGCCGATGGAGGTGACGTTGCTGGGAATGGTGACGCTGGTCAAGTTGGTACACCCAGAAAACCCACCTCCCCCGATGGAGGTGACGCCGTTGCCAATGGTGACGCTGTTCAAGCCGCTACAGGCGGAAAACGCCCAGAACCCGATGTTCGTGACGCTGCTGGGAATGGGGACGCTGGTCAAGCCGCTACACGCATAAAACGCAGCGGCGCCGATAGAGGTGACGCCGCTGGAAATGGTGGCGTTGGTCAGGCCGATACACCCATAAAACGCACCGGGCCCGATGGCGGTGACGCCGCCGGGAATGGTCACGCTCGTCAGGCTGCTACACGAAGAAAACGCTTGGCGCCCGATGTTAGTCACGTTGCCGGGAATGGTCACGCTGGTCAAGTTCCTGCACGTAAGGAACGCCACGTCCCCGATGGAGGTGACGCCGTTGCCCATAGTGACGCTGGTCAAGTTGCTACACAGCGCGAACGCGGCCTCGCCGAGGCTGGCGACGCTGCTTGGAATGGTGACAGTGGCCAGGTTGCTACACCCGTCAAATGCACCGTGCCCGATGGCGGTGATAGTGCCGTTAACGCCGGGTATTGACGCGGGTATCGTCACTGCCCCTCCGGGGCCGGTGTATGCGGTGATGGTGATGTTAGTCCCGCTGACGAGGTAACTGAAATCGCCGTAGGTCTGGCCGATACAGCGGCCCGGCAGGCACGAGAGAGAAATGAGCCACAGCCAACTCGTCCCCGTGAGGACGTTCCGAGGCCCAAATCCGCGAGTATTCATAAAAGGCCCTTTCCTTTGTGTTGCCAATAAAGCCAGCGATCAATTCTTGCCGAATGCGGCAATCTTAATCGAATCAGGCCGTCAGCCTCAAGAAGAAAAGGCCTCGCATTGGCGGCTTCGAGCGTGAACGCCACTGGCTGGGAGTTCGCGAACCGATGGCAGAAGGTGACCAGCGCGCGGCGGGCAGTGCAGGGTTCCGCGTTGGTGGCCGGCTACCAGCAAAGCACGGGCAACCCGAGTCGTGACAGGGTCAACTTCCCGGCGAGGCACGATCGCCCACGGCGAACTCGACGACCTCGTCGACTACCTCATGAGCGTGGCCCCGAAAGGAGAAAAGCTCGACTTTTAGAAAGGCCCGGGATCGGCCAGCACCTTGCGGTAATCGTCGGTCCCGGATTGGCCGGAGCCGGAGACCTGGCCTCCGGGGCTTGAGATGGCACCCCCGGCGCTGCTGGTCGTGGCAGGTTCTCTCATGCCGGACTGGCAGCCGGCCAAGGCGGACACAAGGACCGCACCCACGAGGCAAGCGGCAAATCTGCGGGCATAACGCAGGCGGGAGACGCGTTGCGCGTGATAACCGAATCGGGACGAATGTATTTCCATAGATAATCGCGTATTACAGTAAATCTAATTTCCCGCCTCCAAGGCGGCCCCGCAATGGGGTCTTCTGCCCAGGCGGACTGGGCGGTGGGCATCCCGACAAGCAGGGATTGGAGTGCGCCGGCAGAGCGAAGAGACCGGGAGTTGCCTCCCGGCCTCTCGAACCGTGCGGGCGCAGAAGGCCCACCGGGCGCTGTATCCTTTAAAGTCTTATGCGATAAAACTTCGCCCCAGGTCCGGCCGGCGGGTAGTATGCCGTGCCGGCGGTTGCGCCGGGCACATCGGTGTAGGTCCCGTTGACGGTCGAGGCCTGCTGGACTGAAACAAGATCCGTACATAGTCTGAGGCCCGGACAAGAATCTTGTACCGGGCCTCAGAGCCTTGTAGCAAACCGCCGTGAGGGGCTGGTTATTGTCGGATCCGGTAGAACTCTTGGGCCGCAGTTCCGGAGACCTTCAAGGGGCTATAGGTGGCGCCGCTTGGGACTGGAACATAGGACCATGGTCCCTCCAAGCTGCTGGACGACTCGAGAGCGCTGCCGCCGAACCAGTCCAGCGTGACGTTCTCGCCGGAGTGGGTTAGGCCGGTGAAGACCGGCGGGTTGACCGCAGGCCCGAACGCGCCAAAGCTGCCGGTGATGCTGGGGAAGCCGGCCGCCTTGATGAGAATGTAGTTCACTTCCAATTGCGCGAAACCATTCCCGCTGGCCCCGGCGATGCCGGCGAAGCCCGTGCTCAGCACGTGAGTCGGCGCGTAATCCCAAACCATCTGCCAACCCGCCGGCTCGGGAGTGACGCCGTCCGAAGGCCACACTTTTGCGTACACGTCGTCGGTCCCGTCGGCCTTGGAGTCCTGGCGCATGCGCATCCAATACCAAACGTTGTTAGTCCAGCCCACCTCGGTTCCATTGACTTCCAGCCCTTGGGGTCCCCACGACAGCCCGTCGTACAGGAACTTGAATTTGCGCTCGGATTGGTTGTTGTCGTTGGAATCGGTTTTGAGATCGCGGAACTCCAGGTTGAGTCCCCGGCTCGGGTTGGCGGAATTGGTCGTAACTGCGACCGAGATTCCCCCGCGAGGCCCGTCATTGTTGGTTTCGAAGCCGACGACCCGGATGCGCGCCAGGACTTCCTGCACGCTGTTGCTGTACCCGGGCCCCATGAACAGAATGTGATTCGGGTCTCCGACGCTGGTGAAGACGCGCAACACGCCATTTGCCAACTGATACTGATCCGGCGTTGGATCGTTATTCCCCACGGCTACCCAATTGGTGTTGAGGGTCGCCGCGTTGAAGTTATCCTGGTAACCATTAACGCTTTGTGCCAGCTCCCAGGGAAGACCGAGGGTCTGGTTGGGCTGGAACGTAATGCTTCCCAAAACGCCGTGCGCCTGGGCCCTGGAGATGGCCGCCGTGTAATAGAGCGTATTGGTGGCGCCGCCGTTGCCGCCGTTGCCGAAGATTAGCCCCCAGAGGCCGCCAAGCACGAGCGCAGTCCCATTGGTGTTCAGGACCGGGCCAAGAGACGTGCCCAGGGCGGCGTCAAAGGCGTTAATGTGACCGTCGCCGAAGTTGCCGATCAGCAGCGCGCCTGCGAAGGAGCCAAAGGAAGCCGGCGCCAAGGCCATGCCCCAGGGGGAATTGAGCAGACCCTTGGCGGCAAATCGCTTCAACAATTTACCCGTCGTGTCAAAGACATCCACATAACCATTGCCCGCCCCGGCGACGTCTTCGAAGGTGTTGGTGTCCTGCATCGCGTATGTCACGTACAGGTTGGTTCCGATGGTCTGAATGTTAAACGGGGCAAAGCCCGCAGGCACATTCGTATCGGTAAAAGGAATGGCGTTCGTCGTCAAGGGAGGGCCGCTCGTCACCGGCTTGAATGAGGAATCAAAGACGTCGATGGTTCCGGCGCGGAAGTTGGCCGCGTAAAGGAAGCTCGTCGGGGCATTCGTCGGCACGCTGTTCGTGCTTACGGTGCCCAGCGCCAGGCCTTTATACATCGCCATCGCCGCCGAATTGTCCACTTTCAGAACGGCTTCCGTTAATCCACTGGCCCAGGCGGAAATGGTCCCGTCCTCGGTTGCGAAAATGAAGTGCGCCGGCGTATTGGTCCCTGAGACCTGGACGACGAAATTGGTGGTTCCGTTGAAGATTATGCCGGTAGGAGTGGCGAGATTAGTATCCCCGGCCGGGATTGGAATGGTAACGACCGTTGTCGAGATTGTCGAGACTCCGCCGGTGCTGCTATAGATGGTCGAGAGACCCGTGCCGGCGTCCGAGACCCAGAATGGGCCTGTCGCGCTCGTGGCGATGCCCCAGGGGTTCACCAGGTTGGTGTCCACAATGGACGCGACGGCCGCCTCGTCCGAAAGGATGCTGTGCGGAACGTAGGCGTTGTGCGAGACCTCCGCCACGCCGACGATCATGTCCTGGTTGTAACTGCCCGGAGTCAGCGCAATCGGCGTATAGTGTCCCATGCCGTTGGTATCGCCGCTCAGGGCGAAAATGCAGGTGTGGGTGGTGGCGCCGGAACCTTTCCAGGTGAAGCTGATGGAACTGATCATCTTGGCCGCGTCAGCCGCTGAATTGGTCACGTTAATGGCCAGAACGCGCGGATTGGCTGCGGCAACGTTGTTGTAGGAGTTGGGGGAGTCCACATCGATGCGGCCTCCCGTAGTATAGGCAATCGGCGTGTTGTTGAACCAGTCGCCGAACGTCAGCGGGGCGAGGGTATCGCTGGTTCCATCCGTGAATTCGAGCGTGGGGGTGACGGTCGCCGATCCGTTCCCGTCAGACCCGGCGAAGGAGAATCCGTAAAGGGCAATCGGTGTCTCAAGGGTGATAGTGCCTTTGGGGCTGGCTGCATCGATCAGGAACGCGTTCATTCCGACCGCCGGTTGGATGAGATAGGTCGAGTTCGTGTCTGTCTGGCTCGTCACGAGGCCGGTTTTGAGGCCGGTTGTGAGTGCGGCGGTGTTGACGCCGACTTCGTACCAAACATTGCCCGTCTTGGCGGTGCCTCCATCCATGGTGGCGGTAACTGCGAAGTGCGGGTCAACGGGCAACGCCTGTCCTAAGGCGCTGTTGAGGGGGAGAATTGCCCCGAGGGCGGAGATGAACGCTAGCTGTGTCGTAAGTTGAGTTATTTTCATAATCGGACCCAGTTATTCGATCGGTTGCGCCGGCATTGGGGTTCCCATTCCGAATCGTGCCTCACATAAGGTTCCCGTCCGCATGGCTTCCAGTGCCGACCGACGTCGTTGGGTCCGCCTTGATAAAGGCGCACCGCGCGACGAACAGACGGAAGTGCTGAATGATCACTCCCGGCTATTGTGGGGATTTTAGCCGAGTGCATCCCCCGACGCCTATGGGGTGAACACCTACCATGAGATGGAATCGAACCTGCTTCCGTTTTACGGGCGGACCATGCTGGGGCCGACCTCGCGGAAGAGTTCGATCCAGGAGAGTAGGCGGCCTGAGGGAGGGTGAGCTTGCCGGAGCGTTGCAGGGCGAGAAGTTGGTCGGGGGTTTCGTCCGCGTACTGGCCAATCCAGCCGGCGGCGATGCCGCGGGATTGCAGGAGAAACTCATGTTCGTCGCCGGCTCTGCAGCTCAGCGGAAAGGTTTCCTCGACGACGATCGGCTTGGCGATGTCGAATTCCTTGAGACCCACTGAGAAATCAGGGCGCCGGGCGGGGCGGGGCTGGCGGCGGGGCAACCACCGCCGGCCCCGGGGCCGGGCCCGCAACAACCCGTGCCACTACGACCTTCCGCGGCTGAGACTGAGACACCGGGCGCGCAGGCGCCGCTTCGGTCCCGCCCTGGGCCGGGGCGGCCGCTTTTTCGGCGGCATAGACCATCTCGACTCCGCCCAAGTGAATCCGGTCGCCCTCTTGCAGCACCGCCTCCCGGACGGGGGCGCGGTTGACGAACGTGCCGTTGGTGGAACCGAGGTCCTTGATGACGACCGATTGCGCGGCCACCAGAATCTCGCAGTGCGACCCGGAAACCGCAGGGTCGGTGAGCATGAAGTCATTGGCCGCGCCGCGCCCGAGGCGATTCGGTCCCGGCTTGAGTTGAATTTCCCACACAGCCGGAGAGCTGGGGTTGATAAAAAGCTTTGGCATAACAAGCTGCGTCTCTCGTCCAAAATTGGTGTCGGACGCACTTTATCCGGTTCCCGGGTTGTTGTCGAC
>Ga0181533_1002319_pt1 | contig 22531 bp, 18 predicted proteins | sample PEATcosm2014_Bin_45_FD_119772 | JGI IMG/M metagenome (GOLD analysis project Ga0181533, IMG submission 119772) | Peatland microbial communities from MTU Mesocosm Facility, Houghton, MI, USA - PEATcosm2014_Bin11_60_metaG | ecosystem: Environmental > Terrestrial > Soil > Wetlands > Peat | place...
ATGGGCCGGCGGAGCTTGGCGGACCGGGGGTTGAGCCTGCTCGTGGGCCGGCGGAGCTTGGCGGACCGGGGGTTGAGCCTGCTCGTGGGCCGGCGGAGCTTGGCGGACCGGGGGTTGAGCCTGCTGATGGGCCGGCGGAGCTTGGCGGACCGGGGGTTGAGCCTGCTGATGGGTCGGCGGAGCTTGGCGGACCGGGGGTTGAGCCTGCTCGTGGGCCGGCAGAGCTTGACGGACCGGGGGTTGAGCCTGCTGATGGGCCGGAGGCACCTGGCGGACCGGGGGTTGAGCCTGCTGATGGACCGGCGGAGCTTGGCGAACCGGGGGTTGAGCCTGCTGATGGGCCGGAGGCGCCTGGCGGACCAGGGGTTGAGCCTGCTCACGGGCCGGTGGAAGATTTTGCGGACGGGCGACGGGGACGGGTTGGGTACGCAAGTTCTCGTTAGGCGGCTTCCCCGGACCAGCTTGGGGCTGGGCTGGGCGCTGGGCAAAGGTGGGCGCAGGACCGGGGCGCACGGTCGGCGTGACCGCATGAACCTGTTGCGTGTTGATCGGCTGGACCTGCATGCGTCCTGGCACCTGGTTCTGGCCAGCGGACTGGGAGCGCAAAGTCTTTAATTGCGCCGGCGCTACCGGGGTGCCGGGATGCTGCTGCAGCATTTGTTGCTTCGCGGCGAACGGAACCGCAGGCGGAGGTGGAGCGAGTTTGGCGACTACGGGACGATTGGCAATAGCAGCCGGGGGCGCAACAGCTTCACGACCACTGCTATTCGCAAGCACGCTTTCTCGTTGCGGCGCTACTTTGGGCGCGGCTCCAATCACCTGAGCCTGGCGAATCTGGTTGGCGTCGACGTGAACCCCGGCGCGCTGGACAGACTGAGCCGAGGCGAAAGAATTCTGCGGCATCGCCACTATAGCATTCCGATTCACGTAGTTTATGTTAGTGACGTTGATATTGGTAACGTTGATGTTGGTGATCCGGGTGTTGGTGACGTTCACCTGGCGGACGTAATCCGGTGACACATGATACGAGGGATAGTACGCTTCGCGCGGGCCAAGTGGGAACCATCCGACGAGACCGCCGCCCCCACCGCCTATCGACACACCCGCGCTGAATCCTCCCCCACCGACAAAAGCGACCAGCGCCGGAGCATAATAGACACGCGCTGAAACCGCGCCGGGGCACCAACTCCAACTGTTATGGACATACGCCCAGCGTCCATAGTGAAACGGCGCGAAGCCCCAGGGTTCATCATCCACCCAGGTCCAGCCCCAGGGTTCGACCCAGGCCCAGTGTCCCTGGTGATAGGGGGTCCAGCCCGCCGCGACGCGCGGAGTCCATACCTGGCCGTAGTCCGACGTGTTGTGCCAATCGCCATTGGCATTCAGGTCTTCATAGCCGACCATGTCGGGCGAGACGTACTGGGGCGGGGGGACGTCTTCCAGGCGGTCCCGCGAAGAGATAAAAGAATCGAAATCGTCCGGTTGGTTTGCGGCCTGAACGTCCGGCGGGTTGCCGGAGTTGTCGAAGTAGGCTGTCTGGCCGGAATGAACGGGAAAGCTCTGGTTGTTGGCGGTTATTTCAATGTCCCCCGCGCGGACGGTGACCATCGTGGCGTTGCGGGAGGCATCGGTGTCGACGCGGTATTCACCCGTGCGCAGGAGGGTGACGGCACCGTTGGGAGTGTCGACCTCCCAGGATTCGCCATCAAAGAGATGACGTACGCGCAGGCTCAGACTGCCGGCGTTAATGCTGGTCTGGACGACGTTATCGCTCAGGTTCACGAACTGGAAATTGGTGCCCGAATTCAGACGGATGGCATTCTGACCGATCCGCAGCACGGCACGCGCGCCGTTATCGGTATACAGATTGTCGCCGGTGGTCATCGGGTAATTCAGCGATGCGTCGACCCATCCATCCACGCTGGCGGGCTCGAATGATACGGAACCGGTGATGTACGCGATGCGGGCTACGCGCGAGGGCGGATCCGCATCCTGCGCCGCCGCGATGCCGGAAACAGCGAGGAGTGCGGCTAGGGCTGATACACACAAGAGTAAATTTTTCATGTTGCGACCTTTCCAAGTAAACCGACTCATAAATGTTGCTAAATTATTGCAGCACAATAGGTGGTCGCCCCCTCAGCATTTAAAGCGGACAGCATGCATCCTCCACCCCCCGGGCGGAGACTGTCTGTTCGATATTGCTCACATGGGAAGAATCAAGTGTGAGCTTGGATGAGTGACGAGCAGCAGGTGACGCAGCAATTGCGAATGTTGCGCGGCATCGGCTTCGTCGAATTCATTGGGCAGGGCCTAATCAAAGAAGTGCAACCCCCTGACTCCCCGGAAGTCTCACCGGAAACAGACCCACTCCCAACTGGGGGCCATGTTGGGGAGCGACGCTTGCCGTGGGATGCGGCTTCCGCTACGATGGCGCGTCGGGCTTTGTTCCTTCGGGCTTACGCCTGCACGAATTAAGCTGTGTGGGATCGAATAGAACTTTCAGGAGCCTTTTCATGGTGAGTCGTATGGCGCGAGTCATCGCGCTGATTTTGCCCGTGCTTTTCACTCTACTTTCCGGCCGCGCCGGGGCGCAGGAGTCTTCGCTTGACGCGATGCTCGATTCGCTGGCGGGGGCGCACGGAATCCGGCAAGTGGCCATTTCGCCGGATGGCCAACGCGTGGCATGGGTTGAAGCCAATGGCGCCTCCGAGCACGGGATTTTTGTTTGCAGTTTGGCGTCGCCCGCTACCACCAGACGCCGCATCACGGCGGGCAGTGGCGAAGAAGCATCCGAAGAGCGCGAAATCGCCTGGTCGCCGGACAGCCGCCAACTGGCTTTCTTGTCGAATGCTCAGACGCCTGACCAGTTGCAGCTTTACGTGGCCAATGTCACCGGCGGCGGAGCGCGAAAGCTTACCGACTTGAAGGGTTCGCTCGATGCCCCATCCTGGTCCCCGGATGGCAAAACGCTGGCGCTGCTTTTCACTGAAAACGCTCCGCGCCTGCCCGGGCCGCTGGAGCCCATGCCGCTTCCTTCCGGGGTGATTGGCGGCAAAATCTACGAACAACGACTGACCACCGTGGACTTGGCCACGGGACGCGTTCGACAACTCTCTCCCGCGGACCTGTACGTTTATGAATATGACTGGTCGCCCGACGGGAAGAAATTTGTGTTGACCGCGGCCCACGGCGCGGGCGACGGCAATTGGTACATCGCGGAAATTTACACCCTCCAGGCAGACTCCGGAGGAATGAAATCCCTGTATAAACCGGCGCAACAAATCGCCGCGCCGCGCTGGTCTCCGGACGGGAGCAGCATCGCGTTTATCGGCGGACTGATGAGCGACGAAGGTTCAACCGGCGGCGACGTGTTTCTTCTTCCTGCCACGGGAGGCGCGGTCCGCAACTTGACCCCCGGCCTCCAGGCTTCCGTCAGCGGCCTCGTTTGGCGGTCGGGCGGCGAGGAAGTTCTCCTGCTGGAAAGTGTCGATGGCGCCAGCGGCATCGCGACGCTCGGCGTCCGGAGCGGCAAAGTCACCCCGCTGTGGAGTGGGCCGGAAACCCTTTCCCTCGGCTGGTGGAACTTTGGCCTATCCGTAGCGAGCGACGGCAGGACCGGCGCGATGCTGCGCGAGACCTATTCCGACCCGCCGGAAGTGTGGGCTGGACCCATCGGGAGGTGGAAGCAAATCACTGCGTCGCACCACACCGAGCGGGCGAACTGGGGAAAAGCGGAGAGCATCCATTGGACGAATGAAGGCCTCAACGTTCAGGGATGGCTCACCTATCCCCAGGACTATGACCCCGCACGGCGCTATCCCCTGGTGGTGGAAGTCCATGGAGGCCCCGGCGCCATGGCGCGCCCCACTTGGCCCAGCACGCTCTTTGACTTCACGCTTCTCTCCCACTACGGCTATTTCGTGTTGCGGCCCAATCCCCGCGGCAGCTTTGGCCAGGGTGAGGCTTTTGCGCGCGGTAATATCAAAGACTTTGGGTACGGGGACTTACGAGACATCCTCGCCGGTGTGGACTATGTCGTGAAGTATTTTCCTGTGGATAACGGCCGCGTAGGCATTGGCGGCTGGAGTTATGGGGGATACATGACGATGTGGGCGGTCACCCAAACGCACCGCTTCCGAGCCGCGGTGGCCGGGGCGGGCCTCGCCAATTGGCAAAGTTATTACGGCGAGAACGATATCGACCAGTGGATGGTTCCCTTTTTCGGCGCGTCCGTTTATGACGATCCGGCGGTGTATGCGAAAAGCTCCCCCATGACCTTCATCAAAAACGTGAAAACACCGACGCTCATCCTGGTGGGCGACCGCGACGGCGAGTGTCCAACCCCGCAATCATTCGAATTTTGGCACGCCCTGGAGACGCTGGGCGTCGAAAATCAATTTGTGGTCTATCCCAACGAGGGCCACATGATTTACGATTCAGCGCACCGCCACGACATCATGCAGCGCACCCTGGAATGGTACGATCGGCATCTGAAGTAATGCGCAAACTTTCCAGTTGACGCCGGGGCGGCAGGACTATAGATTTAGCGTCTTTTCGGGTGGAATCTGAGAAGCAGTAGACGGTAGACGGCATACGGTATGCGCGCCGATTTTGTGGTTCCTCCCGTTTTCCGGATACTTTCTACCGTCTACTGCTTACTACTGAGGGGGGAGATACACCATGAAGATAGGACTCTTTACAGCACTGCTGGCCAAACTGAGTCTGGATGAAGTTATCCAGAAGGTTAAGCCACTCGGCATCCGGACCCTGGAGTTGGGCACCGGGAATTATCCTGGCGAACCGCACCTCAAGCTCGAATGGCTGCACCAGGCGCCCAATCTCAAGGAATTCAAGCAAAAGCTCGAAGACGAAGGGATCACCATCAGCGCTTTGAGTAGCCACGGCAACCCTCTGCACCCCAACAAGAAGTTGGCGCAACTCCATGCCGCCACCAGCAGGAAAACGATCCTGCTGGCGGAAAAGCTGGGCGTCAAGACCGTCATCGATTTCTCCGGCTGCCCGGGCGATTCGGACAGTTCCAAATACCCCAACTGGTCGCCGACGGCTTGGCCTCCCGACTTTCCCGAAATCTTGAAATGGCAATGGGAGAAGAAAGTCATTCCTTACTGGACGAAGCACGCCAAGTTTGCGGAAGACCACGGCGTGCGCGTCGGCATCGAAATGCACCCAGGCTTTGTGGTCTATAACCCGGAAACCATGCTGCGCCTGCGCGAGGCGGCGGGACCCGCCATCGGCTGCAACTTCGACCCCAGCCACATGTTCTGGCAAGGTATTGACCCCTGCGCGGCCGTACGCAAGCTGGGTGACGCGGTGTTCCACGTCCACGCCAAGGACACGCGTCTGTACGACGTCAACATCAAGGTCAACGGCGTCGTGGATGCCAAGCCCTATAGCGACGAGAAGAATCGCTCCTGGATCTTCCGCACCGTCGGTTATGGCCACGACGCGGATTTTTGGTGCGACTTCGTCTCCACGCTGCAAATGGTGGGTTACGACGATGTGCTCTCCATCGAGCATGAGGACAGTCTGATGTCGGTTGACGAAGGCCTGAGCAAAGCCGCCGCTTTCCTCAGCCAAGTCGTCATCAAGGAGAAACTTAAGGAAATGTGGTGGGCATAGAAAAAACGTCCTTCGTCCTTGGTCATTGGTCCTTTGTCCCTTGTCATTGGTCCTTTGACCGTGACGGATCGTATTTGAACTGAAAGACAAAGGGCAAGTGACCAATGACGAAGGACAAATGACAAAGGGTTTCGAGAATCTTCGAGTCTATCAACTGTCAGAGAAGCTGGCTGATTCCATTTGGAGGATTGCCAGAGGATGGGATCAACTGGCGAAAGACACCATTGGAAGACAGTTGATCCGCGCCGCAGATAGCATCGGCGCGAACATCGCCGAGGGTACTGGGCGTGGGAGCTTTCAAGACAATCGGCGATTTGTGAGGATTGCGCGTGGCTCACTGTATGAAACGAGACACTGGCTCCGGCGTGCCCACGCGCGCCGCCTTATGTCGGTCGAGGCAGTCAATACCGTTAAGCCAATCCTCGATGAGCTCGGGCCAAAATTGAATGCTTATTTTCGCTCGATCGGACCGGTCCCAAAGCTCCAGAATGACGACAGCACGGTCGCGCCAATTAACGCGAAGGACAAATGACAAAGGACCAAGGACAAATGACGTTCGCTCAGGAGGTATGACATGCCTGAAATAAATGTTGCCTTAATCGGTCACCGCTTTATGGGTAAGGCGCATTCCAATGCCTACCGGCAGGTGCGGAGATTCTTCCCGGGAAATCTGGTTCCGCGCATGAAAGTGTTGTGCGGCAAGGCGTGCACGGAAGAACTGGAAGAAGCCGCGCGGCTGTTCGGGTGGGAAGAATCGGATTGCGAGTGGGAGCGGGTGGTGGCGCGCAAAGACATCGACCTGATTGATGTCTCCGGACCCAACTATCTCCACCGTCCCATGGTTATCGCCGCGGCTCAGGCGGGCAAACACATCATCTGCGAGAAACCGCTTGCCAACAGCCTGGCGGAAGCCAAAGACATGCTAAAGGCCGTGGAAAAAGCCGGCGTGATGCACATGATCAATTTCAATTATCGCCGCATACCGGCCGTCGCCTACGCCAAGCGATTGATCGACGAGGGGAAGATCGGCGATGTGTACCACTATCATGGCGCCTATTTGCAGGACTGGATCATGGATCCGGAGTTCCCGCTGGTTTGGCGGCTGGAAAAGAAATTTGCCGGCAGTGGCGCGCTGGGGGATATCGGCGCGCACGCCGCGGACCTGGCCGAATACCTGAACGGCGAAATCCGAACGGTGACGGGCCAGATGACGACCTTCATCAAGGAGCGGCCTTTGCCCTCCGAAGGCGAAGGTGCCTGGGGAGCTAAAGGCCAAAAAGGCAAAGGCAAGGTGACCGTTGATGACGACACGAATTTCCTGGCGCGCTTCAAGAACGGCAGCGTGGGGGTTTTCGAGTCGACGCGGTTCGCGGGCGGCCGCCGGAATTACAACACCTTCCAGATTTACGGCAGCAAGGGAAGCCTTGCCTTTAACCTGGAGCGCATGAACGAACTGGAATTCTTCGATCGCACTGAACCCTCGGAGTTGCAGGCGTATAAGACCATCATGGTGACGCAGCCTGAGCATCCCTACGTCGGCGCTTGGTGGCCCCCGGGGCACATTATTGGTTACGAGCACACCTTCGTTCATGTCATCCACGATTTCCTCACCGCCATCGACGAGGGCCGCTTGCCGGAGCCGAACTTCCGCCACGGCGTTAGGAATCAAGCAGTGCTCGACACCGTCGATCGCTCGGCGAAATCCGGAAAGTGGGAAAAGGTGAAGATCTAAGGAATCGGGGTTCGGGATTAGGGGTTGGGGATTCGGGCGAACCCCGAATCCCGAATCCCTCTGGGGGGCAAACCATGTCTTACATGATGGGGATCGATGTTGGAACCACGGGCACGCGAGCCGTCATCGTTCGTCCGGATGGGCACGTGGTAGGAGCGGCGACGGGCGACCATCAACCGATGCGGATGGCCAAACCCGGTTGGGCCGAGCAGGACCCGGAAGACTGGTGGCAAGCGACGCTGGTGGCCATTCGCGCGGCGCTGGAACAGGCCGGGGTGAAAGGCGCCGACATCGCCGCCGTGGGCTTTTCCGGACAGATGCACGGCGTCGTGCTGCTCGACAAGGCTCTGGCAGTGCTGCGCCCCTCCCTCATTTGGTGCGATCAGCGCAGTCAGGCGCAATGTGATTGGATCACTCAGAAGGTGGGGGCGGAGCAGCTCATTCAATATGTTTCCAACCCCGCCCTCACCGGCTTTAGCGCGCCCAAAATCCTCTGGGTTCGCGATAACGAGCCCAAACTCTACGAGCGCGTCGCGCATTTCCTGCTGCCCAAGGATTTCGTCCGCTTCCGTTTGACCGGGGAGTTTGCCACCGACGTTTCCGACGCTTCCGGGACTTTACTTTTCGATGTGACCCACCGTCGCTGGTCAACGGAGATGCTCAGCGCGCTCGAAATCGATGCGAAGATTTTGCCCAAGGCCTTCGAGTCACCCGAGATCACGGGCGAAATCAGCAGGGAAACAGCGGTGCTGACCGGCCTCAGCGCGGGCACGCCGGTGGTGGCGGGCGCCGGAGACCAGGCGGCCAGCGCCGTCGGCAACGGCATCGTCCTTCCGGGCCTTACCTCTGCCACGCTGGGCACTTCGGGAGTTATCTTTACGTACACCGCTGCGCCCAAGCTCGACCCGCGCGGGCGCATCCACACCTTCTGCCACGCGGTTCCGGGAAAATGGCACGTCATGGGTGTCACGCAAGGCGCGGGACTTTCCTTGCGCTGGTTCCGCGATAATTTCGGCTCCGCGGAATCCTGGTACGCCCGGCAAGCCGATGTGGATCCCTACGAACTGATTATTCGCGAAGCGGAGAAGGTCCGTCCCGGCAGTGAGGGCTTGTTGTGGCTGCCTTATTTGATGGGCGAGCGGACTCCCCACCTGGATTCGCAGGCGCGGGGCATGTGGTTCGGCCTGACGGCGGCGCACACGCGAGCTCACCTGGTCCGTTCCATCCTCGAGGGTGTGGCGTTCAGCCTGCGCGATTCTCTGGAGATCTTCCAGGAGTTGGGTATCCCGGTGGAGCAGATCCGCGCGTCGGGTGGCGGCTCGCGCAGTTTCCTGTGGCGGCAAATCCAGGCGGACATCTATGGCAAGGAACTCGTCACATTGCGCACCTCTGAGGGGTCAGCCCTCGGCGCCGCCTTGCTGGCGGGTGTGGGAGCAAAGATTTATGCCTCAGTGGAAGAGTCGGCGCAGGAAGCTATTCAGGTGAAAGAGTCCATGGCGCCGAAACGGGAAAACGTAGCGGCCTATGAACGGTACTATCAGGTTTATCGCGGCCTTTATCCGGCGGTGCAGGAATTTTCCCACACTCTGGCAAAGTTAGGAGCGGGCGAGGCCTGAGCCGGGGCGGGGGACATTCCGCGCAAGGTATTTCTGGCAAAGCGCCGGACCATTCCGGTGGATATCCCAGGCAGAATCCACCCCTGAGGTGCGCATCATGAAACGACCGTTCCCTTTGCTCGCGACGCTCACTCTTCTTGCCACCCTCGCGGGTGTGGGGGTGGCCCCATCGCCGCGCAGCCTGGGCCTCGCCGGAGTGGCAAGATGTCTCATGTCATCTTTTTCTGTGAGGTCAGTTATGGCAGCGCCTACACCGGCATACTCCGCGAAGCTTGAACAAACACAATACAGGAAATGGAACGTTTACAAACTCAGCAATGGCTTAGTTTCTTTGTTCGTCGCTCCCGACATTGGCGGGCGGGCGATCCAGCTTCAGCTTGGCGATCACGAGTACTTTTTTGTGAACAAGGATCTGGAGGGTAAAGTCCTGCCGGAGTCGGAGAACAATCTCAAGGCCGGCTGGGCGAATTATGGTGGAGATAAGGCTTGGCCGGGCCCCGAGGGTTGGATGAGCGATGGTGAGTGGGCCAGCGTGCCCTACTACATCCTGGACGGGACGCCTTACAAAACGGAAGTCGTCTCCAACACGCCCGCCGAAGTCGCCGTTCGTGTGACCAGCCCGGAGGACCCCCGCACCGGCACACAATTCATTCGCACTTTCCATGTTTACGCGGACACCACCCGGATCAAGGTGGATCAGGTGATGCGGAACATCAGCCGGCGGCAGATTCGCTGGGGCATTTGGCACCTGATTCAGAATGACGCCGCAGATGCAAACGACCCTTCCAAGCCCAATCCCGATCTTTACATGTACATCCCTCTGAATCCACGCAGTAAATACCCGGAAGGGTATTACAAACCCTATGGAGACGCGCGGCACCCCAGCTACGAGGTCCTTCCCGGCGGCCGAATGCTCCGGGTCCACTATTTGTACTGGGTGTGCAAGGCGGCAGCCGATTCCAGCGCCGGCTGGTATGCGGTGGTCAACAGCCAGAAGAATATCGGCCTGGTGGAGAACTTCAAATACTTTCCCGATCAGGAATATCCCGATGGGGCTTCGGTGCAAACTTGGAATGACGGACCAGGGACCATTTCACGCGGGCCCTTCAACCAAACCTTGGCGGACGACCCGAAGAAGACCCCTTACTTCCTGGAGTCCGAAGGCATGAGCCCTTACGCCACGCTGGAGCCAGGTGAAGAATACTCTTACCCGGTTTACTGGTCGCCGACGCGCGTGCCCAATCCCATTGCCACCGATCCGACCTCGGGCGGAGTCGCGAGTGAACCCCTCACGGGAAAACTCAACGGCACCGCGGTCACCCTAACAGGTACGTTTGGAGTGTTTACGCCGGGAACACTCCAGGCGGATTTTTTCAGTGCGATGGGTGAGGAGTTGGGCCGCGTCACGCTTCAGGCAGTTGATCCGCGCGAGGTGGTCAGGTTAGACAAGACAGTCCCCTGCCCCGCCAATGCCTTCCGCGTCAGTCTGACCGCGCGTGACCGTGATGGCGAGAATCGCGGCTTCCTCGGCAACTTCATTCTTCGGCCACGGCAGTTTTAGCGGGCAGCGAACAATCCGGTCTCCGTGCAAGATCCGAAATGCCTGTCGGAAGTCTATCGTGAGGGCTTTCCCTGCCGCGCAACAAAGGCCTCAACCTCCTGACGCGTGGGCAGTGAGGACTGTGCGCCGAGCTTCGTGGCCGCCAGGGCTCCTGCGGCGTTTGCGAAGCGAATGGCATCCTCGATCTTGGTTCCCGCCGCGTATTCAACCGTAAAGGCTGCGGTGAAGGCATCGCCGGCCGCCGTCGGATCAACCGCGTTGATTTTGTATGCGGGAAAATGCTCCGCTCCTTGGGGCGTTACCAACATCGATCCGTCGCTGCCCAACTTCAGGACGACGGTTCCCACGCCTCGAGCGAGGAGTTCGTTCGCCGCCTCCCGCGCTGATACGCGGCCGGAAACTTCTGCGCCCGTCAATTGCGCCAACTCGGTTTCATTGGGCGAGACAATGTCCGCAAGCCGGAGGATTTCTGATGGGCAGTAGCGCGGCGGACCCGCGTCCAGCACCGTTAACGTACCGGCCTTGCGCGCCACACGGAAGGCGGCTTCCACCACTACCAGGGGGATTTCCAGGACGCTGACGACCGCATCGGCGCGTTCAATGACTTCCTGCGCCCGCTCCACATCCGCGGGAGTCAACTCCAGGTTGGCTGCGGGATCAACGGTGATGCAATTATTCCCGCTGGGAAAAAGCATGATGAAAGCACAACCGGTGGAGCGTTGCGGAGTGCGCTTGACCCACGCGGTGTCAATCCCGCTGGATTCGAGGTTGCGAATCAGGAAATCTCCGATGATGTCCTGCCCGACGCAACTCAGAAAGGAAGCCTTTGCTCCCATTCTCGCCACAGCCACGGCCTGATTGGCGCCCTTGCCTCCCGGGAAAAACTGGAGATCCTTCACCATCATGCTCTCGCCCTCTTTGGGCAAGCGCTCGGCCTTTACCACCAAATCGAAATTTGTGCTGCCCACCACCACCACGTTAGTTTCACGGTCGCGACGCATAGGTTGACCTCACAGGAGCAGGTGCGCAACATCCCTTTACATGCCAAAATCCTTGGCGTATTTTATCATCAGAAAGACTACAGAACGTTCCGGGAGGAATAGACTATGGCTAAAGTAAAACAGCTTACCGCCTGGGTTGAAAGCAAACCCGGGGAACTTGGCCGCATCGCGGAGGCATTAGGCAAAGCAACGTCAACATTTCGGCTGTCACCTGCTGGAGTGCCGGCAGTGAGAGCCCTGTCCATCTCCTCGTCACCAGTCCCGCTAAGGCGAAGAAAGTTCTTCAGGAACTCGGGGTGCGCGTAACGGAGGAAGAAGTCCTGCGCGTGACCTTACCGGACAAACCGGGAGCGCTGGGCGAGGTGGGTGTGCGCCTGGGGGCAGGGAATATCAACATCGAGTACGCGTACGCCAGCCTCCCCACGGGCGGCAAGAAAGCGGACCTCATCTTGTCGGTCTCGGACGTGGTGGGAGCTTCCAAGGCGTTGCGGGGGTTGTAGGTCGGGACCTACCCCCCGAACGGATAACGGTTCATCTCCAGCGCGCGGTCGGCCAATTGCCGCTTTAGGCCAATCGAATCGGGCGGCGTACGTCGCAGGAATCGCCGAAGGACGGAGAGTTGAGTGCGGAGGGTGTCGCCTTCCGCGATGCGCGCGAGCGCCCGGCGTGCTTCCATTTCGACATGATCCGCTGCCTCGTGGATGCAGACGCGCGCCGCGGCAATTCCGGGGTCGCCGGCTGGCGGTGAGGTCTTCGCCAATTTCTTTTGGGTACGAAGCAGGACGCTTTCCATGGCGTAGACGGCCATCACCAGGTTGCTGATGACGCCGATCACTTCCTGCTCATGCTCCAGCGCCAGCATGTAACGCTGTACGGCGCTTCCCGCCACCAGCAGCAGTACCTTCTTGGCCCCCTGCACCAGCTTTGCCTCTTCGGCCAGGGGCGCATCGTCATCCGTCTCCTCGAGCGGCGCCATCCCCAGGATTTCATCGGTCAGCTTTTGCGCGGCGGCAAGCAAAGGCAATTGGCCTTTCAGGGAGCGCTTCATCAGCATGTCGGTGATCAACAAGCGATTGATCTCGTTGGTGCCCTCGAAGATTCGATTGACGCGTTGGTCGCGGTAGGCGCGCTCAACGTCGTAGCCACTGGAAAACCCGTAGCCGCCAAAGATTTGCACCGCCTCGTCGGCCATGAAATCCAGCGTCTCCGTGCCCATAACTTTCAGGATGGAGCACTCCACCGCATACTCTTGCAAGGCCTCCAGGATTTGCTTCGGCGCGGTCGTCGCGCCCCGGTCAATCCCCTTGAGCATCGCGTCGATCATTCCACTGGTACGGTAAGAGATGCTTTCGACGGCATAGATTTGCGCCACCATCTCGCCGAGCTTCTCCTTGATCATCCCAAAGTCGGCGATCTTGCGCCCGAACGCGTCGCGCTCCTTGGCCCACTTCAGCGCGTCTGCCAACAGGTATTTGCAACCGCCCAAGCAGCCGGCGCCTAATCGGTGTCGGCCCATGTTCAGAATGTTGAAGGCAATCAAATGCCCCTTGCCGATTTCCCCGAGAACATTTTCGACGGGCACGGGGACGCTCTCAAGATTGAGCGGTGTTGTGGAGGAACCCCGAATTCCCATCTTGTGCTCTTCCGCGCCGGGTGAAACTCCCGCAAAGTTGCGCTCCACAATAAAGGCCGTGAATTTCTCGCCGTCCACTTTGGCAAAGACCACGTAAACGTCAGCGATGCCTCCGTTGGTGACCCACATTTTTGTGCCGTCGAGGATGTAATGCTTCCCGTCCGGGTGCAACGTGGCTCGCGTCTTGCAATTCAGAGCGTCGGACGCTGACGATGCCTCGCTCAGACTGTAGGCGCCCACCCACTCCGCGCTCGCGAGTTTGGGGAGGTATTTCGCCTTCTGTTCTTCCGTGCCAAAAAATGTAATGGGGAGGATGCCGATGCCGGCCTGCGCTCCCACCGTAGTGGCCCAGGAACCATCACGCGCCATTTTTTCGGCGACGAGGATCGAGGAGATCTTGTCGAGCTCCAACCCGCCGAATCGTTGCGGCACGTCTGTGGCGCAGAAGCCCAGCTCCGCCGCTTTCTTCAGAAGTTCGCGCAGCACTCCCGGTTTCTTCTCTTCGATTTCGTTCAGGCGGGGAACAATTTCCTGGTCGATAAATTCCTGCGCTGTTTGCGCAATCAAGCGATGCTCCTCCGTGATGTCCTCCGGCGTGAATACCTCTTCCGGCGCACGCGATTCAATCAGAAAACTGCCACCTTTAATTCGTTGCGCGGCTACAGTTACTTCTGCCATGTTCCCCCCTCGGCCTGAAACTGTGCGAAGCACCTTGGACTGCGGCGGCTCGACGCCGCTTTGCCTTTTTCTTCCACGCCTCGTTCTTCCACCACAGAATGGAGATGGTGAAAAGGCGGCGTCGAGCCGCCGCAGTCCAAGGTGCCTTTGGCACAGGAGTACCCGATATTCCCCTCCGGTTATTGCAAGTTTTCAAAGATTCCCGCCGCACCCATTCCGCCGCCCACACACATGGTCACCAAGCCATAGCGAGCTTTCCGGCGTTTCAACTCGCCGAGCAGGGTGGCCGTCAGCTTTGCGCCCGTACAGCCCAGCGGGTGGCCCAAGGCGATTGCCCCGCCATTCACATTGGTTCTATCCATGTCGAGCTCCGTCAGCTTGATGACCGACAGCGCCTGCGCGGCAAAGGCTTCGTTTAGTTCAATCACGTCCATATCGGGCAACTTCAGCCCGGCCAATTTCAAAGCTTTGGGAATGGCGAACACGGGACCCACGCCCATTTCCTCGGGCGGGCAGCCGGCCGTCGCATAGCTTACCAAGCGCGCCAGTGGTGCGAGGCTCAAAGCCTTGGCCCGTTCGAGCGGAATCACCACCGCGGCCGCTGCTGCATCGCTCATTTGCGAGGCATTGCCCGCCGTCACCGTGCCGTGCGCGTGGAATGCCGGCTTGAGTTTCGCCAGCGCCTCCAGGGAGGTATCGCGTCGCGGCCCTTCGTCGGTTTCAAATGTCAACTTCCGCGTTTGCGGTTTGTTCCCGCCGTTCAAACTGACGTCGATGACTTCCAGGGGCACAATTTCTTCCCGGAATTTCCCTTGCTCGATCGCGGCCATCGCCCGCTGGTGGCTGCGCAACGCAAACTGGTCCTGTTCTTCCCGGGTGATGTGATACTTCACTGCCAGGTTTTCCGCGGTGAGCCCCATGCTCAAATAGGAATCAGGGTAATGCTCCATCAGGTAAGGGTTCGGGGAGAAATGATATCCACCCATGGGGATCATGCTCATGGTTTCGGTGCCGCCCGCAATGAGCACCTCGGCGGAGCCGGCTGCGATGCGTTCGCAGGCGAGGGCAATTGCCTGGAGTCCGGAGGAACAGAAGCGATTGATGGTCATCGCCGAGGTGGTGACCGGAAGGCCCGCACGCAGCGACGCCACGCGCGCCACATTATTCCCTTGCTCCGCCTCCGGCATCGCGCAACCCAGGATAACGTCCTCCACTTCGCTGGGGTCGAGCGCCGGCGCGCGCCGCAGGGCTTCCCGAATCGCGGCTGCGGCCATGTCATCCGGCCGCGTGGAGCGCAAAACGCCGCGCGGTGCTTTGCCCACCGCGGTGCGCACAATGGAAACAATGACCGCTTCCTTCATTTTAGGCTCCTGGCTTAAAGATGTCCGTGGTCCGTGGTCAGTTGTCCGTTGTCCCTATTAGTCATCAGTCGTCAGTTCTCATCCCTTGGCAACCAGGTTTCAGCAAGAAGCCGACTCATTGTTCGCCTCCGCGTTTACTGACAAGGGACAACTGACAACGGACAACTGACAACTTTTACCGTCAGTTCCTCAGCGGCTTACCGCGCTTCAACGTGAATTGAATCCGCTCCAGCGTCTTTTTTTGCCCGCAGAGGCTGAGGAAGGCCTCGCGCTCGAGATCGAGTAGATACTGTTCGGAAACGAGCTGTGGCGAGGTGAATTCTCCGCCGCCGGAGAGCACCCTGGCGAGCTGGGTTGCGACCACCGCGTCGTAATCGGAGATGTACTCGGCGCGGCGCATCAAGTGGAGTCCGAGTTTCATCTTGGTGAAGGCGGGCTGGCCGAGGGCGCGAATGTCCGTGCGCGGTCGGCCGGGGCGATATCCCAGGCATACCAGGTCAAGCGCCAGTTGCTTGGCGTCAGAAATCTGCCGGTCCCGGTTCATGCTGATGGAATCCTGCGGGGAGAGATAGCGCAAACGCCGCGCTTCCTCGGCGCTGGTGGAGACCTTGGCCATGCCGATATTCAGAAACACCTCCTTCACATAAGTGAAGGGGTCGGCCTCGGGATCCGCTGGCACGCCATCCAGCGCGCGCAGCAGCATCTCTTTCGTGCCGCCTCCCGCGGGGATCAGGCCGACGCCCGCTTCGACCAATCCCATATACGTCTCGGCCGCGGCGCGCACGCGAGTGGTGTGCAGACACATCTCCGTTCCGCCCCCCAGCGTCATGCCGAAAGGCGCCGCCACCACCGGCTTGGGTGCGTGCTTCAAAGCCATGTTGGCATTTTGAAAAGCCCGCACGGCGTGGTGCACCTCGTCCCAATCACCCTCCTGAATCGCGGTTAGGACCAACATCAGATTGGCGCCCACGCAAAAGTTCGACGCTTGATTGCCGATCACCATGGCGTCAAAGTTCTCTCCCAGGGCCTTCAGCCCCGCATGCACCATCTGCACGGTGTCGCCGCCAATGGTATTCATCTTGGAGTGAAATTCCAGGCACAGCACGCCGTCGCCCAAATCGATAAGGCTTGCTCCCGCGTTCTTCTTCACTACCTTCTTGCGCGCCTTAAGGGCCGGAAGAAGGATGACGCCGGGCCTCTCCGGGAGCGAGCGATAAGCGGCGGATGCCTCATCAAAATAGGTGGTTGTTCCACCGTCGTGAACGTAGAAGGATTTGCCGGCCGCCGCCCGCAACTTTTCCACGAGCGGCGGAATGGGTTGATTCTCCGTTACCCAATCTTCGACGATGCGCTCAACCCCCCGCGTGTCCCACAGCTCGAAGGGGCCCATCTCCCACCCAAATCCCCACTTCATCGCGTTGTCGATGGAGACGATGTCATCGGTAATCTCGGGCACGCGCATGGCCGCATAATGGAAGATGTCGGAAAACAACTTGCGATAAAACTGGCCGGCCCGATCAGTCGCCTGGAAGAGTATCTTGAGGCGCTCGCGCAGATCATCCTGAGTTCGCGCCATCTCATAAGAGGGAAAAGTGGCGCGTTGGCGGGCGCGGTACTCGAACGTAGCGAGGTCAATCGTGAGGATTTCGCTTTCGTCTCCGCTTTTCCCCTTAACCTTTTTGTAAAAGCCTTGGCCGGTCTTGTCACCCAGCAGTCCGCGTTGGATCATCTGCTCCACAAAGGCGGGGACTTGGAAGAGGGCGCGGCATTCGTCCTGGGGCAATGACTCGCGCAAGTTCCTCACCACGTGCGCCAGCACGTCCAGGCCGATGATATCGAGCGTACGAAAGGTGGCGGACTTCGGCATGCCCAGCACCGGGCCCGTCAGCGCATCAATCTCTTCGATCGTGTAACCGTCCTCCAGCATGATGCGGAGAACGTCCAGAGTGGTGAAGACCCCAATTCGGTTGGCGATGAAGTTCGGCGTGTCCTTGGCCACCACAATGCCCTTGCCCAGCACTTGGTCACCGAAGTGCGAGATCGCGTCCACCACCCCCGGCAGCGTTTCCGGAGTGGGGATGATCTCCAGCAGGTGCAGGTAGCGCGGCGGGTTGAAAAAGTGGGCGCCCAGGAAGTGCCGGCGGAATTCTTCGCTGAATCCCGCGCTCAGGGAGGAAATAGAAATCCCCGATGTGTTCGAACTGACGATGGCGCCCGGAGAGCGAACCGCCTGGATTTTCTCCAGCAACGAACGCTTGACGGCGAGATCCTCCATCACCGCCTCGATGATCCAATCACAATCCTTGAGCCCGGCGAGATCGTCTTCAAGGTTGCCGATGGTGATCAGGCGCGCAGCCTCCGGGACGAAGAAGGCCGCCGGACGTGATTTGAGCGCCGCATCCAAGCCCGCTCGCGCCAGGCGATTGCGAACCGGCGGCGAATCAAGCGTAAGCCCCTTGGCTTGCTCGTCAGGCGTCAACTCCTTGGGAATGATGTCGAGCAGCAGGCAGGGAACGGAAGCGTTGGCGAGATGGGCGGCCAGGCGGGCCCCCATCGTCCCCGCGCCCAGCACAGCCACTTTGCGGATGTCGCGCATGAGTTCCCCCCAGCCAATTGCAGATCAAAAAAGAAACTCATTATCGCGGATGCCCCGAAGGCGGTCAAGCGAGGGTCAGACATAATAAACAGTGCCCCGGATGACAATACGCTTGGGGTCGAGTTGACCTGAGGCTCCGATTCTGCCGTCGGGTCGTTTATACTGATGGCAAACGGCGATTCTGGTATTATTGTAGTCGTAGAAGGAGAGGATCTGGCTTCGAGTGCAGAATGGTTCACCGGACTTTATTGGACTCGGGTGACCCTCCCAGAGCAATTCCGAGCGGAGCTCGCCCGAATTGATCCGGCCCTCAACACTTGGGTCGCGAAACATTCTCCGCAACTCGTCTGGGGAGACTCTCACATACTTGAGGGTATGAGCCATGACGCGTGAAATCGACCTTGAAATTCGTGATTGGTTAGGTCAGTACCTCGACGAAGCAATCTCCCTTCGCCAATTTGAAGAGTGGTTCATTCCTGTCGCTTGGGGCATCCCACGAACCGCGAGCCAAGGCACATTGGGACTGGTTGGTGAGATAGAGCTCCGATTGGCCGAATTCTCCACTGGCCATTGGACCGAGCCCGAGCTTCGAGCCAAGCTGGAACCGCTTGCCACATTTCGGGCCCAATTCCAACAACCGCGATCCGATCTATGATGCGGAGCAGGCTTGGGAAACCTTCCTCCTGGCGAGCCTCCTCACAAAACACCGCAGTTGTCAGGAATGGCCCCGTGAAAAGGTACGGCGACATCTTAAACCCTCGACGTTTGGCGCGGCGGGTGAGTCGTCCCCCGTCGGTATCCGCTTTCGGAAATCCACTTTACCATGGAAAGGCGCTGGCGAGATGGGCGGCCAGGCGAGCCCCCATCGTCCCCGCACCCAACACAGCCACTTTGCGGATCTCGCGTATGAGTCGCCCCCCGCCACATGCAGATTAAAAGAGAAACTCATTATCGCGGATGCCCGGAAGACGGTCAAGATATGAGGAGGTAGTGTGGTTGTGAACTTGAGTCTTGGAGAAGTTGGCCGGTTTTCGGGAAGGGGACTTCGGGGGAGTCAAGGTTGCACTTCCACGGGTAGGCCGGCAACTTGGATTGTTGGGGGGCGACTCGGCCGGAGACAAGGATTTTGAGATTCCTAGGTAAACAGTGCGCGACTAGCGAAAGGCAACTATGCCTTGCTCCGGCCGGTGCTGATTAGGTTGAGACGGCGGCATCCCGAGGGCCTGGGGCACTGTTGCGAACGGCCTAATGAGGCAAATTCAGGGCGGCTTCCCGCAAGGAAAAGATGACGCCTCCGATGCGGTGGCCGGACTCTTCGGTATGCTCCAGGTGTGCCTCGGCAGGGTGCGCCCGGCGAACCCGACGAGTCGGTAACCCGCGATATCGAAGGCTGGATTCTCGGTCGTCCAGGCTGACGTGGACTCGCCTAACCCTCTTCGTCACCGACAGCGCGTGTGCATGACCGAATGAAAATTACATCGGGCTGCAAACCCAGTTTTTCAAGCGCCCGCGACTCGTAGCTGGATAGGCGGCCGAACCAATCGTGATACTTCTCTAGCGTTTCTGTCGCCTCCTTCAGCCGCCCCAGCTTCGCTAACGTGACAAGCATGTTCTCAAGGCCCACCTTGTAAGGCTTGTCCGCATCTGCCGCGTCGTCGCCCTCCAAGTGCTTCTCGTGCTTCTTAGCCGTGTCTGTGAGGTTGCAGGCCTTGTCAAACCAGCCGAGTGCTTGTTCGTACTCTCCTTGGCGGTAGTGTTCCCAGCCTATGTTGTTCAGGCAATCGCGGTGGCAATCAAGACAGAGGGTGCTTGGATATTCGAGCGCTTTTGTAAGGGCTGTCAAAGCCTCCTCGCGCTTGTCGAGTGCATAGAGCCCGAAGCCTAATTTGGCATGTTTCTCACCATTGGTCGGGTCTTGATACGCGGCCTCCTTCAGCGCCGGGAGGTTCTCCTCGGCCTTATTCAACGTCATCATGCAAATTTCCACAGTTTCGATTAGCTCCGCGAGCAGGGACAGCGGCGCGTCCTCTTTGCATAATGCGAGTCCGGCAACGGCAAAGTTGAAACCCTCGACCGCAGACCCACCGTAGCGCATGGCTCGGATTTCGAGCAGGGGGTCTTCAATATCGGCTGAAATCCAGGTCTGCACCAATTGCTGCAAATCCACATAGGTCTTTCCCATGCTTTCAAACAAGCCCCTCAGATAATCCCTCGACCATCTGTTCACAAGCATAGGAGCCTCCCTATGGTGGACTCGGGCTGCCGCCCTAGGGCTTTAACACAAGCTTGGCCTCCAGGGCGCTGTGGTCGCTCAGGCCAGGCCTGCGCAACTCGTGGAGGTATTCGCATTGTTCCACGCCGAAATGGGGGGACACGAATATATGGTCGAACCATCGCTTCTGCCCGCGCGACAGGTGGGAAACGTCCATGGAGCCCGGTCCGTGCACATCCCAGTATGCATGGCGCATGCCGTGTTCGTCTTCCTCTTCGAACAGCCATCGAACAGCGCTATCCCACTTCTTGCCGGAGCCAAGTGTTCCGCTGCGGTCCTTCCACGGTGGCCAGCAGACAAAACGCCTTTGGCGAGCGTCCCACTCCTGTCCCCAGGTCACAATGCGTCCGTTCTGGAGCGTGTACCGAGGTTCGTTAAAGTCTCCCGTTACGATGCACACTTTGCCCTTCGCCTCACGAACCGCGCCTTTCAGCGCGTTAAAAGTGTCGATCTTTTGCCAGCCATACCCTGATCCATTCGGGATGTGCACGCTGATTACAAGAAACGAGCGACCATTAACGGACACCGACGCCTTGACTAATAACTCAGGCCACGGCGGTTCCTTCCGGGAATATCGCGGCGTTACTGGGCCGATTTTCCAACGGGTGGCGATGAGGTTGCCGTAGGGCTTGCCGCCCGAATTGCCGTGTCTGTCGGGGCAGCACTTCAAACCCATGTCGCAAAGGCGCTCTTCGAAGTCCGGGCGCTGGTTGAATGTGACCTCCTGTAAGGTGAGAACGTCAGGTTGACCTCTAAGTGCGTCCAAGATGCTGGCTCCTTGGAAGTGCACGTTCCATGTCACGACTTGAATGGGGGTGGATTTCTCAGGCATGGGTCACCTCACTGCAGTCGGCAGTCGCGGGAACAACCTTTTGTGGCTGCGATGATACTGCTGGGAAATCAGAGTGTCAACCTGAGTGCGGCGGCTTCATTGTAGACGGGGGCCTCTCGAAACTTCTCCTAGCGGAGAACGGAGTTTTGGGAAGTCGGTGGGGTGCCGCGGCACTCCTCAATATAAAGCCGCATGGCTTCGAGAATGCTGGCCTTGGCTTCCTCGATGGAATTCCCCAGTCCGTACACTCCCGGAAAATCCTCGCTGTACGCCCAATACTTCTGGCCCTCGCGTTCCAGGGTGATGGGATAGGTGTACGTGTCCATAGCGAGACATTACCATGAAACCGGCATGACCAAAACCAAGTCCTTTTTGCAATGTCAATCGGTGTACAGTGGTGGGTAGATTCTCTCTTAAGATACAAGCCACGTTCAGCAGGTAGAGCGGAGGTGGGCGTACTTGGCCCTCCTCCGCGGCACTAGATCGGGAAATGACCGCTTGGGGACGCGGGTGCGAGGCCTATCATGGGCGGCATGCGGCGTCGGCGACGCCACCGATCAGAGCACCCGCGTTTGATGGCCATGCGAAAGCCGCTCCGTACACGGGGCCGGATGACGAGCCGTGCGGAGGTGTAGCGGCGAGTTTACCTCGCCACAGGCGGCGTGAGGCCGCCGCGAAAATGGCGGGGTAAACCCGCCGCTACGAAAGCACTACATGGGGAAATGACCGCTTGGGGACGCGGGTGCAGGGCCTATCATGGGCGGCATGCGGCGTCGGTGACGCCACCGATCAGAGCACCCGCGTTGGATGGCCATGCGAAAGCCGCTCCGTACACGAGGCCAGATGACGAGCCGCGGAGGAGGCCGGAGTGCGGCCACCTCCTCGCTACCTGCTTGGCAATGCGTTCCTTCAACTTCCGGACGCGCCGCTTGCGCCACGCCCAAACTTGGGGGCTTACGAAGTAGACCACGGGTATTCGCCGCTTCTTGAGCTGCCGCGCCATGCGCAGGTTGAAATCTGGAAAATCAATGAGGATGGCAAGCTGGGGTTGGCGCTGGTCCACTTCTTGAAGGAGTCGGTGGAAAGCGCGATAGACGCGGGGAATTCCGTGGACCACTTCGGTGATGCCGGCGATCGAGATCTGGTGTGAATCCACAACGGTGTCCACGGCCGCCTGGCACATGGCTTCGTCGCCGCAGCCGAAAACTTCCACACCCGGCAACCGTGCCTGAAGAGCCCGCGCCAGGGCCGCGCCGTAGATATCGCCGGAGCGTTCACCGGCGACAATCATGATGGAAGGCTGAGACATTTGTTTCGGGACACGGGATACGGGCCGAAGGATAAAGGGTAAAGTTTAAAGGGTAAAGCCGGTAGCGCAAAGGTAAGCGCAGTTTGCTTTCCTTTGCGGCTCGCAGAATCGGAATTTCGACCTGTTCATTGCCGGGCAATGAGAAAAGGCCGCGGAGGAATTCGGCTCGGAGCCAAATACCTCTGATTGGATAACGGCATCGGCTCCAGTCCGGTAGACTTGGAAGTGCTCTAAACGACCAAGGCGAGCCGGGAAAGGAGCCGAAGCCATGCAGCATTTTATCGGATGTGACGTGCATAC
>Ga0181533_1002321_pt1 | contig 22522 bp, 22 predicted proteins | sample PEATcosm2014_Bin_45_FD_119772 | JGI IMG/M metagenome (GOLD analysis project Ga0181533, IMG submission 119772) | Peatland microbial communities from MTU Mesocosm Facility, Houghton, MI, USA - PEATcosm2014_Bin11_60_metaG | ecosystem: Environmental > Terrestrial > Soil > Wetlands > Peat | place...
CCGCACCAGCCTCGCCACCCCCATCCAGCCGGTCAGGCCGATGATGATCATGATGTACCAGATGGACTGCCCGAGAAAGGCGATCACCGCCAGTATCAGAAAAAAGGTCGGGAAGCAGAGCATGATATCCACGAAACGCATGATGATATTATCCATCACCCCTGAATAATAACCCGCAACCAACCCGATAATAGTTCCGATCACAACGGCGATTCCGACCGCAACAAAACCGACCTTAAGAGATATGCGTGCGCCATAGATCACCCGCGTCAGTACATCGCGACCCAGGTCGTCAGTACCGAACAAATGGGCTGAGGAGGGGGGCATCAGAACATGGTAGAGGTCCAGGTCATCCGGGCCGTAAGGGGTTATATAGGGCGCCAGGAATGAGAGCAGAAAGAGGGAAATCACCACCATCCCGCCGGCCATGGCAAAACGGTTGGTCCGGAACCTTTTCCAGAACACCTGGTATATGAAACTCTCTTTCACTGGCATTTATTTCCAAACCTCAATTATCGGCTGGATATATTCTGAAACGGCACAGGGAAAAGCTCCATATGCAAGGCGCGCTCGCCCTTCCAAATGAGGCGTACTAGATGTACGTCGCAATGAAGGAAGGGAGAGCACAATGCCGCAGATGGACTTTTACCGAAGCCGTCAGCCCTGGCCATGGCGTATGCGCGGGTCGGCGATGGCATACCCTAAATCCGCCAGCAGGTTGCCGATGAGGGTTAGGCCGGCGCCGATTACAAGAATCCCCATGACCAGCGGATAATCACGGGACATTACCCCTCCGTAGAAGAGCTGCCCCATTCCCGGAATTGCGAAGATGGTCTCGAAAATCACACTCCCCCCAATCAGACCCGGCACGGACAGCCCGAGGAGGGTTATGACCGGCAACAGGGCATTCCTAAGGGCATGGCGGAAAATGACCGTTCTTTCCGGAAGACCTTTGGCCCGTGCAGTCGTTATATAATCCTGGCGGATCACGTCCAGCATGGTGGAGCGCATGTAGCGGGAGAGCCCTGCAAGGCTGCCGAATGCGGCCACCGAAACAGGCAGGATCAGGTGTTTGAGCAAATCCAGAAACCAGTGGATTAGTGTGAAACCCTCGCTCCCCATGGAATGAAGGCCTGAGATGGGGAGCCAGTCAAGCCTGACGCCAAAAAGATACATGAGAAGGAGCGCCAGCCAAAAGGTCGGCACGGCAAAGCCGATAAATACGAATACGGTCATTCCCTTGTCGAACATGGTGTCCCTGCGGATGGCGGCAAGGATGCCGATCGGCACCGCCAGCCCGAATTCAATTATCAGAGCGATGATATTAAGGGAAAGGGTGACGGGAATCCGTTCCTTGATCTTTTCAACCACCGGCCGATTGTCCGGGGCGAAGGAGCGGCCGAAATCGAGCATCGACAGCTTTTTTACCCAGATTACATACTGCACGTAGAGTGGTTTGTCAAGGCCGTAAAATTTACGCAGGCGCTCCCTCGCCTCGGCGGTCACCTTGGGATTCATGGCGATCTGCATCTCCACAGGTTCGCCAGGTGCGAGATGGATCACTGCGAAAGTGATGAGGGTGATCCCGAGAAGGAGCGGGACCATCATGAGGAGGCGTTTTAAGAGATATTGGATCATGTTTGTAAGCAACCAGCTGCCAGCTGCTGCCTTTTCAATACTTCTGCTCTTCCTTCGGCGCATTCCACTTGATGAAATTGTACATGATTCCGGCCGGGGCCGGCTCAATGCCGCGGAAGCGGGCGCTCACCACGGGAAGCGCATCAGGCACGTAGAGAAATGTATACGGCTGATCTTCGGCCAGGATCTCCTGGAAACGGTAGTAACAGCGCCTCCGTTTTTCCATGTCGAAGGTGCCCCGCCCCTCTTCCAGAACCCGGTCCGCTTCCGAATTTTTGTAGCCTATAAAATTGAGTTCCCTGGGGCCGGTTTTGCTGGAGTGCCATACATCGAACAGGTCCGGGTCCTGACCGATGGTCCAGCCGAGCAAGACAGCTTCAAAGTTTCCCTTGTCGATGAACTGGGAGAGAAATGAGGCCCACTCGATTACCCGTATCTTCACGTCTATGCCTATGGCCTTAAGACGATACTGTACAATCACTGCGGTCTTCAACCGCTGGTCGTTCCCCTGGTTGGTCAGGATTGTGAACTGAAAAGGTTTGCCGTCTTTTACCAGAATACCATCGCCATTTCTTTCCCGCCATCCTGCTTCAGCCAGAAGCTGTTTCGCCCGTTCGGGATTGTAGTCGAAATCCTTTATATGCGGGTTATACGCCCATGTACCAGGTTTGTAAGGGCCGTGGGCGACCTGTCCCATTCCGAGGAGAACACCATGAACGATCTCGTCCTTATTGATGGCCGAGGTTAGAGCCTGGCGGACCCGTCTGTCGGAAAAAAGCGGGTGCCGCAGATTATAACCCAGATAGGTGTAAGCGGAAGCAGGATAGCGGTATTTGTTAAAGCGCGCCTTGAATTCGGGTGTACCGGTCTGACGCTGGTACTGGACCGGAGAAATCCCCATCATATCGATCCCCCCCGCCTTGAGTTCCATGTACATTGTGGAATTGTCGGGGATGATCCGGTAAATGTATCGTCCGATATACGGTCGTCCTTCGAAATAGCCGGGATTGTCCTCAAGGGTGATTTTCTGCCCGGCAATCCACTCCTTGAAAATATATGGTCCCGTACCGACGGGATGTCTGGCAAGTTCACTCTTGGTGATATCCTTCCCCTCCAGAAGGTGGGCCGGCAGGATAGACATCCCCCACGATTCCAGGGCGGGGGCGAATGGCTTGTCGTAGGTGACGCGGAATGTGTATGCATCGGGCGCTTCTGACTTCTTTACCTGCTTGAATGCATCGGCGTAGGCGGTCGGAGTTTTTGGATCGATGGTTACCAGGTAAGTATAGAGAACGTCATGGGAAGTAAATTCCCGGCCATCATGCCATTTCACCCCATGGCGGAGATGGAAGGTGATGGTGAGGCCGTCCGGGGAGACATCCCAACTTTCCGCCAGTTCTCCTTCCAGTCTCAGATCCTTGTCATATCTGACCAGACCGTTGTAGACTAGGCCGGCTACCTCATGGGAAGCACTATCGGAGGCAAGGAGGGGAATCAGGGTGGAGGGTTCACCAATGGAGCCGACAACCATGGCGTCACCGTAAGCAGGCTTGCCGGGACCTGAATGTACGGGTGCAAGGCCTTTTTTACCGCCATTACAGGCAAACAGAAGCGCCAGGAAGAGCAGAAACGGCAGGCAGGCAACCGATTTCCCCTTCATTTTTCACCAATTTCTGCCTTGATTTTCTTTATTTTATCGGCTAGGTCTTTTCTTTCAGGCTCCTGCTTCAAAATCCGCCGATACAGGTTGAGCGCCTTATTCCAGTCATGTCTGGCCAAATAGGCATCGGCAAGATGCCCCATAACCGTTGTGTCATCGGTAATCAGCTCCATTGCCCGTTCGAGCTGCTTTACCGCATCATCATAACGCTTCATCTTGTAATATACCCAGCCAAGACTGTCGATAATGAACCCCTCGCCAGGTTTCAGGCTGACCGCTTTGTTCAGATATTTCTCGGCCTCTTCCAGCTTGATCCCCATTTCGGCATATGTGTATCCGAGATAATTCAAGGCTTGGGCGTCATCGGGAGTGAGGGCCAGGGTTTTTTTCATCCGCTCGATCGATGCCTCTTTTTTCCCCAACTTGTCGTAAAGTATCCCCATGCGGAATTGTATCGCAGCATTTGCGGGGAATCTCTTCTCATTATTCAGCAGGATATTGAGGCCATCACTATAACGCTCCATGGCCTCATATAGACCCGCAAGCTGAAGATATGGGTCGATTTGGTCGGGTTGTGCGGTAATTGCTTCCTTGAGAATAGCGATACCTTTTTCCGGTTCGCCCTTGTCCTTATAATCAAAAGCCATATGCCCCAGCGCCTCATAATAAATTAATGCGGATGGGGGTATCTTTTTATACTCTTCTATGGCATGGTCGTAATCCTTCTTTTCCTCGTAGGCGCTGCCAAGATATAATCGGACTTGATGTGCGTCAGGATCTTGTTTCAGAATATCGTTGAACTCCTTTACAGCGTCGTCATAGCGCTCCATCTCCAGATATATCAAGCCGATTTTCTTGTGGATATCAACTCCTCCATAGCCGCTGTGGGCAATGCTTTTCAAGAGCGAAAGTGCCTCTTCTAAACGCTGTTGATGAATGTACAGCTGAATGAGGTGCTGAATCACATTTACATTTTGCGGGTTGACTTCAATAAGTTGCTTGTATGTGTTGATGGCCCCGTCATAATCTTCCTGTGACTCATGGGAAATGCCCAGGTCTATATATGCCTGTTCGAAATCAGGCTTTATTTCTATGGCCTTTCTGTAATAATTGCCTGCTTCCAGGTTAAGCTTCATCTGCTCATAGGTTTTCCCGAGATAATAGTAGCCAAGTGCTGAATCGGGATTGACCTTCAGAAGACCTTTTAAGGTCTTGACAGCTTCCTCGTATTCAAAAATCCTGACCTGTGACACCGCCAGGTGCAGATAGACTTCTTCCTTGGAAGGATCGATCTCCATCGCCTTTTTGAACTGGGTAATGGCTTCCTTATCCTGTTTCAGCTCGGCCAGGATATTACCAGCAAGCAGACGGGCGTCGTAGAACTGCGGATCGAGCTTGATCGCCGTTTCACAGTCGTCAAGGGCCTCCTGTACCCTGTTCAGTTTCAGATATGTGGAAGCTTCCGAGGCATAGATATACGCCGAATCAGGGTCTGCCTCCCGGGCCGCCTGCAAAAGCGTCAGTGAGCCTTCCAGATCACCTTCGATCAAGTGAATCCGTGCAAGCGAAAACAAATATAAGGCTCTGGAATCCGCGATATCGATGACCGGTTGACTGGCTGGAGACAATGCCATGGGATGCTCATTCAAACTGTCTGCGGCACAGGACGAGACCATTGTTGACACCAACAATAAGAGGGGAAAAATCTTTTTGTTCATTAAAGGATATCTCGCAAAAATATTATCCTGGAAAAAACATTTTGGATGCCGATCAGGATGGAAAAACAGTGGACAGTCGAACAGCATACAGTAGTTTTTACTGTTTAACTGGACTCTGTGCGCTGTACGATGAAAAGATGCAAACTAATATGAAAAGCTAACATAAATCGGTGCGACCGTCAAATGATTATCTTTGGTTCTTTTCGGCTTGCGCGTACACCGAAATATGATAAAATTTTAAAGCAAAATCACCTGGTTAAGGATTGCCAATGGACCAAAGGCTCCTCAAATCGCTTCTGATGCCGGATGTTTACCCTGAACCGACCAATTCCGTCCGTCAATTGCAAACGCATGTCTCACTTCTTTTTATCACCGATAAATTTGTGTATAAAATTAAGAAACCAGTAGATTTAGGCTTCCTGAACTTTACCACCATCGACCGCCGCCGGTTTTATTGCAATGAAGAGGTCAGGTTGAACCGCCTTCTCTGCCCGGAGATATACCTGGGGGTAGTCGAGGTCCGGGAATCAGAGTCGGGAGCAACTTTTTGCGGAGAAGGAACGGTTATCGATTATGCGGTAAAGATGAAGAGGCTTCCCGAAGAGCACATGCTTGACAGGATGTTGGCCGAAGGGAAGGTTGCAGATTCGGATATAAGGGAAATTGCCCGTGTTATAGCCGCCTTCCATTTAAAGGCCGAACATGGAGGTATAATAGACGAATACGGCAAAATTGAAAGTATCCGGCGCAACTGGGAAGAAAACTTCCAGCAGGTTGGAGAGTTCACTGATATTTCACTGGCGAAATCGGACCTTGACATGTTAAAAAAATGGGTCGATACCTTCCTGGCGCATAATGAAGCGCTTTTTGCCGAAAGGGTAACCCGTGGTTTTATTCGTGATTGCGACGGCGATATCCATCTGGAAAATATCTGCCTGACCGACCAAGTCTGCATTTTTGATTGTATCGAATTCAACAATCGCTTCAGATACACCGACACTACCTCCGACATCGCATTTTTTCTGATGGACCTGGATTATCATGATAAGAGAGAATACTCCGATCTCTTTCTTGATGAGTATATCAAGGTAACCGGCGACCAGGGAGTTGTGCGGCTCCTCGATTTCTATAAGATTTACCGTGCCGTGGTAAGAGGAAAGGTGGAAAGCCTTAAACTGCTGGATCCGGATATACCGACCGTCGACAAGAATAATTCAAAAGAGAAAGCAAGGAGATATTTCCGGCTCGCAACAAGTTATATTCTAAGGCAAAAATTACCTCTCTCCCTTATCATAACCTGCGGCCTGATGGGGAGCGGCAAGAGCACCATGGCCTCGGCCGTTGCCTTTGAACTGGGAACGGAGATGATATCCAGTGACACCGTCAGAAAAGAACTGGCGGAAATTCGGCCGGATCATCATGTTTTCGATGAATACAACGCCGGAATCTATGCCCCGGCATTTAATGACGCCACCTATAGTGAACTATTGTCCGGAGCAGAAAAAGCGCTTCAGGATGGACACAGCATAATCGTGGATGCCACCTTTCGCAGAAAGGAAGACCGTCTCCATTTCGGCAGGCTTGCCGCGCGTCACAATGCGCACTTTTATATTATTTATGCCTCATGCCCGGAGAAACTTGCAAGAGAGCGGCTCGATGAGCGCGGCCAAAAACCCGGCGAACCTTCCGACGGCAGGTGGGAGCTGTTTCACCGGCAGAAGGACGAATTCGAGCAGCCTGGAGCCGGTGAAGGCAAACTGATTTATCTGGACACTACAAGGCTGATGGATGATAACATTGATGATATTCTAAAAGCCATGGAGCTTGTGGATGAAGCATAAAATATTAACAAGAATTTCATGTTATCTGAATCTGAAGGAAACATGGATCATTTTCTTCATTCTGGGGATCATCATGATGAATTACCCCTTCATTCATATCTTCGACACACCTCGTCTGATTTTCGGCATACCGGCCCTCTTTCTTTACCTTTTCATGGGATGGATGATATCCATTTACGTCATTTATCTCTTCGTGAAAGCCATTGACCTTGCCGATGAAGACAAAGGAGAGCGGAGCTGATGCTGAGCATCCAGCTGGTAGCAGGGATTTCCCTACTTTATATTGCCTTGCTCTTTATGGTGGCTTACTACGCCGATAAAAAACAGGAGCAGGGGCATAGCATTATTTCCAATCCCTATATTTATTCACTATCCATTGCCGTCTACGCAACTTCTTGGACTTTTTACGGCAGCGTCGGCAGGGCCGCCACCACAGGCCTAGATTTTCTCCTTGTCTATCTTGGTTCTTCTCTAACCGCCTTTACCTGGTGGTTCCTGCTGCGCAAAATAGTACGGATAAGCAAGGAAAACAACATCACTTCCATTGCCGATTTTATCAGTTCGCGCTACGGGAAATCCCAGTGGCTAGGGGCAATTATTACAGTTATCGCCATGCTGGGGATCATGCCGTATATCGCCCTGCAGTTGAAGGCCATTTCCACTACCTTCGCCATAATTACGGGGAACCGGGGAATACATCTTATTCTGAAGGAAGGGGTTTCTCTCGCCCCACCTCATCCAGGCTTTTTAGCCGCCATTTTCCTGACGATCTTCAGTATCGTTTTCGGGGCCAGGCATCTGGTTTCCTCTGAGCGTCACGAAGGGCTTGTGGCCGCAATCGCCGTTGAATCGATAGTCAAACTGGTTGCCTTTCTAACCGTCGGCATCTTTGTTACATATTACCTGTTCAGCGGCTTTGAAGACATCTTTTCCCAGCTGTCGGCAAAGGACCGGATTTTATATGAACATCTGACCACCTTGGGCACACCGGGAAATATATCCTACATGAGCTGGTTCAGCATGTTCTTCCTGTCAATGGGGGCCATCATGCTGCTCCCCCGCCAGTTTCATATTCTGGTCATAGAGAATTCCAATGAAGAACATATAAAGGATGCCATGTGGCGGTTTCCCGCCTATATTTTTCTTATTAACATCTTTGTCGTGCCGATAGCCTTCGGTGGGGTGCTCATTTCCGGCAGCTGCAGGGACGCCGACTACTTTGTCCTTACCCTCCCTTTGAGCAAAGGCCATCACTGGCTGGCATTGCTGGCCTTTCTGGGGGGATTCTCCGCGGCCGCGGGGATGGTCATTGTCGAGTCCGTCGCCATTTCCACCATGTTTCTCAACCACCTGGTCATGCCGATAATCGTCAAATTGACGCCACGAGCGTGGTTCCCGATCCTGCTGATAAATCTGAAGCGTTTCGGCATCTTCCTGGTAATTTTTCTAGGATACATATATTACCGCATTGTGGGTGAAACTTACATGCTCTCGAACATGGGGCTGATATCCTTCGCCGCCGCGGCCCAGTTCGGGCCAGCCCTGCTGGGCGGGCTATACTGGCACAGAGGGAACAAGTCAGGGGCCGTCACAGGTCTCATATTCGGCTTTTTGATATGGTTCTACACCCTGCTTGTCCCCTCATTCGTCAAATCGGGCTGGTGGCAATCCGGCTTATTGGAAAACGGGCCTTTTGGTATAGAGTTTCTCAAGCCGACCGAACTGTTCGGCCTCACCGGTTTCGACATATGGTCCAATTCCATCTTCTGGAGCATGTTTTTTAACATCGGCGCCTATCTGGCCTGCTCCATAATACTTCCCCAGGATGAAGTGGAAAAAGAACAGATCGGGAAATTCATCGACATATTTGAAATCAAAAAAGAAGAAGAGTCATGGGAAACTAAGAGATTTTCGAAACCTGTCACTATCATGCAGTTCGTTAATCTGATGGCGAAATTTATCGGCGAGAACCAGGCCCACATCGCAATCGCCGAATACCTGGGAGATGGTGAAATCGATGAAAGGGGCGGGGTTTCCGAATTCGAGTTGCCGCGACTTAAGCGTTTTACCGAAAAAACCCTGGCCGGCTCCCTGGGAGCCGCCGCGTCGGGCGCAATTGTAGAGAGTTTCTTATCCGACCTTGGGTCAAAAATGGAGCCGGTTTACGACATTTTCAGCACCGTGCGCGCTGAGTTGTCCGAAAGCCGCGAAGCTCTCTCAGTGCGTTTGCGTGCTTCAGGACTGATGAACCGGACTATAGACCTTTCAATTATCATGAAAGATCTCCTTGACCTTCTGCGGAATGAATTCAAGTTTGATCTGGCAATTATCCGGCTTAAACAAAACAACTCATTGCTTACTACCGTAAGTTACAGCGGGGCCGAAATTCCGGCAATCCTGGAACGGGAAATAGTCCCTGATATAAATACGTGTATTGGTGATGCGTACCTTTCCAACAAACCGCGTTTCATAAATAATACCCAGCATATCACCAAAATGGAATCCAAGGAGTTATTAGAACGGGAAAGGATCAGATCATTCGCACATATCCCGATTGCCCGTGAAGGGGAACCGCCACTGGGAATTCTATCGGTATTTTCCAGGTCGATCATCGGACTTTTTACCCAGCCGTTCATCGATCTCCTCTCCAGTCTCGCGGGACAACTGGCCCAGGCCGTCCAGATTGATACCGAAATGAGCGCCAAGGAGAGGGAACGACAACAAAAAGAACGCGCCCTGCTGGAAAACGCCAGGGTAGCAAAGGAAATGGAGATTGCCAGGCAGATCCAGCTTTCCCTTCTTCCAGCGGTTCCACCCGAACTGGCCCGGGTGAAATTCGCCGCCAGATGCGTTTCCGCCACTCAGGTCGGAGGCGATTATTATGATTTTTTCCGGCGTGGAGACGATCTGGTCGATATTATTATAGCCGATGTTTCGGGGCACAGCGTAGGAGCAGCCTTCATCATGGTTGAGGCCCGCAGCTTTTTGCGGGCGAAGGTCCACTCTACCGGCAGCGCGGGTAAAATGCTGGCGACACTCAATGAACTTCTATACGAAGACCTTACCAAGTCGGAACTTTTCATCACCATGTTCTATGTAAAATATAATGCAGAAAGACAGCTTCTCTCATACGCCAATGCAGGACACAACCGGCCATTCTTTTACCGCCCCAGAGATGGGCACTGTTCGGAACTGGATGCCGAAGGCCTAATTCTAGGGGTCAAGAGAGAGGTAATTTTTGAAGAAAAAAGCATTCAGATGCAGAGAGGAGATATGCTCCTCCTTTACACGGACGGAATAATCGAGGCGCGAAATGAATCCGGAGATTTTTTTGGCTCCGACCGGCTCATCTCAATTATCGGCAAGGCTTATAACAAGGAGCCGGAGCAGGTCGTGGAGACGATCCTCATGGAAGTTACAAACTTTACCGGCTCTCAGGTTGCCGAAGACGACATATCTTTGGTGGTCATGAAAGTGCTTTGAACTGTAAATGTTGATGAGAAATAAGTCGAGAATCAGCCGGAGTTGTTATAGAATGGTGTATAAAGAAATAACCCCTTTTGCCTGATCCAGGGTAAGGGAGAACAGTGGAGAACTTAAATGAATCTTAAAACTGAAAAAAAGAATGATATCATCGTTATCAATGTGAAGGAAGAACGCCTTGATGCACACAATTCCGGAGAATTGAAAAATGAGATGCAGAAACTTTTTGAGGAAGGTAACAAGAACATCCTCGTGGATCTCAAGGACGTGCGATTTATCGACAGTTCAGGCCTCGGAGCGTTGGTTTCCGGGTTCAAGAACGCCATATCACACCAGGGAAACCTGAAACTGTCAAGCCTTCAGCCCCAGGTGAAATCGATGTTCGAACTGACAAGACTGCACAGGGTATTCGAAATATCAGCATCAACCTCCGAGGCGCTGGATAATTATTAAACAGGCGAGGTTACCATGGATAAGAAAGAAATCGAGCTCGACATCAAGGTCCCGAACCAGACCCGCTATCTGAGCCTTATCGGCAGAATAGGCGAAGATATCGCCAAAGAACTGGACAAATACGCCGGAGACAGGGAAACCCTCGCCTACCACATAAATCTGGTGCTTACCGAGGCGATGGTAAATGCCATCAAATACGCCAACACGGAAGACCCGGACAAACTGGTGCATATTCTCATCAATATTTCAGATGATGAGCTGGTGATCAAGGTCTTTGACAAGGGACAGGGATTCGATATCAATTCAATACCCCCTCCCAACTTTGAAAAACTGGAAGACCGCGGACGCGGTATTTTCCTGATCAGATCATTGATGGATTCGGTATGCTACAGAAAAGTCCGCAACGGCAACATGCTCGAAATGTCGAAAAAATTACACTGAGTAATAAAAGTTATACACGATGGGTGCTGAGAAAACCTGTCATCTATCACCTGTCATTTTTATACGTCCAATAAACCATTCCCAAACCCACGAGGAGCATGGGAAAACTCAGCATTTGTCCCATGGAAAAAGGCCCAAGAAGAAAACCGAGTTGCTGGTCCGGTTCGCGGAAAAATTCGACGAAAAAGCGAAAAAGTCCATAAAGAGCAATAAAAGACCAGAATGTGATCCCCGCCGGTTTCTCTTTGCGTCCCAAAAGCCATACGATCAGAAACATCACCGGCCCTTCAAGGATGGCTTCGTAAAGTTGCGAAGGGTGGCGAGGCAGATTCCCGCCATTTGGGAAGACCATTCCCCACGGCACGCTGGTTACACGACCATAAAGTTCACCGTTGATAAAGTTGCCGATCCTTCCCAGTCCCAGGCCGATCGGAATTGCCGGCGTTACGATGTCGGCCATCTCAAAGAACCGCACCCCCTTCTTTCGGACAAAATAGAGGCCAGCCAGAATAGCGCATGCCAAAGCGCCATGGAAAGACATCCCCCCTTCCCATACGGCGAAAACCTTAAGGGGATGATCAATGTAATAGGACAGGTTATAGAAAAGTATGTAACCTATCCTGCCTCCCAGGATTACCCCCATTGCCACTGTAAAAACAAAATCGGCCACATCATCTCTGGTGAATCCTATTTTCTTTCGTTTTACCCCAGCAAGGATGATAAAATAAGCGGCAATGAAGCCGATGATGTACATGAGGCCGTACCAGCGGAATTCCAGCGGACCAATGCGTAAAAAAACAGGATCCATATGCGGCATAACCATGTGAAGTCCCCGTTGACAAATTTTTGTAAAAGTAGCAGCAATTATCCGAGGTGTCAATCGCCGGGAAAAAAAGATGTGATTTTTAAGAATAAGATTCCAGGTCTCTCGCCTCAGATAACTTGTCTCGAATTTATAACCTAGCTAAAATGGTGCATCCCGCAATATTCGGGAAAGAAATGAAAAAATATTAAAAGAGGGTTGACAATCGTAATAGATTTATTGTATAGAAAGTGACAGTTCCTCGTTAGCATGAGGCGTTTGCACAAACACAGGCTACTGCCCGGAAATGTCGAAAGACGCCAATGGGTAGACCAGGTATTGTCGGCCTAAGGCTTTACCTAAGGTAGCTGGTTCTGAAACCTACGTTGTGCACTGCCGAAAATCTACGAGAGGGGAATCAAGCTCTTAATTTCTAAGGCCATGGTTCTCCATGGCCTTTTTTATTTTCTTGTGAAAGGTGGTGGTTCTGCAAATTGGGTAGTTATAGTTCCGATAATTTTGACGCTGATAATATCCTCCAGCGGTAAGTTTTTCCGAAAACCTTCCTCATCACTCCTCTTTCGGTTGCTTTCCGCTACGAATACAACGGAAAGCAATAATCAGTACCAAATAAATTAAAGAATTAGCTCGTACTGTTCCGTAATTAGACCCTTTTTACGCCATGTTTTTGTTGCGTCGGCTTACATGCGATCTTTTCAGGCTGTTATGCATACGGCAACCGGGAGAAATTTAACTTCCCGTTCATGGTCAGTCCAGTCCTTTACGGTAAATGGTCCGGCTGCGCATCAAGATAGAGGGAGTGTTCCGCCATGTTCACCTTTTCAAATCTCTATTACGAATTTCGCCGCATATGGAAGGCCATCAAGCTCTTCTTTATTCTCTCCGGACCCGGAATAGTGGTCATGGTGGCCGATAACGACGCCGGCGGCATTACTACCTATGCAGCAACCGGCGCCAGGTTCGGATATCACCTGATCTGGTTCCTTGTTATCCTGATACCGGTGGCATACTATGTTCAGGAAATGACGGTCCGTCTCGGGGCCGTAACCAAAAGGGGCCATGGCGAAGCCATCTTCGCCGGTTTCGGCGCCTTCTGGGGATGGTTCTCGCTTATTGACCTGCTCATTGTCAACTGGCTCACCCTGGTTACCGAATTCATCGGCATGACTTCGGCAATGCGGATCTTCGGCGTGCCTCCTTGGCTGACCACAATCGGGGTCTACTTCTTGATGGGGATAATGGTAGTGAAGGGGCGTTACTGGACCTGGGAGAAGATCGCCCTGTTATTTTGCGCGATAAACCTGATCTACATCCCCGGCGCGTTCATGGTCCACCCGTCAGTACATGACATCATTCATACCGGCTTTATGCCGCACATGCCGCCGGGGGGATTCACCAACGACCTGTTTTTCTATATTATGGCCAACATCGGCACCACCATCGCCCCCTGGATGCTTTTCTTCCAGCAGAGCGCCGTGGTGGACAAGGGGACCAAGGAAAAGGAGATCCCCTGGGGGAAGGTGGACACCTTCCTGGGATCAATCATGACCGTAGTGGTGGCGATCTTCATCGTCATTGTCACCGGAACCATCCTGAACGGGGTCAATATCGACGACGCGGGGCAGGCGTCGCTGATGCTGATGAAGACCAACAAATACGCTGGCACGTTTATGGCCATAGGCCTGTTCGATGCGGGATTTCTGGGGGCCGTCTGCATCTCACTGGCCAGTTCATGGGCTTTCGGCGAGGTATTCGGCTGGGCGCACTCGCTCAACAACAAGATCCGCGAGGCCCCCTGGTTCTACGCCACTTACTTCGTTTCACTGATAACCGCCGGCTTGGTGGTGCTGATCCCCAATGCGCCACTGGTGCTGATCACGCTGTTCGTGCAGGTGATTGCGGTTACCCTGCTGCCGGCGGCCCTGGTTTTCCTGATACTACTTTTGAACAACAAGAAGACCATGGGTGAGTACACCAATACCCTCTGGCAGAATATCATCACCTCGATCATCGTGGTTGTCATCGTCGTTCTGTCAACCCTCTACGGGATCAGCACGCTGTTCCCGAACATGTTAAAATAGGGAGAAACCGATCATGCTGAAAGAGTTCTTTTCACACAATTTCGCAAAGGTGCGGGAGATTAACCGCAAATATGCAAAGCCCAGTGTAGAGATGTCCCCATGGGTCAAGGGCTCTCTCCTTTTTCTCCGGTTTTACCTGATCTTACTGGTGGGGCTTTTGCTCTATAAATTCATTACACTCCTGTGAGGCGGGACATGAATTCTTTTCTTAATAATACAAATGAACATGTCGGTACGGTTCTTTTTCTCAGCGACCTGATCGGGATAAAGGCCTTTGTCGGGGAGAAGAAGGTCGGCAAGCTCGACGACCTGGTAATAAAGGAACACGAGAAGCTCGCGGAGGTCACCCACCTGATCATCAGCCGCCCTTTCGGCTACAAGTCTTTATTAGTGCCGTTGGAGCGGGTTGTGGCACTGGAACGAAAAAGGGTGGTCATCGACATCCCGGCAGTGGAGAATTTTGAAGGAGAGCCGCAGGAAACGGAGGTCCTCCTTGCCGACCATATCCTCGATAAGAAGGTGATCGACCTGGACGGCAAGGAAATCGACGTGGTCTATGACGTAAAGCTGTTGCTTCGCGACCGGCGGCTTTACGTGACCGATGTCGATTTCAGCAGATACGGATTGTTGAAACGTATAGGCCTCAAATTCGTGGCCAACTTTGCCTATCACCTTGCCGAGATGTTCAAAAAGGAAACTATCTCCTGGGCCTATGTGCGCCCCCTTCCCGAAACGATCGGAAGTTTCAGAGGAGCGGTGCAATTGAATTTCCTGAAGGAGGACTTGCCGGAGATCCACCCGGTTGACCTTGCCGATATCCTCGAGGAACTCTCCGAGGAACAACGGCTGGCTATTTTTAATGAACTTGATACGGAGCAGGCTTCCGACACCCTGGAAGAAATAGAACCACGGGTTCAGCGCAGCCTGATTTCCTCCATGGACAAGGAGAGGGTCGCCGATCTGATCGACGAAATGACTCCGGCCCAGGCGGCCGATGTCCTTGCGGTGCTCTCAACTCAGGATGCGGAGGAGATCCTGAACCTGATGGAACATACCGAGTCGGAGAAAATAGAATCACTTCTTGATAAACAGGATGAGACTATTGCAAACTTGACCACTAGTTACTTCATCAGATTCCTGCCGGATGTGCCGGCCGACCTGGTAATCTCGGCATATCGCAGAGTCGCCGAAGAAGCCGACGTGCGGGATTACCTCTATGTCGTAACCCATGACGACCGGCTCCAGGGAGTGGTCAGCCTCCCCGACCTGCTTCTGGCCAAGCCGGAAACACACCTGAAGGAGATCATGACCACCCAGGTCATCACCCTTCGTGAAAGCGACACCATCGACGAAGCGGAAGAGAAATTCACCCGCTACAGATTCGATGCCCTGCCGGTTGTTGATGACGACAATGTTATCAAAGGTGTGGTACCGTTTCGAGATGTAATGAACCTCGAACATGCTTTGTCCTCGTAATCCATGTTGATATGAGCAATTTTGATGGAGTGCGGTCAATGGTAAAACTGGAACTGAAATCAAGGGCCGCTGTTTTTCTGGCTCTTCATGACCATAGATCTCATTTCTCCCGGGTTGATCGGCAGGCTGCTTGGGATATAACAGGCTGTAATGTCCACTAAACATAACGGTGGGGAGAGTCTACACTTCCTGATGGCCCGGTCCTGGTCAATTTCCTGGAATATGGTTTCAGTTCAGTGCTTGGTAAACGCTACCGATTTCAGATTTGTTCATTATCAGAAAAAATGTAACTTTTTGATCTTTGCCGCCGTCTTATAAAAAGGACTTACCACACTAAAGAAGGAAGATCATGAAACATATATTGTGTTAAGCATAGTTGCATCTGCAATAACTCTCTTTACTGGCTTGGCAGTGCATGCCTGCTCGGGGTGTTAAGGACCTCCCCTCAAGGATAACCCTATGATCTGGATGATGAAGTAGCTCGACCTAATTGGGGGCAGAAAATTGATAAACTCATGTCTCCTGATGCAAAACCGGAATAAATAGTTTATCATTTAATTAATTGAGATTATCAATAATGAGCATGCTTGCCGGAGGCTGAAATGATACAATGCAGGCCTATCATCTGGTTAGTGCTGGTATTCGTTCTCGGCATTCTGTGCGGGTCCCTTGCAATCCATATGTTATGCATGTACCGGTTTGAATCTATCCTCAGCGGCAGAGCTCAGGCCAGGGAAGAAACCATTGTGAATCGGCTCGAACGGAAACTGGACCTGGATACAAGGCAGGAGGAACAGGTTAAAGCGATAGTTCACAAGACCCAGGAAGAAATAAAAGCTGTCCGGAATCAGATTCGTCCACAAACAGAAGCAATCATAGAGAAGGCCCAGGGGGAAATCAGAGCAATTCTAACACCTGATCAAGTCAAAAAATATGAGCAGATAATTGCTGCACGCAAGGAGAATTTGCGAAAAAGAGGTTTTTAATATTATGCCGGATAGGCGAATTAATGTAGACAGGCTCCCAAAAAGGTTTTGGGTTGCGGCAAATTTGCTGCTGGTTATTCTCCTCGGTGTCATTGACTATGAGACCGGAGATTACTCGATGATCGTTTTTTACATGATTCCCGTTGTTATGGGTTCATGGTTCATGGGAGTACGTTTTGGGATAGCCGTGGCAATCATTTGTGGCTTTGTAAGATTGTATGCTGATTATGAAACATATACCGTTTTTTCTTTTGCCAGTTATATGAATGTTGCTCAAGATGCCCTATTCTTGTTAGCCACTGCATGTATCGCTTCAATTTTACGCAAAATGCTTAAAGGAAATAAAGCAGGATTGCAGGATACTGGCTCAAAATGAATCGAAACGGTTAAACCTTGAGATTTAACTCAAGCAACTGGAAACGGTGATATTATGATCGAAGGTAGTTTTGTGCTCATTGTGGTTGGGAAATGAACTCAATATGCCAGATCAAATGCATTCCTTATATGGTCTATCACGGGTACTTCATGGTCGGGGAGGAGGATGGCGATTACGTCGAAACGGGCGTTGGCGCCAAATAGCTTTTTCATGGCCAGCCAGGTCAGTGCAGCCTTGGAAATCTGCCGCTGTTTGAAGGGGGTAAGAGCCAGTTGCGGCGGGCCGAACGATAGGTTACTGCGGGTCTTGACCTCCACAAATACAAATGAATTGCCATCCCGGGCAATGATATCCACTTCCCCCGCCTTGCAACGGAAGTTTCTCTCGATAATGGTGAACTTCTGCCCCTTCAGATAGGCAGCCGCAATAGTCTCGCCTCGTACACCAAGTGTCTTGTTGTCCGAATCCTCGATATTATCCATATCAGGCCCATCAATCTTCACTCTTCACATGCTCTTTAACACCACGAAAGGTTTTCCGGTGGATCGCGCAGGGTCCGAGCCGTGCAATAGCCGCCATGTGCGTCGCGCAACCGTAACCCTTGTGAGCGGCAAAGCCGTAACCATGATATTCCTTTTCGAACCCGACCATCAGCCGGTCCCGCGTCACCTTGGCTATAATTGATGCAGCTGCGATTGAGATGCTGGCACTGTCCCCCTTTTTTATGGTCCTTTGGTGAATGTTCATGGGAATTTTCGAGATGCCGTCGATTAAGAGGTAATCTGGAAGGGGCGAAATGCCCAGGACTGCCTCTTTCATGGCGGCGAGAGTGGCCTGAAGGATATTTATGCGGTCAATTAGGAGATGGTCACCGCTGCCGACCCCGACAGCAAGGGCCTTTTCCATGATCAGAGCGAAAAGTTCATCTCTTTGGGCGGGGGTCAGCTTTTTCGAGTCGTTAATGCCGGGGATCTCAGATCCCATGGGAAGGATCACCGCGGCCGCCACAACAGGTCCGGCCAGCGCCCCGCGGCCTGCCTCGTCAATGCCTGCGACAGAGCTGAAGCCCTGGCTAACGGCCAGTTCCTCGAAAAACGTCCAGGTCGGCTTCTGCTCGTCACCAAACAAATCCATATTCCACTCCGATTCTCATTATCATCCTCGAAAGCAAAAAGCCCCGGTTGCCCGAGGCTTTTACATATGGATGCTACACGGCGACGTACTTCTTTTCCCTGATGCGCGCCGCCTTGCCGCGCAGTTTGCGCAGATAATAGAGCTTGGCCCGGCGAACCTGGCCTCGGGTTATCACCTCAATCGCTTCCACGGTTGGAGAATGGAGCGGGAAACTCCTTTCCACGCCAACACCGTTTGATATTTTGCGTACGGTGAAAGACTCGCGGATACCGCCGTTCTGGCGGCCGATCACCACTCCCTGAAAAGCCTGTATACGGCTCTTGTCCCCTTCCACGATCTTCACCTGGACCTTTACCGTGTCCCCCGGTTTGAACGGTGGGATGTTTTTCTTCATCTGCTCCATTTCAATCCTGTCAATCGTGTTCATCTCTTTCTTCCTCCCTTATCGTTAGCCGAAGCCTTGTTATTTTATGTGCAAGGTTAAATTTTCATGTTGTAAACTCGAATTCCAAACATAGAACTTTGAACCGGTTTATCGTTCTTCCATCATTCGATCGAGAATGATCGCCGTGGCGGCACGGACCGAAAGATGGTTATAATCACCCGCCCCCATTATCGGTTCAAGAACGAAATCGGCTCGATCGAAAATCTCTTCGGCCAATCCCCAACCCGTGCCGAACAGCAGAAGATAAGGGTGCTCCGTTTCCTGAATCAGCAGTCGCAACTTTCTGCAGGAGACCGTATTCGTGCGGGCTTTCGCTCCGGTCACCACTATCTTTGCTGGCCTGTTATAATTACTCTCCAGTTCCGCGAGAACGTCATCCAGCCCGGGCACCACCCGTATCAGTTCCAAGGCTTCACGGCGCATGGGGTTGTAATTTGCCCCATACCCGACCTGCCAGTGACTGCGAATCCGTTCCGCCAATATCCTCTGCTCGGCAACCGGCGTCACTACATAATAGCGGAAAAGGCCGAAGGTTCTGGCCAATCGCGCAATGTCATGGAGGTCCAGATTGGTCACTGCGGAAGCAACCACCCTGAGATTCTTGTCATAGACCGGATAATGCAGAAGGGCGACGCTCACATAAGAGCCGATAGACGATGTTTCCGTCAACTTGGCCGATCCTTCGCCTGTTCCTGCAGGTACTTCCTCTCTTTTTCACTGAGCCGTGTAGTTTTCAAAAGATCGGGACGAACCTCCAAGGTCTTCAGCAGGGAGTGGCGACGCCGCCACTCCGCTATCTCCCGGTGGTTGCCGGACAAAAGGACCTCCGGCACCTTTATTCCCCTGAATTCAAGCGGCCTTGTATAGTGCGGGTATTCCAGAAGTCCATCGGCAAACGAGTCAGAGGCCACCGATTCGGCACTCCCCAGAACCCCTGGAATGAGGCGGGAAACGGCATCTACGATGACCATCGCCGCAAGTTCTCCGCCGGTCATGACGAAATCACCAAGGGAAACTTCATCATCTACGAACAATTCGCTTACCCGTTCGTCCACACCTTCGTAGCGACCGCAGATAATCAGCAGAGCCTCCTCTTTTGCCAGTTCGCAGGCTTTTGCCTGATCAAACCGTCTCCCCCTGGGGGTGGTCAGGATGATCCGGGCATTCGGGCGCTCTCTCCGAACAGCCTCGATGCAGGCAGCCAGCGGCTCAACCTTCATAACCATGCCGGCTCCCCCGCCATAGGGGGAATCATCCGCGGTTTTATGCTTATCCAATGCATAATCGCGGATATCTTGCAGCCGAATCTCAATCAGCCCGGCTTCTGAGGCCCGTTTGACGATGCTCTCACTCAAAGGGCCGTTGAACATGCCCGGGAACAGGGTCAGAATATCGAATTTCATAGATCCAACAGCCCTTCGGGAGGGCTGACCGTCATAACACCGTTATCCAGATCGATAACCAGAACAACGTCTTCCAACGCGGGAATAAGGTATTCCCGTTTTTCGTCTTTAACCACATAAACATCGTTACTGCCGGTGGTAATTATATCGGTAAGGAGACCGAGGATTTCCCCCCTGTCGGTTTTGACCGTGAGCCCCAGCAGATCACACCAGTAAAATTCCCCTTCGGAAAGTTCCGGCAACTGTTCGCGCAAAGCGTACAGCTCACGACCTACAAGATGCAGCACCTGGTTGATATTTTCAAATTCCTTCAAAGCAATGATCAGTTTTTTCCCGTGGACAACGGAAGCCGCCACCTGAAAGGTTTCCAGCCTCTCATCCGGTCCTTTTAACATCAGGGAGACGAGTGACAGTATGGTCTCAAACTCGCCGGAATATACCGCAACCCGCAACTGCCCCTTGATTCCATGGGTAGCAATGACTTTACCCAGCAGAACCGGTTCTGTTCTTTCGAACATCACTCAACTATTTTCAAAACTGCCTTCTTGCTATCCTTTGTGGAAACAGCATTGAGCAGGGTACGGATGGCCTTGGCGGTCCGGCCTTCCTTGCCGATTATCCTCCCCATATCCTCTTTCGCCACTGTCAGTTTGATAACGGTCGTTTCTTCTTCCATTTCCTCGCTGGTCTTTACCTGGCTTGGGTCATCTACAAGCGCTTTAGCAATGGTTTCCACAAGCTGTTTCATGTCGGTATCCTCTGTGCGTGTAGTATTTCCGGCGGTCCGGGGAAAATATCAAACTACGCTGCCTTGGCTGTATACTTTTCCCAGATACCGGCCTTCTTCAGGAAATTTTTGACAGTTTCGGTGGGTTGGGCCCCTTTGCCTAACCATTCAAGGGTTTTCGCCTCCTCAAACTTGACTGCTGCAGGATTCTGGTTTGGATCATATGTGCCGACATTTTCTATGAATCGCCCATCCCTCTTGTTCCGCTCATCTGTAACGACAATTTGATAAAAAGGTTTTCTTTTCGCTCCTGCTCGGGCCAGTCTGATTTTTACAGCCATCTTTTCCTCCTGATGTTGTCACGGCGCTTACGCCGCAAATTATTTGTTCCTGACTTTCTACATATAGTCCGGCAAAAGAGAAAGGGCAAAAGGAAATACTTTTCTTCCTTCAGCTTTCAGCCTTTAGCCTTCATCCTTTAGCCTCAAAAGGTTGACATTCCTTTACCAAGTCCCCTCATCAGTCCTTTGGGCCCGAGCTTCTGCAATTGCTTCATCATCTTCTGCGCTTCAGTGAAGCGTTTGAGGAGCTGGTTGATCTCCTGGACCGAAGTGCCGCTACCCTTGGCGATGCGAAGCCTGCGGCTGCCGTTTAAGATTGTATGGTTCGCCCGCTCTTCCCTGGTCATGGAGTCGATGATCGCCTCGATCCGTTTCATCTCCTTTTCCGGCGGCTGGGCCCCTTCCATCTGTTTCATTACTTTCCCCATGCCGGGGATCATACCCATGATCGACTCGATGGAGCCCATTTTCTTTATCTGCTGGAGCTGGTTTTTGAAATCCTCCAGATCAAACTGGCTCTTTTTCAGCTTTTTCTCAAGCCTTTCGGCCTCTTTGGAGTCGAAGACCGAATGGGCCTTTTCCACCAGGGTCAGAACGTCACCCATTCCAAGGATGCGCGACACCAGGCGGTCGGCATGGAATACCTCGATGGCGTCGAGTTTTTCCCCCAATCCCACGAACTTTACGGGCTTACCTGTAACCGCCTTGATGGAAAGGGCGGCGCCCCCCTTGGCATCGCCATCCAGTTTGGTCAGCACCACACCGGTTATGTCGAGATGCTCGTCGAAGCCGTGTGCAACATTGACCGCTTCCTGACCGGTCATGGCGTCCGCCACAAATAGTATTTCCCGCGGTCCCACCGCTTCCTTGATCCGCACCAGCTCATTCATAAGGTATTCATCGATCTGATGACGGCCAGCGGTATCAAAGATTACGACATCAAACCCGGAAAGCCGGGCATAACTCATCGCCTCACGACAGATATCCACCGGGTCCTGGTCGGCCTTGGAGGGATAAACTTCGAGGGAGAGCTGCCTCCCCAGGGTTTTTAACTGCTCAATGGCCGCCGGACGGTAAACGTCGGCGGGGACCATAAGCGTCCTTTTACGCTGTTCCTTAAGATAACGGGCCAGCTTGCCACAGGTGGTGGTCTTGCCTGACCCCTGCAGTCCGACCATCATAACGGCTACCGGCGGTTTGGCGGCCAGGTCGAGGGAGTTGTCCTCATCCCCTCCCATCATGACAATAAGTTCGTCATGGACGATCTTTATCACCTGCTGGCCGGGGCTGAGGCTCTGAAGTACCTGGGAGCCGACAGCACGCTCCCGGACTTTTTCCACGAAATCCTTGACTACCTTAAAATTGACGTCAGCCTCAAGGAGCACCAGGCGTACTTCACGGAGGGCCTCCTTGATGTTCTCTTCGGTCATTATCCCTTGACCGCGGAGCTTTTTAAAGATCAGATCAAGTTTATCGGAAAGGTTCTCAAACATCAA
>Ga0181533_1002322_pt1 | contig 22519 bp, 20 predicted proteins | sample PEATcosm2014_Bin_45_FD_119772 | JGI IMG/M metagenome (GOLD analysis project Ga0181533, IMG submission 119772) | Peatland microbial communities from MTU Mesocosm Facility, Houghton, MI, USA - PEATcosm2014_Bin11_60_metaG | ecosystem: Environmental > Terrestrial > Soil > Wetlands > Peat | place...
AGGCCGAGCGGTTCTTCGACAAATACCGCAAGCCCTTCTTCGTCAGCGAGTATGGGACCGATTGGCGCGGGTGGAAGCCGGCTACCGACCCGCATTTCCGGGCGTTGCACCAGGCCATCTGGAGCGGGGCCTTCACGGGCGCCGCCGGCACCGCGATGAGTTGGTGGTGGGAGAACATTCACTCGGCAAACCTCTATCCTCACTGGTCCGCGCTCGCGGCCTTCCTCGAGGGAACGGGCATCGGCCGGGCGGACCTGCGGCCGGCGCGGTTCGACGCGGTTGAGGGCGGGGTGAAGCCGTTCGGGATTTCCTCGCGCACCGAGGCCCTGGTTTGGCTCCTGGACAGCGCTTGCGACTGGCCGGACGGCGCAACCAATGCCGTTCCCCCCTCGTTGACGGGCGCCAGGGCAGTCCTCACCGGGGTGGACGACGGCGCCTGGTCGATCCAGTGGTGGAACACTGCCGAAGGCAAGCGCGTAACCGACGCTCAAGCGCTCGCGTCTGACGGCCGGCTCCGACTCGAACCCCCCGCCTTCCAGGCGGACATTGCCGCGCGGCTGAGGAAGAAATGAAGGAAGCGCCGATGCAGACCAAAGGAAATGAATTGTGATTTGCGGCGTATCCTGCTCATCCTGGTTTACAATTGAGCGGGAAGACTGGCTAACGATGAGACTGGATTGGCTGCAGGGACGGAACCTATGAGATTTACAGCGCTCACACGACTGGAACGGAACGCGCGCCGCGCAGGTGAGATCATCGGCGTGCTCGCGAAGTACGGCTTGGCCGATTGGGTCAAGGGCTTGAATTTCTCCTGGGTACAGGATCGAATTAAGAGCGTTGACGGCCAGCCTATCGCCAACCTCAAGATCGAGGAGCGCGTGCGCCTGGCCTTCATCGAGCTGGGCCCCACGTTTATCAAGCTGGGCCAAGTGCTCGGCACGCGACCCGACCTCATAGGCCCCGAGATGGCGCGGGAACTTGCCCACTTGCAGATTGCCGCCGCGGCCGATCCGCCCGACGTCGTCCGCGCCACGATCGAGGCCGAGCTGGGCCAGCCGCCAAAAACGCTCTTCGCCCAATTCGATGAAGCGTCCCTGGCCTCGGCCTCCATCGCCCAGGTCCATCGCGCCCGCCTCCACACCGGCGAGGACGTGGTCATCAAAGTCCAGCACGCCGGCATCTCGGACAAGGTCCTGCCCGACCTCGACATCCTGGCCGGCCTGGCCGACCTGGCGGAAAAGCACGCGCCGCAGCTTCGACCCTACCAGCCGGTCGCGATCGTTCGCCAGTTCCGCCGCACGTTGTTGCGCGAGCTCGACTTCACCTTCGAGCGCCGCAACCTCGAGGAGTTCGCCGCCCACTTCGCCGAGGACCCTGCCGTCCATTTCCCGCTCTCTTACCCGGCGTTCTCCACCCGCCGCGTGCTGACCATGGAACGGCTCGACGGCATCCTCGGAACGGACGCCGCTGCGCTCGAGGCCTCAGGCGCCGACCTGAACGAGTTCGCCCGGCGCGGAGCCAACATGTATCTGGAGATGATCTTCCGCGACGCGTTTTACCATGCCGACCCGCATCCCGGGAACCTCATGCTGCTGCCCGGCGGCGTGGTGGGCGTCCTGGATTGCGGCATGGTTGGGCGGTTCGACGAAGAGTTGGCGGAGGAACTCGAGGACATGCTCATGGCGGTGGCCGATCCGAGCTCGGGCGACCTGGCGGAGAGCCTCCTGCGGCTTGGCTCCGCTGCCCCCGGCGCGCCCCGCGACCAGTTGCGCGCCGACGTCGCTGATTTCATCGCCGACTACGCCGGCCAATCCATCCAGGAGCTGGACTTGCGCGGCGCGTTGAACGGCCTGCTGGAAATCATCCGCCGCTACAACATCGTCTTGCCGCCTCCGGTCTCGCTGCTGCTGCGCACACTGGTCGAGTTGGAGGGTGCCGCTCAGCAGTTAAGCCCGCAATTCAGCCTGGCCGAGGTTATTAGTCCCTTTTACACCTCGATGGTTCGCCGGCGCCTCTCCCCCAAGCGCATCCTCAGCCGCATCCGACACGCCTACCGCGACTGGGAGCGGCTGGCCGAAACCTTGCCGCGCGACCTGGGCGAGGTCCTCCAACGCGTTCGCGACGGCAGCTTCTCCGTTCACCTGTTCCACCGCAATCTTGACCCGGTCGTCAACCGCCTGGTGCTGGGTTTGATGACCTCCGCGCTTATCCTCAGCTCCTCTTTGCTGTGGAGCATGAAAGCCCCGCCTATGCTCGCCGGCGTATCGCTCTTTGGCGCCGCCGGTTACCTCCTGGCGGTCTATTTGGGCTGGCGCCTCTTGCGCGCCATCAAGAAGTCCGGCGACATCAACTCCAAACAGTAGAAGCCCCCGTCAATTCAGAGCCACGCCGCGCCGGACATAGGTCGGCAGGTCCAGGTCCTCGCCTCGGTGGATATTGGGCTCACTCTTGTCGAAGCGGCCCTTGGAGGCGCTTTCCAGGGGCAATTGGGTTTGGTGCATGCGCGCCGGTTTCCAGCGCTGGCGGGAGGAGGCGGTCCCCTGGGCCGAGGATTCGTCTCCTGGGCTTGCTGCGGAGGAAGGCGTCGAGGGGCCAAATCTGGAGGCGGGGCGCGCGGTGATGGCCTGACGGATCAATTGGGACGACATCTCGTGGCCGGGGCGGGCCGAGAGCCGGGCTTCAGCGGGCTCGAGGTTCTTGCGGGCGGCGATGACCGTGACGGCCAGGCGCTCGCGGAAGGCCTCGTCAATGGCAGTGCCCATCACGACCTGGGCGTGCTCGCAATGACGGTTGATTTGCTCCATCACCCGGTTGACCTCCGCCATGGTCAAGTCGGGTCCGCCGATGATGCTGACCATCAGGGCGTCGGCCTCGGCCAGCATCTGGCCGGCGTCGAGCAGGGGATGGGCCAGGAGTTTTTCGGCGACCTCGCGCGAGCGGGTGGGGCCGACGGCTTCGGAAACGGCGAAGGCGCTCTCGGCGTGGCGGTCGCGCAGCAGTTGGCAGAGATCGTCGAAATGGATGTCAATCAGGCCGGGGCAGGTCAGGAGACGGCAGAAGCTGCGCACGCCCTCGGCGAGGTACTCATTGGCAATGCTGAAGGTTTCCAGGGCGCTGGTGTTTTCATCGATGAGCTTGAACATCTTCTGGTTGGGGAGGCAGATGAGGCCATCGGCGGCGGCCTTGAGCTCGGCCAGGCCCTCCAGGGCCAAGTGCCGGCGGCGCGTGCCTTCGCAATCGAAGGGGGTCGTCACGAAACCTATGACCAGGGCGCCCGTCTCCTTGGCCGCGCGGGCCAGGACCGGGCTGATGCCGGTGCCGGCGCCGCCGCCCAGACCGGCGATGATAAAGATGACGTCCATGCCTTCGCACAGAGACTTGAGCCTGGGAAGATTCTCCTGGGCCGCAATGCGGCCGCGGTCCGGGTCGCCGCCCGAGCCCAGGCCCCGCAGGAGGTGGGTTTCCAGGTGGAGTTTCTCGGCGGCCGCGCTGGCCGCAAGGGAAGCGGCGTCGGTGTTGATGGCCGCAAAGCGGTCTCCGGCCGGGCTGCTGCGGATGAGGTGAGCCAGGACAGCAAGGCCGGCGCCGCCGACGCCGATGACTTTGATGGAGATGGGTTTGGGCGGCGCGGGGATTGCTGTGGGCGCAGACGGGGTTGGGGAGGTGAGCGGGGTTGGAGAAGTCATAGCAGTCCTTATGAGAGGGGGTCAAGCCCTGTGGAACAATTGGCTGAGAGTGGCCTTGAGATTTCGGGTGAGCGAGGCCTTGACGGCGCGTTTGCGGTGGTCGAAGGAGCCGAACTTGACAAGCCCGATAGCGGTGGCGAACTCGGGCTGATCCAGGGCCGACTTGAGGCCGCTGATGGTGTTGGTCTTGCCGACGGACACCGGCATCTGCAGGACCTGTTCGGCCAGCTTCGCGATATTGGGCGTGCGTGCCCCGCCGCCGCACAGAAACGCGCCCCCGCGCAAATAGTCCAGGGCGTCCGCCTGTTCGAGGTCCTGGCCGATGAGCAGAAAAATCTCTTCGAGGCGAAGGGACATGATGCGGCGGAGGTGTTCGAGATTGATGATTTTGGGGGCCAGGCCATTTTCATTGGGGATGGAAATGGTCTGGCCTTTAATGGAGTCATCCACGATGGCGGAGCCGTGGTCGAGCTTGAACTGTTCGGCGCGGCGGAGGGAGGTTTTCAGGCCGTAGGCCAGGTCGTTGGAGACGTGGTCGCCTCCGACGGCCAGAACGCCGGTGTGTTTGATGATGCCGTTGGAATAGACGACGTACTCGGTCGTGCCGCTGCCGATGTCCACAACGAGGGAGCCGAGTTCCTTTTGTTCGTTGGTCAGCAGGGCAAGGGCCGAGGCCAGGCCGTTGAAGACAATATCGTCGACCTCGAGCTGGAGGCCCTTGACGGTGCGAATGGCATTTTGGAGCCGGTTCAGGCTGCCGTGGACGACATGGACATCCACCTCGAGGCGGGAGCCGAGCATGCCCACCGGATTGGGGATGTCATCCTGGTCATCGACCAGGAAATGCTGGCGGATGGCGTGAATGGCGTGGTTCTGGGCGGGGAGATTGATGGTCTTGGCGTTCTTGATGACATCCTGCACGTCGTCTTCGGAAATCTCGCGGTCGGCCGAGAAGATGGGATGGACGCCGCGATTGTTGAAGCCGCGCACGTGCCGCCCGGTGACCCCGAGATACACGCTGCGGATTTCGACATCGGCCATCTGCTCGGCTTCGGCGACGGCATGGCGGATGTCCTCCTCGGCCAACTCGGTGTTGATGATTTCGCCTTTGCGAACGCCGCGCGAGGGGGCCTGGCCGACGCCGACGATTTTCAAGGCGCCATCGGCGCCGAAGTCACCCACCACTGCGCAGACTTTGGAGGTGCCGATTTCCAAACCAACGATGATTGACGAAGGGAGATCAAACATGTTTTTTCCTGATGCCAAGGGGTCTAGTCGGTGGGGGGGGGAAAGGGGCGGCGGCGTTGGTGTCAAGCCAGCGCACCGGGACATTGTTGGTGACCGCCAGGTCCAGGAAGGCGATGACCTTGTTCTCGAACTGTGCGCGTTCGGAGATCGCGTGCCAGCGGCGAAGTTGCCGGTCGAGATCGGCCAGGCCGAACGTGATTTCGGCTCCTTGTTCGGTGGTGACGCCCAGGACATCCGGGCACGAGAGGTCGATGCGTTTGAGGTCGACGAAACCGGCCATGGGAGATTGTTTGAAGCTTTCCAGCAACTGCAAGGCGGCGGTGAGTTGCGGGGTTTTGATGCGCCGGCCAGGCTGGACGTCGTCCGGGTTGAGAGGGCCGATCAGGGGCAAAGGCACCGGAGCAGGAGCAGTGGCGGAGCGCTGGCGCGGGTCCAGCGGCAGCATGATGTAACCGGCAGAGCTGATGTAACAGGCAGCCAACTCGACGGGCTCGGTCCCTCCGGGCCGGAGCACGTTGATCTGGGCAATCGGCTCGCGCTCAAACACCCGAATCCGCAGGGTGTGGGGGGGAATGCGCTCGACGGAGGCTGAATCGATCAACGGAATCATCTCGAGGTCCCGTTTCACTTCGGCCAGGTCCAGGGCAAGGAGATTGGCGCCAGGCTTGATGCCCGTCCAACGGCGGAGTTGGTCCACGGCGATGACCCCGTCAGTGCTAAGGTCGAACTCCTGGATGGCGAAGGCCTTGTTCTGATAGACGAGCCGGTTGAGGGCCCATTGGCCCCCGCACCAGAGCAGGTAGGCGCCCAGGACGGCAGTGAAGAGGGCGCCCAGGGCCACGGCGGCCAGACGGTTGCGCGCGGCGCGGACGTGGCTGGAGCGCAGCCTCACGCCGAGGAGGCGCTCGCGTCCGAGCCGTCTGTTTTTAGGTTTGTGACTGAACCACATGAGATTAGGGAGCCGGGCTTGAGCAATTGCACGAGGGGGCGCAAGGCCGGGCCAGCGCCAGGTCCACCATGCGCTGGCAGAGCCGGGCATAGTCCAGGCCCGCGGCGGCGGCGGCTTTGGGCAGCAGACTGGTCTCGGTCATGCCGGGCAGGGTGTTGACTTCAAGCACCACCGGCTCGCCGTTGGGGCGCACCATGACGTCCACGCGGGCATAATCGCGTCCGCCAATCGCCTCGAAGGCACTGAGCGCCGCCGCCTGGATGCGCGCGGTGGCCGCTTCGTCAAACGGGGCGGGGCAAAGGTACTCGGTGTTTCCGGGCGTGTACTTGTTCTGGTAATCGTAAACCCCGCTCTTGGGTCTGACCTCGACCAGCGGCAAGGCCCGGCCGGCCAGAATGCCGACGGTAGTTTCGCGGCCCGTGATTTTTTCTTCCATCAAGACGCGCGAGTCGTAGCGGAGGGCCTCAGCCAGGGTGCGGCCCCAATCGGCCACGCGCTCCACGAATTGCAGGCCCACACTGGAACCTTGCCTGGCCGGCTTGAGGACCACCGGCGGGTTCCACCCCAGGGGCCAGCCGGCGGCGGCGGAGTCCAGGACAGTGAAGCGGGCGGTGGGCACGCCGGCCTCCAGGAAACGCTGCTTGCTGAGGGACTTGTCGAAGCCCAGGCGGCTGGCCTCGGGACCGCAGCCCGTGTAGGGCACACCGAGGCTTTCCAGGCGGCGCTGGACGGTGCCGTCTTCCCCGTAGGTCCCGTGAAGGACCAGGAAGACGACTTGGGTCCCTTCGGGCAGGTCCCAGGCCGGTTCGAGCGGGTCCAGTTCGTTGACCCGGTGGCCCAGCGAACGCAGCGCTTTGGCCACGGCCGCCCCGGAGCGCAAGGAAACCTCGCGCTCCGCGCCGGGGCCGCCAAGCATCACCGTAATACTCAATGCCTTAGTGGTCTGTTTCATTGCCGATAATCTCCACTTCGCTCTCCAGCTCGATGCCTCGCTCGGCGCGGGCGCGCCGCTGGATCAGGGCGATCAAATCCAGGATGTCCCGGGCGGTGGCGCGTCCGTCATTGACGATGAAATTGCCGTGCTCGAGCGAGACGGAAGCGCCGCCGACCCGCAGGCCCTTGAGTCCGAGGTCCTCGATGAGCTTGCCCGCAGGCACGGCCTTGGGGTTCTTGAAGGCGCAACCGGCGCTGGGAGCCGCCGGCTGGGAGGACCAGCGCCTTTGGCTGAACTGGTTCATCCGCTCCTGGATGCTCTCGGGGGAGGCGGGCCGTCCGCGCAGCAGGGCGCTCAAGGCGATGTGCGTCTTCAAAACCGCGCAGTTGCGATACACGGCTCCCATCTCCGCCCCGAGGCACTCACGCACATTGCCATCCCAATCCATCAGGCGAACCGACTCGACGGCGTCGAAGATCGATCCGCCCATGGCTCCTGCGTTCATGCGGAGGGCGCCGCCGATGCCGCCGGGGATGCCCTCGAGAAACTCCAGGCCCGACAATCCGTGCCGCCTGGCTTGTGCTGCAACGGCCTTCAACCGCGCCCCCGCGCCGCAGCGCAGGAGCGGCGGGACGACTTCGATGCCGGAAAAAGCCGGTTGACTCAGACAGAGGGCGACCCCGCGAAAACCGCCGTCCTTGACGAGCAGGTTCGAGCCTCGGCCCAGGACGAACAGAGGCAGCGCGCGGCGGCGGCAGAATTTGAGGACGGTCCCGAGGTCGTCTTCGGAAGCCGGCTCGACATAAATGTCAACCGGTCCCCCCACGCGCAAAGTGGTCCGCCGGGCCATCGGCTCGTGACAGCGAACCAGCGTGTCCGCCGAAACCAGGCTCGCCAACTCTTCGGCCAGCGGCTCGGGTTTGTCCAGGATGCACTCGGGGCGGGTCATGAGAGGAGCAGCAGCATGCACTGGGCGATTTCGGCGGCCGCGCGCGGGCGGTGCCACTGGGCCAGGGCTTCCTGCATTGGAGCGCGCGCAGCGGAGTTTTCCACCAGGCCGGCCAACAGTGTGGCCAGGGATTCGGGCGTGGCGGCCTTTTGTTCGAGCAGGCGGGCGGCCCCGGTCCCTTCGAGGGCGCGGGCGTTGTGAAGCTGGTGGTTGTCCGCCGCGGCGGGATAGGGAATCAGGACGCTGGGCAGACGCATCGCCGCCAGTTCGGCGATGGAGGATGCCCCGGCGCGGCTGACGGCGGCGGTGGCGCCGCCGAGGACCAATTCCATCGAGGAGAAGAACGGGTGGACCTGGCAGGACAGGCCGGCCGCCGCATAGGCGCGCTTGACGGCGCCCGCCTCCGCCGGGCCGGCCAGGTGAAACCACTGCCAATGAGGGAAGCGTCCGGCCAGCAAGGGCAGGGTGTTGCCGACCAGCGAATTGATCGCGCTGGCGCCCTGGCTGCCGCCCATCACCAGCAAGAGCGGGCGCGCCGGGTCCAGGCCCAGGGCGGCGCGGCAATCGCCCGCTTGGCGCGGCTGGAACCGGGAACGCACCGGCGTGCCGGTGACCGTGACCTTTGGCGTGTGCAGGCGCGGGCCGGCGTCGGGAAAACCGACAAACGCGCGGTGGACGAACCACGAGAGCCAGCGATTGGCGCGGCCCGGGATGGAATTGGACTCGTGGAGGAAAACCCGAGCGCCCAGTCTCCTGGCGGCCAGCAGGGCCGGTGCGCTGGTGAACCCGCCCATAGCCAGGGCCGCGTGAGGCGGGCAGGCTCTGAAGACCGCCTTGGCCGCCCGATAGGAACGGGCAAAGCCGCGCAGGAAAGCCAGTTCCCTGCCGCGCGTCAGGCCCACGGCGGGCAAGGCCGCTATTCGAAGGCCCGAGGTCGACGCGAGGGCCTGTTGGTCCACCTCTTTGGGAGAAACGAGGAGGGTAACCGCTGCGCCGCATTGGCGCAGTTGCTCGGCGACCGCCAGGCCGGGAAAGAGATGGCCGCCGGTCCCGCCGCAGGCGATGGCAATTCGAAGAGATGGCGGCGGAGGATTGTTCATGCCGGTCGTGCTGCGAAGGGGTTAGGGTCTTGGAATTCCTCGTCACCCTCCGGCAAGTCGTCAATGGCATCAGCGGTCCGGCCATGGCGCGCGATGCTGAGCAGCAGGCCGACGGCGGCCAGGAGCATCAGGAGATTGGAACCGCCACGGCTGATAAAGGGCAGTGGCAGGCCCTTGTTGGGCAAGGCGCTGGTGACGACGCCTATGTTCACCATGGCTTGGAAGGAGATCAGGAAGGTGATGCCGCAGCCCAGCAGCAGGCCGAACGTGTCGGACGCATTCCAGGCGATGAAGAGCCCGCTTATGAGGATGACAATAAAGGCGACCAGGACCAGGCCGGTCCCGACCAGGCCGAGTTCCTCGCCGATGATGGCGAAGATGAAATCGGTCTGGTGTGCGGGCAGGTAGCCGAGCTTCTGACGGCTGTCGCCCAGGCCCCGGCCCGTGGGGCCGCCGCTGCCCAGGGCGACCATGGCCTGGTAGGCCTGGTGCCCCTTGTCCTGCCTGGTTTCCTCGATATGGAGCCAGGAATAAATGCGGCCTGAGCGCATGGGATTATGGTAGATGAACAGGCCGACGGCAAGGAGGCCGAGGAGGACGGGGGGCAGAAAGTAGCGGAGCCGAATGCCGGCCACCAGGAGGACCGCCCCGCTGACGGCCGAGAGCACGAGGGCGCCGCCAACGTCCGGTTCGCAAAAGATCAATCCGGCGACCAACCCGATGACGAGGCCCGGAATAACGATGCCGCGCAAGCAGGCGCCCATCTGGCGCCCGCACCGTTCGCCGTACCAGGCCAGCGCGACCAGCAGGGCCAGTTTGGCAAATTCAGAAGGTTGGAAGCTCAGGCCGGCGAGGTCGAACCAGCGCCGGGCGCCCCCGTGCCGCGCGCCGACGCTGGGCGCCAACACCAGCCCCAGCATGGCCACCGCTGCTATCAGGAGCACCCACCAGAGGTGCCTTTTGAGCCAGCGGTAATCGGCCAGCGTTCCCGCTGCGCAGACCGCCGCGCCCAGCCCGCACCAGACCGCCTGCAATGCGAGCTGGTGCGCCCCGTTCTCGGTCATCGTCGAGCTGTAGAGCATCACCACTCCCAGCGTCAGGAGAGCTGCCACACAGGAAACCAGGATCGTCACGGCCGCTTTCATGGCCGGCCTCCAGCGCGCGACCGGCCTGGGGCCGGCTGGCAAAGGGCCTGGCGGCAGTTTGCAGGTCTCATATTCCGTTGGTCCGTTGCTCTATCAGGCATCGGAGAATCCGGGCAGCCTTGGAGGCTGCGTTGGGGCGCGCCCGCCGTCCTCAAGGAGCAGGGCGCGCAGTCAGTGATTACCTACCGTCCAGAGGGTGTGGGCGGGTTGCTCGATGAACCGGTTGCAGCCGGCGCCGGCGCCGCCTCAGTCGCGGCGGCAGTCCTGGCGGGGATATTGAGCTTCTGGCCGACTTTGATCCTGTCAGTCTTGAGATTGTTGGCGGCGCGCAGGGCCTTGACCGTGACGCCGAACTGGCGCGCGATCTTGGTCAGGTAGTCGTTGGATTTGACCGTATAAACCTGTTGGCCCTCCGCGCCTTCGGTCGCAGCGGCCATCCTGGCCCCAGGACCGGGAGGGGCGAGAGCCGCTGCCGTTTGCGCCGGGATGTGAATTGTTTGGCCGACCTTGAGCCGGGTCGGGTCCACGCCTGGATTCGCAGCATTGAGCGCCGGAAGGCTTACATGGAACTTCTTGGCGATCTTGGAGAGCGTATCGTGGTTGAGGACCTTGTATTCGCTGACGCCCGGCTGCGGCGCGGGGGCGACCACATTGGTGTTCTCGGGCGGCAGAGGCGCTTGGGCCTGAGTATTGGTGGGAGCGGTGGCGCTCGAAGTGGTGGAGGCCGGTTCCGGCGCCGTGTTGGTGGCGGCAAAACTCGGGTTCGGCTCCGCCATTCCGGCGGTGGTCGAGTTGGAGCCGGCAGGGTTGGAACCGGAGGTTGCTATATTCTCATGACCGCAGCCCTGCATCAGGAGCGCCAGCAGGCCAATCCCGTGGAGGGCCAGGACGAAGATAACGGCGATCTTGACGCGGATGCGGGTCTTGTTTTTCTGCTCCAAAAGGGAGCCTTGTGGAATCAACGGACTTTGGTTGTTCATTTTGAGCGGGGTGGGCACGCCACGGTTGTTGTTGGTTGCGGTCAATCTGTTGTTGTTCTATTGTCTAAATCTCTTCCTGCGTTTGATTAAATTCTCGAGGTTCTGCGCAAAAGCATCCGCCGGCATGTGGGAGTCTGGTCAGAGCCGAACAAACCGGTGAGGTCAGAACAACATCATTCGGGGCAGCATTTCTCTGCGCCCCGACACAAGCTTCTAACAGCCAATGGGCGGGGGCGCAAGAAGGAAAAAGATCGGTTCGGCTCATGGGGTTACCTGATTTTCAAGGTGCTCAGGGCCACGACGGCGCACAGGATTCCCAGGATATAAAAGCGCGTAACGACCTGGGATTCGGTCCAGCCTTTTTTCTCGAAATGGTGATGAATGGGGGCCATTAGAAAGAGGCGCCTGCCGGTTCCGTAGCGCATGCGGGTAAAACGAAACCACGCGGTTTGGAGGATGACAGAAAGGGCTTCCATGACGAAGACGCCGCCGGCGATGACCAGCAAGAAGGGCTGATGAATGAGCACGGCCACAATGCCCAGGGCGCCGCCCAGGGCCAAGGAACCGGTATCGCCCATGAACACCTGGGCGGGATGGCAGTTATACCACAGGAAACCGAGCCCGGCGCCGATCGTGGCGGCACAAAACACGGTGAGTTCGCCGGCCCCTTGCACGAATGGAATGTCCAGGTAGCCGGCCACATTGCGGTTGCTCGCGACGTAGGTCAGCACCACGAAGACAAACGACACGATCAGGGTGCAGCCGATGGCCAGACCGTCCAGGCCGTCAGTCAGGTTCACCGCATTGGAGCTGCCGATGATGGCCAGCATGGTCAGAAGTATCCCCGCCAGGCCGGCGCCGGTGGCGACGGGCCATTTGTAAAAGGGGACCATAATGTCGGAGATGAGGTGGGTGGTTGCGGGCTCCAGCCAGAGGTAGAGGGCGATGAACAGGGCCAGGGCGCACTGGATCCAGAGCTTGACGCTGGGGGCGGCGCCGCCGCCGGTCTGCTCGATGATCTTGGTGTAATCATCGTAGAACCCGAGCCCGCAGAGGACGACGACCGAGAACAGGGCCAGGAGCACCAAGGGGTTCAACCGGGCCCACAGGAGCGTCGTCAGATTGAGGGCCAGGACGATCAAAATGCCGCCCATCGTCGGCGTGCCTTTCTTTTTGGCGCCGCGCTCGGCCATCCCGCCGGAGGCGGCTGCGATATCGTTGTATTCCTGGCCGAATCTCAGTCTTCTGAGCCAGGTGATGACCGTGGGCGCCAGACACCAACTCAAGACCAGGGCGGTAACGGCGGCGCCGGCGGAGCGGAAAGTGATGTAACGAAAGAGGCGCAAAGCCCCGAGCGGCTTGGCCCAAGCGGTGTGGGCCGAGGCACGGAGAATCAGTTGAGCCAGATAGTAAAACATCAATTCCTTTTGGTTGCGTCGCCGCCGCGCAACATCCGGGCAATTCGTTCAAGCCGGGCAGCCCGCGAGGCCTTGAGCAGCAGAAGGTCGCCGTTTTTGAGGAAGCTCTTCAAGGCGAGACCGGCTCCCTCGACATCGGCAAATTCCAACACCCGGTTCATGCCTGCGCCACGAGCGCCGCGGGCCATGAGCGGGGCCATCGTGCCCACCGCAAAGAGCTGGCCGATGCCCAGCTCCGCTGCCCGGCGTCCCACTTCCAGGTGAGCGGCTTCGCTGTGCGCCCCTAATTCCGCCATGTCGCCCAAGACGGCCACGCGGCGGCCTTTGCAAGGCAAGTCGCAAAGGGTCTGCAAGGCGGCGAGCATCGAATCGGCATTGGCGTTGTAAGCATCATCCAGGACCGAGACCCCGTTGTGCTCCCAGAGTTGCAGGCGCATCCTGGGAGGCTTGCAGAGGGCCAGGCCTTGGCTGATTTCAGCGCGGGAGAGTCCCAATTGGCCGCCGACGGCGAGCGCAAAGAGGGCATTGACGACCTGGTGCCGGCCGAGGAGGTTGATGCGAAACTCGCCGGCCAGGTCGGGCCGGGGCCCTTGGACCTTAAAAGTCACCCCTTGGTTGTCGGGGCGCAGGTCGGCGGCGCGCCAGTCGTTGGTCTCGGAAAGACCCACGCGCACCAGGCTCGCCGGTCCCCGGCGGGCGATGACCCCGGTCCATTGGCAATCGCCGTTGGCGAAGAGAATGCCCTCGGGGGGCAGCAGCTCGGCCAGCCGGCCTTCCTCCAGGGCCACGCCGGCGAGGTCCCCGAAGAACTCGAGGTGCTCGCGGGCGATGGAGGTGAGCACGCCCAGCCGCGGGGAAATCATCGCCAGGAGCGGCGCCAGTTCACCCGGGTGGTTGGTGCCGGCCTCGAGCACAGCGGCCCGGTGAGCGTTTTCCAGGCGCAACAGGGTCAGCGGCACTCCAATATCGTTGTTGAAGCTCTCTTGGCTCGAGAGCGTCGGAAACTTCTGCTCCAGCACCGATGCCACCAGTTCCTTGGTGGTGGTCTTGCCGTTGGAACCGGCGACTGCCAGGACCGGCAGGGAGAAATCCCGGCGGTAACGGGCCGCCAACCGGCCCAGGGCCTGGCGGGTGTCCTCAACAGCGATCAGGGCGCAGTTTGGGAGGCTGCCTGGACACTGGCCTCGAGCCACGACTGCCGCTGCGGCGCCTTTGCCCGCGGCCTCGCTCAGAAATGCGTGTCCGTCGAACCGTTCGCCCGGCAGGGCAAAGAACAAGTCGCCCCGCTGGATGCGGCGGGAATCGGAACCGACGCGGCAAACCGGCGTCTCGGGCGAACCGGTGAGTTGTTCGCCGCCGCAGGCGGCCGCAATCCAACTGAGTGGACGGGCATCCATAGTCACCTTGGAAGAGAGTTTGCGCCGGTCACAGCCGCCGTTTTGAGGTCCTGCGCTTCAGGCACGACAGGCTCCTGGGGGCGGTCGGGGGGGATGCCCATGTAATTGGCGGCGCGCTCGGCAACCTGCTTGAAGATAGGGGCTGCGGCTTGGCCGCCAAAGTAGCCGTGTTTCGGCTCATCCATGCTGATCGAGACGCAAAGCTCGGGATTGTCCGCGGGGAAGAAGCCCTGGAAAGAGGAGAAGAACTTGTCGTGTGAGTAAGCCCCATTGACGACTTTTTGGCCGGTGCCGGTCTTGCCGGCCACGGTGTAATGTTCGAGGGCGGCCTTGGGGGCGGTGCCTTCGGCAGAGACGACGGTCTTGAGGGCGGCGACCATCATCCTGGCGGTGGCGGGGCTTATGACCTGGCGCACCCGCTGGGGAAAGTATTTGGCCAGGACGTTGTGATTGCGGTCCTCGAGGCGATCCACGAGCATGGGGCGCATCAGCAGGCCGTTATTGGCAATGGCACACAGGGCCATGGTCATTTGGAGGCGCGTCACCGAAATGCCCTGGCCCATTGGAATCTGGGCAATCGAGACTTTGCTCCAGTGCTTGACCGGCTTGACAAACGGGCGGGCGCTGACTTCGCCCGGCAGCGGCAGCCCGGTGGCAGCCCCAAAACCAAACCTTTGGATGTAATCATAGAGCCGCTCCTCCCCCAGCTTGATGCCGATGAGGGCGGCGCCGATGTTCGAGGACTTGGTGATGATCTGTTCCACGGTCAGGACGTCGTAGGAGCCATGATCGTGAAGCGTCCGGCCCGCGTAATAGAAAAGGCCGTGCTGGCAGTCGAAGGAATCGCTCAAACGGACCACGCCCTCGTTGAGAGCGGCGGAAACGACGACCACCTTGAACGTGGACCCGGGCTCCTCGATATCAGTGATGACCCGGTTGCGCCGCGCCTCGGGGGGGGCGTCGCCAGGCTTGGTCGGGTCATAGGCGGGCAGCGTCGCCATCGCCAGGATTTCCCCCGTGCGCGGGCGCACGACGATGCCGGAGATGCTGATGGGGGTGTGCTGCTCCATGCCCTGGGCCAGGGCAGTCTCGAGGATGCGCTGAATCGCGGAGTCAATGGTCAGGACCACATTCGCGCCGTCGCGGGGCTCGATGTCCCGCTCGCGCCATTGCACCAACTCGCGCCGGCGGCGGTCCGTCTCGGTGAGGCGCCAGCCCTGCATGCCGGCAAGCTGGGTGTCAAAGAACTGTTCCAGGCCGTCCTGGCCGACAGTTCTATTGACGGCAATGCCCCCGGCGTCAGACGGTTGGCTGGAGGCGTAACCCAGGACGTGGGCGGCCAAACTCTGGTTGGGATAAAAGCGCAACTGGTCGCTGCGGGCAAAGACGGCGTTGGTGCGCAGGTCGCCATAAAAACTCCTTTGCGCCCGCGTGAGATTGGTTTCGTTTGCGCCAAAGGTGAAATTGGCCATGGTCTGCCGTATTCTCTCCCAAGTTTCCAGTTTGACCCTGTGTTTGAGCACAACGAACTGGTTAGTGACGATACGGCCATGTTCATTGCGATGGGTGCGGGGCGTGAGCCGCTGGCAAAGGCTGGCTTCGCTGGCTTGCAGCAAAGGGGCCAGGGCGCGGGCGACTCCGGCTTGAAGGTTGCCGATCAAGGCGGGGTTGGCGCAGACCGTCTTGACCTGCTCGGTGGTGACCAGGATGTTGCCTTTGGCATCCAGGATGTCCCCTCGGCGCGGTTCGAGCACGAACTGGCGCAGCGTGTCTTGCAGGGCCTTGGCGCTGAACTCCTGGTGCCGCAGGACCTGGAGGTCGACCAGGCGATAGCCCAAGCCGCCAAAGGCCAGCAACAGCAGCAGCGCCATCCCGACCATTCTGCGCAATTGGATTCGTTTGGCCATATTCTACCTATCGCTCACCGCGGCCTGGAACTCAATGCAATGAGACCAAGCTGCCGGCCGCCCGCGGCGATCGGTTCCTCATCCGACGGCGTCACGGGCGGCGGCAACAATCCGGTTATGGGGTCATAAATTCTGTGGCCCGGGCCACTGTCGGCAGACGGGCATTTTGCCCGGCGTACTGCGGGTGGCGCGGCGCCGGCTTGGGCGCCTGGCGCGACGGCTCGACCAAGTGCCAGACCTGGGCGGGGCTGGCTTGAGCCAAGCCCAGGTTCAGTGCCTTAATCCGCGCTTCCACGGAGCCCAGCGAGCGCAAATCCGCCAGGAGCCGTTTCCGGTTCTGGTTGTCATCGATCAGCTTCGACAGTCTGACACCCCGCTCATCGATCTGCCGGCTCAAACAGTCGATCTGTTCTTTTTGCCAGACGTAGCCCACGCCCGCCCCCGCGATGAGCAGGCAGAGCAGCAGGGCCTTGAGCACCGGGCCAAAGCCGATTGCCGGCGAACCATTTTTGCGATTTCGCGCCATTCAAATCTTCTCCATTACGCGCAATTGCGCGCTGCGGCTGCGCGGGTTGTCCGCCAGTTCCGCCGCCCCCGGCTTAAGGGCCTTGGGCGTGAGCATCTTCAGTGCCGGAGCGCGCGGCTGCCGCAGCTCCGGCACGTCCTGCGGGCCCGCGAAGGTGTAATTCCGGGCCTGCGTCCGGCCGAATTCCTTGGCGGTGCGGTCTTCGAGCGAATGAAACGTGATGACCGCAAGCCGTCCGCCGGACTTCAGGACCTTCAGTGCCGCGTCCAGGCCCTGCTGCAAAGCGCCTATCTCGTCATTGACCGCAATGCGCAGCGCCTGAAACACCTTCGTCGCCGGGTGCGTCTTGCCGCCCCGGCGCGGGGCCACCTGTTCAATGAGGGCGGCCAGCGACCGTGTGGTCTCAAAGGGCCGTCCACTGCGGCGTTCAACTATGGCCCGGGCCAAGCGCCGCGCCTGCCGCTCGCCGCCCAGTTCCCAGAAGAGCTTTGACAGCTCCTCCGAGCCGGCGCGGTTGACCAGGTCCGCCGCCGTATTGCCCTGCCGCGTATCCATGCGCATGTCCAGCGGACCCTCCTGCTGAAAGCTGAAGCCGCGCTCGGCCCGGTCCAATTGGGGCGAGCTGGGGCCGAGGTCCAGCAGGACGCCATCGCAACTGCCCGCCGGCACCCAGGAGGCGAGTTCGGCAAAACTGGCCTGGCGCAACTCGAACCGGCCGGCAAACCCGGCCAGACGCCGGCTGGCGGCTTCCACCGCCGCGCTGTCGCGATCGCACCCATACAACCAGCCCGTCGGCGAACTGGCCGCCAAAATGGCGGCCGCATGTCCGCCCCCGCCGAGTGTGCCGTCCACGTACCGCCCCGCCGGCCGTGGCTGCAGGGCGGCCAACACTTCCGCCACCAACACCGATCTGTGCGTAAACTCGGGCACCGCGCATCCCTTCCCCGCCTCGTTAAGTTCGTTTGGCTCCGAAAAACTCGAGCAGGTTTCGCACTGCGGCCAGGCGGGAAGAGGCGTGTTTTCCCGACCCACCCCCATTGGGCTTTGTCGCCGCAGCTTTCGGCCTGAGCTGAACCAGCTCCAGGTCCGACTCGTTCAAATCGTTGCGCACCACCTTGACGTGCTCGAGGCGGAGTTCCGCCTGGAGGGGAGGCCGGTCCAAACGCGCGCCGGGTGATTTCTTCGGCTTAAGGTCCGGCCACCCGAAGAGCCCAATGAATCCTCTCTTTGCCCAGCGCCTGGCCCGCCCCGGGCTCGACCCGCCGGAGGCTGTCGCCGCGACGGTAAGATTGGGATTAGGATTAGGATTAGGGAGACTGGCCGGGCCGGCCTTGGGCGGGCACAGCGGGCTCTTGTTCAAGCCGAACTTGGGCAACAGACGTTGATCGACGACCCGATAAGGGCTGACATCGTTGGTCACGCCCACCACACTCTTTCCTGCCGCAAGCAATCTGGCCAGACTCATAATTATCCTACGAGTTTGAGAGCGTCCGGCGCCATTAGGTCGTCGGCGATCATCACCTTCTGGTAGCGCTCGCGATTCCAGATCTCGAAGCGATCCAGCAACCCGACTAAAACAGCTTCATGGACAATGGCAGCCTCCTTGGCCATGTTCTCCGGCAAACATATCCGGCCCGACTTGTCCAAGGCCGCCTGCTCCGAACCCCTGCCGATGATGCGCTTGAGCGTCGTCTTCGAGTCCCCGTTGGGCATCGTCTCGATGTCCCTGGCCAACTGGGCCATCTGTTTGGGCGGGAGCACGCGCAGGCAGGCCCCGGCGGCAGAGCGAGGCCAAAGAATGATCGTAAACTCGGTCCCGGGCTGGGCCGGCCGCCATTTGGCGGGGATCTGGACGCGTCTCTTCTCGTCCACACCATGGGTGTAAACCGAGTTGTAATACGTCGTCGACTCTATGGTCTGTTCTGGTTCCATTCTGCGTTGAAGCGGGCTGCCCGCTGCACTATCGTCCCACTTCGCCCCACTTTTAACCACTTCGCCCCACACCCGTCAAGGGTTTTTTCGATCGAGTTATTCAAAAGTTATTCACAACCCGTCGGACTGACCGGTCGATTTGACGGGCGGCGCAATCTCGCGCAATATTTGATTCGTGAAAATGAATTTGCTTATGTGCTCTGGAATGCTCCTCGGGGCGGTTACGGCGCAGGGGGCTGACACCATTTACGGCCTGCCGCTCAAAGACATCGACGGCAAATCGACCTCGCTCAAGGCCTATGAGGGGAAGGTGCTGCTGATTGTCAATGTCGCTTCCAAATGCGGATACACTCCCCAGTACACGGGGCTTGAGGCCCTACAGCAGAAGTACCAGGACAAAGGCTTCACGGTGCTCGGGTTTCCGTGCAACCAGTTTGGGGCGCAGGAACCCGGGACCGCCGAGGAAATCAAGCAATTCTGCTCGTCGAAATACCAGGTGACATTTCCGCTCTTTGAAAAGATCGAGGTCAACGGCCCGAAGCGGCACCCGCTTTATTCAATGTTGGCGGGCAAGGAGGCGCCGTTCCCGGGGGACATTCGATGGAATTTCACCAAGTTTCTCATCGGGCGCGACGGCAAGGTCCTCAAGCGGTTCGAGTCGGGCGTCAAGCCTGACTCGGCGGAAATGGCGCAGGCCATCCAGAGCGCGCTGTCCGGGACCTGAGCAGTCCCGGGGACCGCGCTGCCGGCCAGGCGGATGCGCGGGCGGGCAGGGCGGATTGGCCCCTGCATTGGAGGTGTGAACAAGGTGTCCATAACCTGCGAACAAGTTTTTTGCGCAAGGAATTGCTTTCGACGGCAGGATTGTTAGAGTCGGTTTCGATGTTTGGGAATTGGGAATCATGGGTTTGTTATGCAAAGGGTACAGCATCTGTCGTCGGCTTCCTCACCCTCCTCCTTACCAATCAAAGTTCTTATAGTGGAAGACCATCGGATGGTCCGGGAGGGTTTAAAGATTCTGGTCGGTTCTCAATCGGACATCGGCATCGTCGGAGAAGCAGGCGACGGAGTTGCGGCGGTGCGGTTGGCCGCAGAGCTTGAGCCGGACGTGGTGCTGATGGATTTGGCCATCCCCAAGATGAACGGGCTGGAGGCCACACGGGAGATTCGCCGGCAGGTCCCGCAGGCCAGGGTGCTGGTGCTCTCGGCCTACGAGGATGAGAAGACGGTTAGGCAGGCGCTGGAGTCGGGAGCCGCGGGGTACCTGAGCAAACACTCGGCGTACAAAGAGGTGCTGAGCGCGATTCGGGCAGTGGGAAACGGGAGGGCCTATTATAGTCCAATGGTCGCCCGCGCGCTCGAAGCCCGGCTGCGCTGGGCGCGTGAGAACGGGCAGACGGTTGACAAGTCCGGCGAGCTCACAGCCAAGCAACAGGAAGTGCTTGACCTGATAGCCAAGGGGCTGTCGAGCAAAGAGATCGGGTCTGCCCTGGGCTCGAGCTGCAAGACCGTTGAGAAGCATCGGCAACAAGTGATGGACAAGCTCAATATCCACGACATTGCCGGATTGACGCGCTACGTCTGCGCCATGGGGCCGCCGCGTCCGGCGCGGGGCAGGCGCGCCTGTCCCGCCCCTCGGGCCGCCCTTGGGGCCCCGGGAGCCAGCACGGGTTTGGATGCTGCCCGATTCAACTCGATACGCGGCGCCAGGCGCGCGGCCCCTTGAGGACTTCGACCTGATTCTGCCAAACTAACCGGGAGGGGTTTTCTTTTGGGACCCCGGAACCGGGTTTCGGGCTGCAAGCTGCTGCCGGTATGCGGCGAGGAGGCGGTCGCCGTAGTCCTGCCAGGAGTTTTGGAGCGAGCCCTTGCGATAGGCGGCCTCTCCCATGCGGCGGTTCAACTCAGGGTCGGTTGCCAGGCGGATCATGGCCTGGGCGATGTCCTGCGGGTCCCTGCCGCGGACGATAAAGCCTTCGAGACCGTTTTGGACGAGGGTAGTGGCGCCGCCTTCATGGGTGCCGATCAAGGGCAAACCGGAGGCGAGGGCTTCGCTTTGCGCGCGGGCAAAGCCCTCCTCCTGGGAAGGAAGGACGAAGGCGGTGCAGGCGCGGAGCAGAGGCGCCAGCTCGGCATGAGTGAGCCGCTTGTAATGGGTGAAGGTCCCTTCCCATTTGGGGCGTTCGCGGCGGAAATCGCACTTGTAATCGCCCACGCAGATGAGCTCGGCTTCCGGCAGGCGCTCTTTGACGAATCGAAAGGCACGGAACAGGTACTGGTGTCCCTTGCGGAGGCAGATGGTTCCGACGTTGACAAACCGCGGCTTGGGGGGCAGGGCGGTTCGCTTCTGGAAAACGCTGCTGTCGGCCCCAAACGGGTTGACCAGGACCTTCTCCCCAGGGATGCCGTTAAGCTGCATCGATTCCTTGCAGAATTTTGAGGCCACGACGACGAGGTCCGCGCGTTCGATCTCCCGGTTCATGCGCGCGAACATCCATCTGGGGACAGGGACCTTTTCCCCCGGGCACCAGAGGTCGCATTCGCGCTGCCAGAAGCCGAAATAGGTCGTGGGGTGGCTGTTGGGACATTCGACGACTTTCAAGGCGCCGGTCCGCTCGGAGTGGTCAAAGAGCTCGCTGGCGAAGCCGACGATGGCTTGGGCGGCCTGGAATGCGGGGCAGCGGGCGGAGCGCAAGCGGGTCCGCAACCAGGCCCGCCAGAAGCCGATCAGCCAATAGGTCGCATACTCCTGCCAGATTTGGGGGGCCAAGTGGTAAAAGGGCTTCATCGCCAGATGGTAGGGCCAGCAGCGGCGGTACAGGTCCGCCGGAATCCCGAGTCGATTCCGGTCTGCCATCCAAAAGCCCGCCAGGGCCTCTCTGGCCGAAAAGGCCAGGGCAGTTCGGTCCAGATGCCAGGAGCGGGTGGTCGTCAGAAGCACGCGCATGCGCCCGGCAGTCTGGGGCAGGCGGCCTCGAGGCTCAAGGCATTTTGCCGGCCAGGGGGGCGGGCGGCGCGGCACAGAATCCTTCACACGCCCTGCGGCCTTTTTGCCTCACTTTTATATAGCCACATACATACTGGGGAAGCACCTTCGTTGCCTTCGTTTCCTTATGTTTAAACCCTTTACGCCTCCCGGTTTGCTCCGGGCAGAATCATCCGCACGACGCCGTCCACCAGCTTCATTTCGTGAAAGTTGATAATCAACCCAAGCGGGATGTCCAGGAGCTTCATGTAGCTCAGGAGTTGCGCTTTGTGAATCGGCAGGAGTTCCCGAACACATTTAAGCTCCAGCAGCAGACAATCCTCGGCAAGAACGTCAAACCGCAACGGCTCCTCAAACACGAGCCCCTTGTACTCGATTTTGACGAGGCGCTGATTGACCGCAGCGATCTTGCGCAAGTCCAGCTCGCGCATCAGACATCGTTCGTAGATGCTTTCGATCAAACCCGGTCCCTTGAGGCGGTGAACCTCTATGGCCGCGCCAATGGCAAGGTGGCTCAACTCATCAGCTTTCTTGAAAAGTGGGTGCATGCGAATGGTGTAGTCGAGTAGGGTGGAGGCGCGAGCGGTTTAGGCCAGCGGCTTCCAATTGTGTCCGCCCTTTCGGGCTTCGTGGCAAATGGCCGTCAGACCGTGCCCTCGTTTCCTCCACCCCCTCTAAAATTCCGTACGGTGGGTTTTCCCCAGTACGGCTTCAAGCCGGCTTTCAGCCGCGCCCTTCGCCACCCATCGGCGGCTTTGACGCGGCCACAGCGGAGGTCTCCTCCGTGCGCGTTTGATTCCGTAGTCGGGCTTGCGCCCAAACGGCACTCACGGACTCTGACACCGCTCACCGGCCCAGTGGCCCTTGGCTCCGCCAGCGGTTATTCTGTCCGCCAGCCTCCTGGCTTACTATGGCCACATCCGAGCTTCTGCCTGTCGCCGTCGGTTTATGAATTATACCGTTGGCTCCACAAACCGGCAGAAGGTCCCCAATTTACTCTGTCTGAGCTTGATTCCGTGCCGTTGTCCTTACTCCGATGGCTCCAGACCGCCCACCGACGAGTTCGCGATCCTGGCTTGGCCTTCGCCCCTTGGTGCAGGGCTCGGCAACCATACCTTTCCACACTCCGAGAACCGTGTGGTCGTTTAACGAAGCGGCAACATTCGCTTAATGCTGCGGCCCGGAACCTTGCTAGCCCCGCCTCGGACGGGACATTTACGGCCGAGCTTGCGTTTGACAGATCGCTCTGCCCCACGTCGGCTATCACTACATGAACGCTCATCTCATCCATGACCAGACTCTCACTGGCTGCTCAGGCAGCATTATGGGCTGCACCACCAAGGAAACGAAGAAAACGAAGAA
>Ga0181533_1002324_pt1 | contig 22512 bp, 20 predicted proteins | sample PEATcosm2014_Bin_45_FD_119772 | JGI IMG/M metagenome (GOLD analysis project Ga0181533, IMG submission 119772) | Peatland microbial communities from MTU Mesocosm Facility, Houghton, MI, USA - PEATcosm2014_Bin11_60_metaG | ecosystem: Environmental > Terrestrial > Soil > Wetlands > Peat | place...
AACGTCACCCGTTCCTCGAGGCCCGCGCGGCGGAGGTTGCGACGCGCGGTGTCGAGGAACTCGGGGCGGCGGTCGAACGTCGTCACGTGGCCGGTCGGCCCGACGAAGAAGGCGAGCGCCATCGTCAGGGCGCCGCTTCCCGCACCGCCCTCGGCGACGTGGGCGCCCGGCGAGATCCCCGCCAGGTACCCGAGGTAGGCGGCGTCCTTGGGCGTGACGATCTGCGGGCCGCGTCGGAGCGTTCCGAAGAGGTCGGCGAGCGACGGCCGGAGGAGTCGGTACTTCGCGCCGAGCCACGCGAGCTCCCCGCCCGTCGGCCGTCCGATCTGGTCCGACACGTCGAGCACCCCCTCGGTCCCGATCCGCTGGGTCCCCCGCACGACCGCGACCAGCACGGGCGGGGCCCCGGCCCGCTTCAGGACCGCGCCGTCGCCTTCCCGCCACACGTCGTCCATTCGCCCGACCCCTGCGCGGGGGAGGACGACCCCTGCGCGGAGATAACCGCCGCGACCGGGCCCCGTCCCGACGACCGCCGGGCGGCCCGGGCGTCGTTGGCTTTAAGCCCGCCCCGTTGCTCGGGATGGCCCGGTCGCGTCCGGTCCGGCTCGGAGGGCACGCCCCCACCGGGGGATCGGTCGCAGCGGAGAACACCACGTAGTGCGGGCATAGTGTAGTCTGGTCATCACATAGGCTTGCCAAGCCTATAACCCGGGTTCAAATCCCGGTGCCCGCACGTCCCTCTCCGTCCGACGCCGATCGATCCAGGGTCCCATCCTCGGGGCCACCGGCGGGGACCGCGTGCGCGTCCACCACCACGTGCGTCCGGCCCGGACCGTACGGCTTGACCTCGCGCGCGCAGGTCGCGCCGAGCACCCGGGCCGAGGCCGCGACCAACGCGGCGTCGACCTCCGCGGCCGCCGATCCCCGTGCGCTCCGTGCGTCCGCGACGGTGTGCACGTGGAGCCACCCGCCGGAGGGACGGAGGAGCTCGAGGGCCCGGGGGATCCACGGGACGGCGCTCGGCAGGTACCCGAGGAAGATCCGATCCGCGAACCCCCGCGGCAGATCGACGGTCCGGTTGTCGCCCTCGACGACCGTCATCCGGTCGGCGACCCCGTTCCGCCGGGCGTTGAGGAGGAGGTACCGTGCGGCGACCGGGTTCTTCTCGACGGCGTAGACGTGCGACGCCCGGCCGCTCCGGGCCGCCGGCACCGCGAAGTAGCCGATCCCCGCGAACAGGTCGACGACGACCTCGCCGGCTTGGACGAGCCGGCCCGACCGCCGGCGTTCGGTCCGGTTGCCCGCCGCGAACATCACCTCCGCCGCGTCGAACGTCCACCGGACCCCGTACTCGACGACCTCGGTCTCGGTCTCGCGGCCCGCGATCGTCTCCGTTCGAGGGTGGCGGAGCTCGCCTTCGATCGGGCCGGTGCGGACGAGCACGGTCGCGACGCCGAGCTCGACCTGCCAGGCCGCGCCGATGACCCCGTAGAACGGACGCAGCGTCTCGGGCAGGCGCAGCACCAGAACGCGGCCGAGGCGCTGGTAGCCGGCCGGCATCGCCTCGGCCACCCCCGGGCCGCCGACCGCGCGCAGCCGGTCGCGCACGCGTTCCGCGGGAGGCCTCCGGTCGGACGCCATGGGGCGACCGGGGTCACGACGACGGCCCGCCGGACCCCTTCTCGAGGACGACCTCGAGGAACTGCTTCAGGTGGGCGGTGAGGATCGGGTTGTCGGTGAACCCGCACGCATCGAGCCCGGGCGCCGCGAGCAGGGCGTGCTCGCCGTCCGCGAGGACCTCGGTGGCGAGGAGGTTCTCGCGGGGAATGTACTCGACGCCCTCGGGGACCCGCTGCAGCGGGGCCGTGACGAACGTCACCCGGACCCCCCGCTTCACGGCGTGCGCGATCTTCTTCCCGAGCTCGTCCCGGAGATCGGCGACCCCGGGCGTCGTCAGGATGTAGGTGCGCGTCGAATGGTCCAGCATCTCGCCGATCTTGGCGACGACCTTCTCGCGCTCGGAGAGGAGGTAGACGAGCTGGGGCTCCCCGTGCTCGGCGACCGCGCGGTGGAGGAGGGCGAGCTGGTCGAACACCTCCTGGATATTGGCCTTGAGGGTCTCGGCGACCTCGAGGGGGGCCGTCGGGCGGAACAGGATCGGTTTGCCCCCGGTCGGTTTCGCGTACCCCTTGGCCGCGAGCGCCTCGAGGACCTTGTACGCGCTGGTGCGCGGGATGCCGGCCGCTGCGGCGAGGGTGGCGGCGTCCCCCACCCCCCGGGCGACGAGCGCGATGTACGCCCGGGCCTCGTACTGGGTCAGTCCCACCTTCCCGAGGACACCGATGGCCCGGCGGGACTCCTCCGAGTTCGGGTTGCCGAGGGCGACCGTCGTCTCTTCAATCGACGGCATCCGGACCTCGGGGCCCACGGCCGGCCCCCCGCTTAATCCCTTGCCCCGCTACGGCACCGGCTCGGCCAGCTTTCGGAGCGCCGCCTCGCCGAGCAGGCTCTCGACCTCCTCGGCGGAGAGAAGCTTCTGCTCGACCAACAGCTCGCGGACGGGCCGACCGGTCCGGTCGGACTCGTGGAGGATCTCGGCGACCTTGAGGTACCCGAGCCGCGGGGTCAGCACGGTGGCGAGCGCGGCGGACCGGCCCAGGTAGTCGGTGAGCCGGGCCCGGTTCGCGCGGATGCCGTCGACGCAGCTCCGTGCAAAGACCGGCAGGTACTTGGTCAGGATCTCGGCCGAGAAGAGCAGCTCGTAGGTGATCAGCGGCATCATCACGTTGAGCTCGAGTTGGCCGGCCTGCACGGCCAGCGCGGTCGCCGTGTCGGCGCCGATCACGTGGAAGCCGATCATGTCGAGGCACTCCGCGGCGGAGGGGTTGACCTTCGCCGGCATGATCGACGAGCCCGGCTGGATCTCGGGGACCCGGATCTCGTCGAGGCCCGTCGCCGGGCCGCTCGACAGGAGCCTTAGGTCGTTGGCGATCCGGACGAGCTCGAGCGCCAGCGTCCGCATCCACGCCGACGCCAGCCCGAGCGCCCAGCGGCTCTGCATCGTCTCGAACGGGTCCCGGGCGACCCGGAGCGGGAGACCGGTCAGGCGTCCGAGCTCCTCGACCGCCCGCGCGCGGAATCCCGGCACCGAGTTGACCCCGCTGCCGACCGCACTGCCCCCGAGCGGGAGCTCCGCGAGGGCCCGCTCGACCGGAGGGAGCGTCTCGAGCACATGCTCGAACGCGGCGGCGTACGCGCCGAACTCCGCGCCCAGGGTCACCGGCATGGCATCCTTGAGATGGGTCCGGCCCGCCTTCGCGAGCCGGCCGAACTCCTCCTGCTTGCGGCGGAGGCTCTCCGCGAGCGTCGTGACCGAGGTCCGCAGCTCGGCGAGCGCCAGGAGGGCGGCGACCTGGGTCGCGGACGGGAACGTATCGTTCGTCGACTGTCCCCGGTTCACGTCGTCGTTCGGGCTCAGCGCCCGGTAGTCGCCCCGGGGTCGCCCGAGGATCTCGAGCGCCCGGTTCGTGAGGACCTCGTTGACGTTCATGTGGAACGACGTCCCCGCTCCCGCCTGGAAGACGTCCACGACGAACTCGCCGTCGAACTTTCCGGCGGCCATCTCCTCGGCCGCGCGGGCGAGGGCGGCTCCCCGCTCCGGGGCGAGCCCGCCCTTCTCGACGTTGGCCCGCACGCACGCGAGCTTGAGGAGGGCGTAGGCGCGGATCAAGTGGCGGGACGCGGTGAGGCCGCTGATCGGGAAGTTCTCCCGCGCCCTTAGGGTCTGGATGCCCCAGTACGCCGTCTCGGGGACATCCCGCGTGCCGAGCGAATCGGTCTCCTGACGGTGTGCGACCATCGTGCCCGCGAGCGAACCTCTCGACAAAACGTTTAGGCCCCGCGGCGGAGTCGGGCGACGTCCCGGGGCGGGGGCAAGCGACGCGCATGGTCGATCCTTGGATGCTCGCGCTGGACTCCGCCTCGAACGTCGTCTCGCTGGCCCTGCCGGGGGCCCTCTGGGCGATGCTGTTCGTCCTGGCGTGGGGGCACGGGCCGTTCGCCGAGAGCATCGGCCTCGACCGGAAGGCGTTCTGGCTCCTGCTTCCGGGCGCCCTGCTCAGCTCGTTCGCCCTCCTTCCGATCGCGCCGGTCTCCTACGACTGGGTCGCCGTCAGCTTCGGGGGGGCCCTCCTGCCCCTGATCGTCGGCGCGGGCACGCTGCGCCGGCTCGCTCCGCCCGCCCGCCGGTCCCTCGGATGGCTCCTCGGCCTCGTGACCGTCGAGGCGGGGGCGATGCTCCTCGTCGTCCTCCCGGTGAGCGCGCCGGCCCTCCGTCGCCTCGGGGCCGCGACCCACCTCGGCCCCGGCGGGGCCGCGGTCCTGGCGGTGGCGCTGGTGGGTATCGCCGTGAGCGGGGGCGTCGTGCTTCGGGCCCGCTCGCCGCCCCACCCGATGCTCGCCCGGGTCGGCTTCCTCCTCGCCCTGATGAGCGGGGTCCTCGTCCTCACCTTCGCCGGGTCGAGCGCCATTCCGGGGGAGGGCATCGTCGAGCCGTTCCCCTACTTCCTGCTCCCGCCGATCATCGCGGGGATCGCCGCCGGCGCCCTGGCCCCGAGGGTCTTTCCGGGGGAGGAGGGGTTCGCCCTGCCGGGTTCGTTCCTCGCGACGACCCTCGGGGTCCTGGTCGGCGCCGACGTCCTCCGCCAGCCGCCCCTGTACGGGCACGGCGCCCCGGGGCTCTATGCGATCGGCGGCGCGGGGGTGCTCGACCTCGTGTATCTTTCGGGGCTCCTGGCGCTCGCCACCGCGTACCTCACGCACATCGCGTGGGAACGTGGGTGGACGCCGGTCGGTGCTCCGCCGGCCCCGCCCACCCCGTCCGCGATCCGGCAGCTTCGGGAGGCCTACCGGGCGGGCGTCGCCGGGGACGTGGCCCGTTCGCTCGAGAACTCCGTAGCGGCGTCGCGGACGTCGGCCGGCCAGGCCCGCCGGCTCCTCGGCGTCCCGGCCGCCCCGGACGACCGACCGTGGGAGGGGCTCCCGGTACCCGGCTGGATCGTCAGCGACCAGGCGAACCTCCAGAACGTTGCCCGTTCGGGGACCCGCGACCCTCGCGAGGGGTACCGCGCGTGGCTGATGGCTCGATGGCTCGTCCTCTTGGGCCGCGAGCTCTCGCTCCGCCGTTTCGCGACCGCCGGCGAGCGGCTCGTCGCCTTCGTCATCGACCTGGCGCTCGTGAGCGCCCCGGCCCTTCTCGTCTTCGCGATCATCGCCAGGGAGACCCCGGGAGGCTACGACGCGGTCGCGGCGAGCCTTCCGTTCAACACCGCGGTCGTCGGCTACATCGCGGTCGCGCTCCTCTACTTCGCCCTGACCGAGGCGTGGGTCGGGACGACCGTCGGCAAGGCCGCGCTGGGCCTGGCCGTCCGGGACCGCGCGCTACGTACCCCGGACGGCCTGGCCGCGCTCGCGAGGAACCTGCCTCTCGCGCCGATCCTGACGCTCGTCGGGCTGGGCGGGGCGATCGCGATCGCCCTGGTGACCAAGGGGATCGGACCCGGCGGATCGACGGTCCTCGGCGTCAGCCTGCCGGGCGGCGTCTTCGCCGGCCTCGGCATCGTCGTGGCCGTCGCGGGAGGGGTCGCCCTCCTCGGATCGTTCGGGGTGCTCGCGATCGCGCTCACCTGGGAGCGCCAGCGCGTCGGGGACCTCTGGGCCGGTACCTGGGTGGTACGGGACGCTACGGAGGGTCCGACGCCGGAGGCTCCGGCCCCACCGCCGTCCCCGCCGGCGGGAGAGGTCCGGTCCGGGTGAGGGGGATCGAGATCGACGAGACGTTCGCCTCGCGGCCCTCCCGGTTCGTGAGCCGTTCGGTCCCGATCGCGATCGCGCCGAGCTCGACCTGGCCCTCGAGGAACCGCCGCCGCACGACCTCGACGACGTCCACCGCCTTCCCGATCGCGTTCCCGCGGGCCTTGACGACGACCGGCCCGGAGCCCGAGTTCAGCTGCGTGACCACCTGGAAGACGTAGGTCATGGTCGGCTTCAGGCCGATGAATACCGTCGTCCCTCCGCCCGGGTCGTCGCTCATGGGCCGCCGTCACCGCGTCTCCGTACATGGCCTTTTGCGGCAATCGGCCGGCGGCCGGCCGACCCGGGGACCCGGCTTCGCAAAGGTTATCGGCGGCCCCCCTACGCGCGAGCGGGCGTGCAGGGGTGGCCCAGCTTGGTCAAAGGCGCCAGGTTGAGGTCCTGGTCTCGTAGGAGTTCGTGAGTTCGAATCTCACCCCCTGCATCTTCCGATGCCCACCTCCGGCCGCGCGCGCCGACCGTCGGGGACCGGTCGGGACGGGGCCGCGGCCGCCCGCCCACCTATAAAGTATCGCGGAGCATTGTAGAACCACCCGTTCGATGGCCGGTCATCAGAAGACGTGCGCGAGCTGCGGGAGCCCGGTCCCCGAGGACGTGCTGGTCTGCCCGCGATGCCACGCCCTCCTCGGCCCGGACCCCTCGATGGACGAGGACGGGCCGCCCGCAACGCCGGCGAAGAAACGCTCCTCGGACGCGGTCGGGGCGTCGGCGGCCTCGCCGTCCCCCGCGAACCCGTTCGCGGCCGACCTCGGGCGCCGTCTCGCGCGCATCGGGCAATGGGCGGAGGCCGCCGAACCGCTCGGCGTCGAGCTCCCCCGGTTGCCCGCCTGGGCGGAGGAGGCCGCACGGACCGCGCCCCGTCCCGAGCCGTGGGCGGAGGTCGTCCGCGGCATCGAGCGGTTGGCCCAGCGGCGGATCGTCACGGCGTTCGAGGAATGGGAGCGCCGGGAGAAGTCCCGCCTCGCCCGCCTCGAGGCGTACGCGGTCGACAGTCGCCTCGAGCGGGAGCAGATCGACGACGCGCTGCACGCCGCCCGGGTCGGCGACGTCGCGGCGGCCCTGGCGACGTTCCAGCAGGTCGACCGGGTCGTCGCGCTCAAGGAGCGCCACCTCGACCAGGCCCGCGAGGAGCTCGAACGGATCGTCGCCCTCCTCAAGGACCTCGAAGCCCTGAGCCTGCCGGTGCCGCAGGACCCGGTCGAGGCCGCGAGGGCCCTCGAGGGGGAGCTGCGGGCCGGGCGGCTCGTCGCGTTGAAGCAGCAGATCCGCGGCCTCCGGGCCCGCGCCGTCGAGCGGCTCAAGACCGCGATGCCGAAGTACGTCGCCGAGTACGGCGATTTCCTCCTGCGGGAGCGTCGGCAGGGCGTCGCGACCGAGCGGGAGGCGACCGAGCTCGCCCAGGGCGCCCGGGACGTCTTCCACGGCCACGCCGAGGAAGGGGTCCGCCGGCTCCGGGCGCTGCAGCAGACCCACGGTACCCCGTCGAGCCACTCGGGGCCGCCTCCGCCGCGCACGCGGTAGGAGAGGTCTCAGAGGATCCGCTCGAACAGCTGGACGTCCTCGTTCCACTCGTGCTTGTGGAGGAGGCCGGCCGGGGCAAACCCGAGCCGCTTGAACAGCGGGGCCGCCGCCGCGAACCGGGCCAGCGCATCGACCCAGACGGAGCCCGCGCCCGCGTGCCGGGCCCACTCGACCGTCGCGCCGACCAGCGCGCTCCCGATCCCCTGGCGGCGGGCCTCGGGTTCGACGGCGAGGTTGAGGAGACGGCAGCTCCCGTGGCGGAGCTCGGATCCGATGACCCCGAGGAGTCGGCCGTCGCGGCGGGCGGAGAAGTACGTGACTCCCTCCATCCAGCTCGTGAACTCGAGCGGGGTCGGTTGCCACGCCTTCAGAAGCTCGGTCGGCACGCCGACCGGCTCGGCCTCCCAGACCTTCTTGTACAGCGAGCAGATCGCCGGAACGTCCTGGTGCGTGATCCGTTCGACGAGCACCGGGGAGAGCGCCGGCCGCTCGGCCCCTCGGTTCGACCCTTGCTCTGTTGCCAATCTTGGGCCCCCGATGGACGAGCACCGGGCCGAGGTGCTCACCCGCTCTTGAACCTTGCTGACCCGCCGCCCCGACGCGCGCAGCGGCCCGGGGCTCACGGGGTGTGGCGGGCCGGCGTCCTCGGGAACGGGGTCGTCTCTCGGATGTGCTCGCGGCGGAGCATCCAGCGGAGCATCCGCTCGATCCCGAGGCCGAACCCGGCGTGCGGTACGCTCCCGTGCCGCCGGAGGTCGAGGTACCACTCGTACTCCTCGAGGTTCGCGCCGACGGCGCGGATCCGCTCGACCAGCCCGGCGAGGTCCGTCTCGCGGCACGAGGCGCCGATGATCTCTCCGTACCCTTCCGGGGCGAGGAGGTCGGCCGCTTCGACGGTCCGCGGGTCGTCCGGCGAGCGGAGCATGTAGAACGCCTTCAGCTCCCTCGGGAAGTGCGTCACGAACACCGGGGTGCGCTCCTCGAGCGTGAGCGCGCGCTCCTCGGCGGTGCCGAGGTCGCTGCCGAACGTGACGGGGAGCCCCTGGGCGGCGAGCCGGTCGATCGCCGCCGTGTACGTGACCCGCGGGAACGGGGCACGGACGGCGAGCAGCTCCGCCGGGGGCCGCCCCAGCGCTTCGAGCTCGTGCGGGCGGCGCTCCGCGACGGCGTGCACGACGCTCTCGACCATCCGCTCCATGAAACCGAGGAGCCCCGCGAGGTCGCACCACGCCAGCTCGACCTCGAGATGGAGGTACTCGGTCAGGTGCCGGGGCGTGCGGGATTTCTCCGCACGGAACGACGGAGTCAGCGCGTACACGCGCTCGTGGGGGAACAGGAGCGCCTCGAGGTACAGCTGCGCGGACTGGGAGAGGTAGCCGGGCCGGCCGAAGTAGTCGATCTGGAACGCGTCGGCGCCCCCCTCCGCCGCGTTCCCCGAGAGCACCGGCGGCGTCATCTCGAGCACCTCCTCGCGGTCGAGGAACTCCCGGCACGCCCGCAACAGCTCCGCCTTGATCCGGAACGTCGCGACGTGCTCCTGGGAGCGGATCACGAGGTGACGCTTGTCGAGCCGGAACTCCTCGGTCTGCTCGGCGAAGATCGGGAACGGCTCGCCGGCGTGCACCACCGTGGCCGCGCTCGCCCGGACCTCGCGGCCGCCGGGGGCCCGACGGTCCTCGGCGACCGCTCCCTCGACGGTGAGCGCTCCTTCGACCTGGGTGTGCTCGACCGCATCGAACACCGCGTCGCCCAGAAGGTCCCGCCGCCCGGTCACCTGGACCACCCCCGTCCGGTCGCGCAGCAGCAGGAACAGGATCCCGCCCGACGACCGGGAGCGCAGCACCCAGCCGCGCAAGCGGACGGTCCGGCCGATCGCGTCGGGGGCGAACGCGCGCGCGACCGTATCGAATCCCGACGCGCTCACTGGTACTCCCGCCACTTGTGACCGCACTTCGTGCACTCGAAGATCCGGGTCTCGGGCTCGTCCGCCCCGCGCGTCTGCCGCAGGACCCAGTACGCCTCACCGTTGTCGCACTTCGGGCACTGCTCGGCGGTCTTCGGCAGCGTCGCGGTCCTCGTCTCGACCACCGCGACCTCCCGTCCCTTCGGATCCGAGTGCCGGACCTCGACCCCGCGGCCGAGCGGCGCGGTGCGGCCGCACGCCCCGCACCGCCAGACCCCGTGGGCCCGGTCGGGCCGCATCAGGCGCTTGCAATCCGGGCAGAACATGGATTTCTCTCGACCGAGCGCCGGTTATTTGACCCTTGGGTCCCGCCGCCGGTCAGCCGACCAGCTGCCAGGACGGCGCCGAACTCGAGGGCGGGGCGTCGGGCGCTGCGACGCTGAGCGGGAGCGGCGACGGCTTGGTTCCCGGGGTGAGGAGCTGCCGCATGTGCTCGGTGCGTCGGGTCAGGTCCTCCTTCGTACCGATATCGTGGCGGAGGTAGTACTCCCCGCGGAGGTGGCGGAGGGCCGCCTCGACGCGCACCCCCGCTTCGAAGATCGCGCTGGCCTCCCCCACGAGGGCGATCCCCCGGGAGGTACCGAGCCGCACCGTCGCGGGGCCCGCGGCCTCGACGCTGCCGTAGAACAGCTGGACCCCGTCGGCCCGGATCGCTTCCTCGTCGAGGGTCAACAGCCCCCCGGCCTGCGCCCGGCTGCCGTACCCCGGCGGGACCACGTACTTCACGACCGTGGCGCGCCGGCGGAACCGGAGCAGTGTCGGGTCGACGTGCCCCGTGGCGACCCCGTGGAGCAGGGCGGAGAAGTTCCCCTCCTCGTACAGCGTCAGCGCGTTGATCCCCTCGGGATCGCCGAAGCGGACGTTGAACTCGAGCAGCCGAGGGCCGGCGGCCGTCAGCATGAACCCGCCGTACAGGATCCCCCGGAACGCGAGGCGTTCGGCCCGCAGGGCTTCGACCGACCGGGTCAGGATGTCGAGCGCGCGGTCGCGGTCGGCGGGCGACACGAACGGGAGCAGGTGGTCCCGCTGGGAGTACGACCCCATGCCGCCGGTGTTCCCGCCCCGGTTCCCTTCGAGCGCCCGCTTGAAGTCCTGGACCAGCGGCATCGGGTACACTCCGGAATCGGTGACGAACGCCATGAGGCTGAACTCCTCGCCCTCCAGCTTCTCCTCGAGGACGACCCGGCCCCCCTGGGCGAGCAGGGACTTCGCGTAGGCCGCGGCCTCCTTCGGTTCGGTGAAGTCCGCGCCCTGGACCCAGACCCCTTTGCCCGCGGTCAGGGCGCTGGGCTTCACCACGAACGGGCGACCGAAGCCGGCGATCGCGCGGTCGATCTCCTCGACCGTCGCGGGAGCCGAGAAGACGGGTTGGCCCGGTACCCCTCGGCGGGCGAGGAGCTCCCGGCAGAAGACCTTCGACGATTCGAGCTGCGCCGCCGCACGGTCGGGTCCGACCGTCGGGATCTCGGCGGCCCGGAGCGCGTCGGCGACCCCGGTCGCGAGCGGGGCCTCCGGCCCGATGACCGCCGCATCGGCCCGGACGGACCTGGCGAACTCGACGACCCGGGGCGCGTCGGTCGGATCGAGACGGACGGACCGCGCGGCGAGCCGGTCGATTCCGGGGTTCGCGTTCGCGCTCGCCACGGCGATCTCCGCCCCGGCGCGCGCGAGCGCGGCGGAAATCGCGTGCTCCCGGGCCCCGCCTCCGACGACCAGCCAGCGCATCGACGTCCGGGGTGCGGAGCGCGAGCGGGTTAAAGGGACGTCGGCCGGGGGTCCGCCGCCAACGGCCCGGCGCCGCCACCCTTAAGAAGCAGGGGCTGGTGGACCACTTTCCCGAGGCCGGCCATGGAGGTTCGCGTCGTCGAGAAGGAGCACGACCTACTTCGGGTCGAGCTGCCGAAGGGTGAGGAGACCCTGCTCATCCCGCTGGTCGAGGCCCTCCAGAAGGAGGAGAAGGTCGTGGAGGCGCGATACTTCCTCGGCCACCCGTACCTCGACCGACCGACGCTCTTCCTGAGGACGAAGGGAGAGAAACCCCAGCAGGTCCTGAAGCGGACCCTCAAGGACCTGACCGACCTCTACGACGACCTCTTGACCGATTTCGAGAAGGCGGCGGACAAGATCAAGGCGTGATCGCACGCTCGGACCGATGCTGAAGGAGTGCGCCCAGCACGGCTACTTCCGCGCCGAGACCTGCCCGGTCTGCGGCCACAGCGGACGGTTCCTGATGAACGACCGGGAGCTCGATCACCTCGGGCGGGTGATGACCGGCATCCTGCGTCATTTCCCCGACCGCTACCAGCTCGCCGTCGACACGCACGGGTGGATCGACCTTCCCGACCTGGTCCGGGCGATCGGGCGGAAGCATCCCGCCTACCACTGGCTCCGCACCCAGCACCTCGTCGCGATCGCCGAGACGGACGCGAAGGGCCGGTACGAGATCCGGGGGGACCGGGTCCGGGCCACGTACGCTCACACGCTCGAGGTCGATCTGGACCTGCCGACCGAGAACATCCCCGACCGGCTGTTCTTCCCCGTGACCGCCGAGGAGACGACGATCGTCCTCGAGGTCGGGCTGAAGCCGTCCGACCGACGCAAGGTCCACCTGTCGAAGACCGCGGCCGCGGCGCGGGCCGCGGGCAAGGTTCGGACCCCCGAGCCGGTCATCCTCGAGATTGACGCCCGCCGGGCGCGCGAGTCCGGGATCGTGATCATGCAGGCGGGGAAGACCGTCTACCTCGCCGACCAGATCCCGCCCGAGATGCTCCGCCGGTCCGAGGACGACGGGTCCTCCGCCGAGAGCGACGACGCGGCGGGCGCCTAGCCGAACCCGTCGTCGCCCACGTTCGACTCGTAGTCGGTCGCGATGTACACGGTGACGTTGAGCCCGCTCGGGACCGGGTACGGGTTCGAGAAGACGAAGTAGTACGTGTCGGTGTACGGCGCCGAGAAGACGATCCGCGCCGCCGGCTCGGGCGGGATCGAATAGGCGGGCGCGGTCGACGCCCCCCGCTCCAGGGCCGACCACTCGGTCGAGTTGTAGACAGCGACCGATACGCTCACGCCGCCCGGGTCGATCGTCGAATAGTTGCCCACGACGTAGTCCCCGCCGGTGATGTCCCCGGAGAGGATCATCGACCGGGCCGGGAGGATCGCGTAGACCCCCGAGGGGGTGAGCGGGTCGGGGACGTTGGGCGGGCCGCTCAGCACGGCGCCGACGATCGTGTACGTGAGCCCGACGGCGACGACGAGGACGATCAGCGTGCGGAGGGCGGCGGTCCACCGCACGCGACGGCGCACCTTCCGCGGCGCGACGGCGAGCCTTCGGTCCAGATAGCGGTTCGGAACGGCGATCAGGTCCGGAGCGGGTACGACCGCCCCTTCCACGTCACCGCGCGCCGGCGGAGGCCCCGGACGAGAGAGGTGGCGACGACCACCACGTAGAACCCGACGGCGAGGGGGTAGAGCAGACCGTACGCCGCCGGGGCGCCGACGGCGCGCGCGGACGCGACGTGCTTGCCGAAGAGAGCCAGGAACAGGAACCCGCCGATCCCGGCAAGGAGACCGCTTCCGTCGGCCCAGCCGAGCGGCAGCAAGCCGAGGGGGAGCCAGAAGAGCCCGATGAGGCCGGCGAGGAACCCGACCTGGCGGAGGGCCGAGAAGTCGGTGCCGTGGACGTTCTTGAGGATCCCTTCGAACATCTCCCGGCGGTCGCGGTACATCCGGGTCTCGGCGAGGGCCGGGGCCCACGCGATCCGAATCGGCCGACCGGCGGCGCGGAATCGGCGGGCGATCGCCACATCTTCCAGCACCTGGCCCCGGACGGCCTCGTGACCACCGGTCGCGTCGTAGTCGGCGCGTCGCACGAGCCAGTACTGGCCGTTCGCCATCGCGGTCCGCGAACCGGGACGGTTCGTGCGGGGGGCCCGGAAGTAGGCGAGCACCATCTGGACGTAGAACGGGAGGACGACGCGCTCCCAGAAACCGACCATCGTCACCCGGGGAGCGATCGTGGCGAGGGCGGCCCCCTCCCGATCCGCCCACTCGACCGTCGTCCGTACCGTCGACGGATGGAGCCGGACGTCGGCGTCGAGGAACAGTAGCCATTCCCCGTCGGTTGCCCGAGCTCCGACCCAGCACGCCCAGTTCTTCCCGACCCACCCTTCGGGCAGCGGTGGCTCGTCGACGCGGCGCACGGTCGCCGACCGCTCGTCGATCCGCTGGCGTGTCCCGTCCGTCGAGCCGCCCTCCACGACCACGACCTCGAGGTTCGGATAATCCTGGGCGGCGAGCGAGTCGAGCGTGCCGGGCAGGTCGAGCTCCTCGTCCCGGGCCGCCACGACCACGCTGACCTTCGGTAGGATCGCCCCTACGTCGCGGAGCGGGGCCGGATCGAGGCGGGGCATCTCGGCGGCGAGGAGGAGCGCGAACCCCTGGTACAGGAGGACGACGACCGACCCCGCGACCAGCAGGGCGACCACGACGAACGGGAGCATCGTTCGGCGAAGCCCCCCGTTAATAAAGACGTGGCCTCTTTGCCGCCGGAGCGACGCGGCGATGGGCACCGTGGAGCACCCGCGGATCCGGCCCGGGACGCTCGAGGACCGGCTCTACCAACGCACGATTGCCGAGGTGGCCGTCGACCGGAATACACTCGTGGTCCTTCCGACGGGCCTCGGCAAGACGTCCATCGCGCTTCGGGTCGCGGCCGAGTTCCTGCTCCGTCGACCGACCGAGTCGGTCCTGTTCCTCGCTCCGACCCGTCCCCTGGTCGTCCAGCACGCGCGCTCGGTCGCGCAGACGCTGTACGCGCCCGAACCGCTCGTCCTCACCGGGGCGATCGCCCCGGACCGGCGGGCCGAGCTCCTCCGGCCTCCCCAGGTCGTGGTCGCCACGCCCCAGGTGGTGGCGAACGACCTCAAGGGCGGGGAGTTCCCGCTCGCCTCGTTCTCCCTCCTCGTCGTCGACGAGGCACACCGGGCGGTCGGCGACTATCCGTACGTCGCGATCGGCAAGGAGAACCGGACCGGGCCGCGCGCCCGCGTGCTCGCCATGACCGCCTCCCCCGGCGGCAGCCTCGCGCGGGTCCAGGCGGTCTGGACGAACCTCGGGATCGAACGGTTCGAGTACCGGACCGAGCTCAGCCCCGACGTCGCCCCGTACCTCCAGGGAATCGGGGTCCAGACGGTCCCCGTGACCGTGCCTCCCGAGGTCCGGCACCTCGCGATCCTCCTTCGGACGTGCGTCGCCCGGCAGGCCGACCTCCTGCACCGCCTCGGCGTCGTCCCGGGCGGGGAGCTCAGCCGCCGCGTCCTGTTGGACGCCGGGGCCGGACTTCACCGCCAGATCGCTGCCTCGCGCGATCACCGGGACGCGGCCTCGGCGTCGCTCTGGCAGGCGGTCACCGCGCAGGCGGTGGCGATGAAAGGGCTCCACGCGCTCGAGCTGATCGAGAGCCAAGGGGTCGACGCGCTGCGGGAGTTCCTCGCCCGGCAGCGCCCGGCCGACGGCCGGCGCCTGACCCCGTCGCAGCGGGCGTTCCTCGGCGACCCCGATGTCGAGGAGACGATCCGGAGCCTGGGGCGGATCGACATCGAGCACCCCAAGCTGGCGACCGCGGTCCGGATCGTCCGGGACGAACTGCACCGGGACGCCGCCGCCCGCGTGATCGTATTCTCGCAGTACCGGCAGACGGTCGACCGGCTCGTCACCGAGCTCGATCGCCTCGGGGATCCCGCGGTCCGGTCCGCGCGGTTCGTCGGTCAGGCGGACCACGGGCCCACCCCCGGCCTATCGCAGAAGGAGCAGGTCGCGCTCCTCGACCGGTTCCGGTCGGGAGGGGTCAACTGCATCGTCGCGACGTCCGTCGCGGAGGAGGGCCTAGACATCCCCGCGACCGACCTGGTCGTCTTCTACGAACCGATCCCGGATGTGATCCGGACGATCCAGCGTCGCGGACGGACCGGCCGCGCCCGCGCCGGCCGCGCCGTCGTCCTGGTCGCCGAGGGGACGCGCGACGTCGGCCTCCACCGCTCCGCGTCCGCGCGCGAGCGGCGGATGCACGAGATGCTGGAACGCGTCGAGGCCGACGCGAGCCACGGTCGACTCCCCTCGGCCCCACCGCCGAAGCCGGTGCAGCGGCTCCTCTCCGAGTTCCCCTAGCGGCCGGTGCTCCCGAATCCCCCCCGGCGGGACGCGACGGGATCGACCCGGCCGGTCCGGAACCTCGCGGGAACCTCTTCCACGAGGCGGATCTGCCCGATCCGGTCGCCGGCCTCGATGCGGTACGTTCCGCTCCGTAGGAAGGTGAACGGCACCCGGATCTCGCCGGAGAAGTCCCGGTCGATCGTCCCCGGCGCGTTGACCATCAGGACCCCGCGGGCGGAGAGCCCGCTGCGGGGCCGGATCTCGAGGAACGTGCCCCGGGGGGACCGCAGCTTGAGGCCGGTCCGCACGAGGGAGATCCGACCCCTCGCGAGCTCGACGGTCTCGGCCGCCGCGAGGTCGAAGCAGGCGGACCCCAGGGTCGCTCGGGCCGGGATCGGGACCGGGGGGACCTCCGCGACCCGTTCGACCACGATGGTACGGTGCCGTTGCGCCACGGCCGGGGATACCGTCGGCCTCTTTACCCCTCGCGCGCGGGCGGAACGTCGGGCGGCGCTCCGACCTCCGGATCGGTGATCGCCCCCTCCGAGGCGAGCCAGCGGGCGACCAGGCGCCCCTCGGCCCTGCGCAGGACCTTCCCGAGCGCGGGAGCGCTTCGCCCGCTCTGCCGGGCGAGACGGGTCAGCGTCACGCGCCGGGGGACCGCATAGTAGCCCAGGACCCACGCCCGGGCGATCAGCCGGGCCTGGAGCGGCGTGAGGTCCGTCGCGCCCGAATCGCCCACGACCGGGTGAGCGCTGGTCCGGAGGACCCGGTACGGGAACTCCTCCCGGTCGAGGCGCTTGAGGACCCGGCGCAGCGCGCGCTCCTCCCCGTGGAAGGAGGCCACGACCCGCTCGGCGGAGAGCCGGAACGGGGCGGCCGGGGAGATCTCTCCGCCCGCGAGGGTCAGCCATCGGCGCAGCCGGTCGGGGTTCCGCTGGCGGGCGAGGACGATGTAGTCCCTCGTCCGCGGGCGCCGTTCGACCAGCTCGAAGCTTTCGAGGCCGTAGAGGGCCCGGATCCGCCGGGACTCGCGCTCGAGCTCGGAGGCGGTCTTCAGCGGCCCCCGACGCCGCACCCGGAGGAGCTCGAGCCGCCAGCCCTGCTCGAGCCGGAGGGTCTCCAGCAGCTCGACCTCCTCGTACCGGTCGAACAGACCCGCAGGGATCACGCCGAGCAGGACGAGGTCCTCGGTCCGGAACTCGAGCGTGACCGATTGCATCGGCGCTCGCAGGAAGGGTTCCGATATGAACCTGCGGTGCGCCCGCGGGCCGTTTAATAACCGCGGCGGCTCGGCCGCCCTCGTGGCGTTCCGCTCGCTCGGCGATTTCCTGGAGGCCCTCGAGGCGAAGGGGGACCTCGTCCGCATCCGCGCCCCGGTCTCCCGGGACCTCGAGATCACCGAGGTGACGCAACGGGTGCTGGGCGCCGACGGGCCGGCGCTCCTGTTCGAGAACGTTCCCGGCGCGTCGATGCCGGTCGCCACGAACGTCCTCGGCTCGCCCCGACGCATCGCCCTCGCCCTCGGGTCGGAACGGGTCGACGACGTCGCCGCGCGCGTCGAGCGTCTCGTCCACCTTCGCCCGCCGGCGGGGATCGTCGGCGCGATGCGCGACCTCGGCGGAACGATCGAGACCCTCTCGACGGTGCGGTCCCTCGCCCCGAAGCGGGTCCGGTCGGGACCGTGCCAGGAGGTCGAGGAGGCCACGGTCGACCTCGACCGGCTCCCAATCCTCAAGTGCTGGCCCAAGGACGGCGGGCGCACGATCACCTTCCCGGTGGTGATCACCAAGGACCCGGAATCCGGCGAGCCGCACGCCGGCATCTACCGGCTCCAGCAGTACGGCCGGGACACGCTCGGGTTCCACGCCCAGGTCCACCGCGTCGGGGCGAAGAACCTGCGCAAGTGGGCCGACCGCGGGGAGCGGATGCCGGTCGCCGCGGTGATCGGTGCGGACCCGGCGACCGTCTTCTCGGGGCTCGCCCCGGTTCCCGAGGGAATGTCGAACTTCGTCTTCGCGGGGTTCCTGCGGTCGGAGCCGGTCGAGCTCGTGCCCGCCCGTTCGGTCGATCTCGAGGTCCCGGCCCAGGCCGAGATCGTCCTCGAGGGGTATGTCGACCCCGCCGAGCGCGCGGTCGAGGGGCCGTTCGGCGACCACACCGGCTACTACTCGGCCGCGGAGCGGTTCCCGGTCTTTCACGTCACCCGGGTCACCCGGCGCGAGCGACCGGTCTACCTGACGACCGTCACCGGACGGCCGCCGACCGAGGACGCGATCCTCGGGAAGTCCGTGGAACGGATCTTCCTCCCCGTCATCCGCCTCGTCCTCCCCGAGATCGTTGAGATGAACCTGCCCCTCGAGGGGCTGTTCATCAACGTCGCGATCGTCTCGATCCGCAAGGCGTACCCCGGGCACCCGCGCAAGGTGATGCACGCCCTCTGGGGCCTGGGTCAGATGATGTTCGCACGCTACCTGATCGTCGTCGACGAGGACGTCGACGTGCACGACCTCTCCGAGGTGCTCTACCGCGTCGGCCTCCAGGCCGATCCGGCCCGCGACCTCGAGCTGGTGGAGGGGCCGGTCGACCAACTCTCGATCTCGAACCCGGTGCCGAACGTCGGAGGGAAGATCGGCGTGGACGCGACGCGCAAGCGCCCCGAGGACGGCTTCCCCCGCCCGTGGCCCGAGGAGATCCGGTCGGATCCGGCGGCGGCCCAGGCGGCCGAGAGGATCCTGCGCGCGGACGGGACGCTGGCCGGCCTCCTCAGCCGGCGGAGCCGGTGAGCGCCGACCGCTCGGCGCCGGCCCGCGCCGGAGCGGGCCTCGGCCGTTTTCTCGAGATCCAGACCCTGGGTCTCAACCTATCCTTCGCCCTCGCGTTCCTCCTGCTCGCCGCCGGTGGGTGGCCGACCCTGCGCACGACGGTGCTCGTGGTGATCGCGTTCGTCGCCGCACGCAATTCCGGCCACAGCTTCAACCGCTGGGCCGATCGACGGCTCGACGCGGCCAACCCGCGTACCCAGGGCCGGGCCCTCGTCACGGGTCAGTTCTCGCCGTCGTTCGCCCTCGGCCTCGCCGCGGGGAACGGGGCGGTCCTGGTCGTCGCGGCCTACCTGCTCAACCCGCTCGCGTTCGTCCTCGCACCGGTGGCGCTCGCCCTCGTCTTCGGCTACAGCTACACGAAGCGGGTCACGTCGTTCACGACGGCGTTCCTCGGCCTGGTCCAGGCGGTGACGCCGGCGGCGATCTACATCGCCGTCCGGGGGGAGCTACCGCTCGTCGCGCTCGTGGCCGTCGGGGCGCTCCTGGCCTGGGGAACGGCCTTCGAGACGGTCCACAGTCTCGGGGACCTCGCGAGCGACCGGGCACTCGGGCTGTTCTCGATCCCGGTCCGCGTGGGCGTGAGGACCTCGGTGCGTCTCGTGGCCGCGCTGCACGCCTCCGCGCTCCTGCTTCTCGCGACGTTCGGGGTCCTCCTCGACCTCCCGCTCCCGTACTTCCTGGCGCTGGCGGCGATGGGGCTCCTGGCCGCTGCCACGGACTCCACGCTGGCCGCACGGCCGACCGACGCGCGGGTGCCGTTCGAGCGGCATTTCGCGCTCGGCCTGCTGTTCCTTGCGGGGGTCGTCGTCTCTCTCTTCGTTCCCTCGGCCGCGGTGTTCCGTTTCGGCTAGCCGCGCCTCCGTCGAAGGTCGGCGAGCTAATGAGCGCCGGTTCGTCTTCGACGCGATCCTCGCAGATGCCCCGACCGTTCGTGGCCCGTAGCCCGCCCGACGCCTCGGAGCCGCCCGGGACCACCGGGGAGCGTCGACCCCGGCCGGGTGCCCGCGCTCCCCTTCCCGACCGCGATCCACTGGCCCTCGGCCTCCCGGTCCTCCCAGGAACGGAACCGACCGGCACGTCGGGCGGTCGCGAACCGTGACCCGCACCGTCGACCGCCTGGAAGGGTTGGCCGTCCTCGGCGTGGCGTCCGTGGGGGCCGTCCGCTTCGCGACCCCGGCACTAATCGAGGGCCGCCTCGACCGGGAGGCCGGCACGGGTCCTTCCGTCACCTCCGAGGCAGGACCTTCCGGGGTTCGTCGCCTCCGCCTCTCCGACGGCACCGAGTCGCTCTCCCTCGAGGTTCCCGTGCTCGCCCCCGAGGTCGCTTCGGGGGGACGATCGGTCCACCCCGTGGGAGAACGGGCCTGGCTCGTCCATGCCCCCGCCCCGGCGGGGGAACTGGCCGAGGTACGGCAGGGCCGCCCCGACCTCCTCGTCCTCGGGAACGCCCGGGCCCTATGGGCCGACGGCCTCCCGTTCGTGGCGGCGCTCCTCCAGCTCCGCGGCGAGATCGGCGCGGGGCCGCTCCTCTGGGCTCCCCGGATCGCCCTGCCGCACCGCATCCCGCTGCTCACGTACCTCGGCGTCGACCTGGTCGACACGGTGGAGGGACGGTTCGACGCGGCCCACGGGGTGTACCTGGACACCACGCTCGGACCGGTCGATGCGGCGTCCCTGCGTCGGGAACGGGTCTGCGGCTGCGACGCCTGCATCGCCGAGCCCCCGGGAGAGCTCGCCGTCCACACCGTCGCCGAGTACCGGCGGGCGATCGCGGAGACCCGTGCGGCCCTGCGGGCCGGCCGGCTCCGGGAGCTCGTGGAGTCCCGCCTCACCGCGGAGCCGGCCATGGCGGAGATGCTCCGGTACGCGGATCGCGACCTGGCGGCACTTCTCGAGCAGCGGGCCCCGGTCGCGTTCACCGGATCGAGAGCCTACGTCCTCGCGGAGTCCCACCGTCGGCCGGAGATGGTCCGGTTCCGCCGACGGCTCATCGACCGGTACCGCCCGCCGCCGTCGAAGTCCGTCCTCTGGCTGGTCCCCTGCTCGAAGACGAAGCCGTACCGCAACTCCCGATCGCACCGACGGTTCGCCGCGGCGCTCGACGGGCTCGCGGGCCTGGAGCGGGTCCACCTCGTCTCCGTCTCCTCCCCGATCGGGCTCGTCCCCCGGGAGCTCGAGGACGTGCCCCCGGCACGCCACTACGACATCCCCGTCACCGGTGAGTGGACGGAGGCCGAACGGACCCTGGTCGAGGAGGCGCTCGACCACCTGCTCCGAACGGGGCGGTACCGTTCGGCCGTGGTCCACCTCGACCCGGAGGAGTATCGGTTCCTTCGGGGCCGGTTCCCGTCCGGCGTGCCGGCGACGTGGACCCTCTCGGACGACCGGACGACGTCGCCGGGGGCGCTCGACGCCCTACGCACAGCAGTCGCGAGCGCCCTCGAGAACGCCCCGGCGGTCCCCGGGGGTCCGCTCGCCGTCGTCCGCGAGGAACTGCGCGAGCTGGCGGCCGTGCAGTTCGGTCGTGCGGCGGCCGACCGGCTGTTCGCGTCCCCCGTCCGACTCGCGGGACGGCCGTGGTTCCAGCGGGTCACCGACGGGCGATCGGACCTCGCCACCGTCCGGGAGGAGCGGGGTCTCTTCCACCTGACCGTCGCGGGAGCCCGGCGGCTGGCCCCCGAGTTCCCGCTCGCGGTCGCGATCGACCCGGGGCTCACCCTGGCCGGGGATCTGTTCGTCCCGGGCGTCCGCTCGGCCGACCCGCTCATCCGGGCGGGAGATTCGGTGGTGCTGCTGCGCGACGGCGAGCTCGCCGGGGTCGGCGAGGCCGCGCTCCCCGGACCGATGATGACGGAACTCACCCACGGCGTCGCCGTGCGCGTCCGCCACCGCGACCACCCCACGACCGACACCCCCAAGACGGGGGAGAAGCCTCCACCGTCGCAAGGGCCGGTGGTCTAGGGGTGATGACGTCGCGCTTACAACGCGGAGATCGACGGTTCGAATCCGTCCCGGCCCATCCCGTGCGGGCGCTATACTACGGAGGCCGAAAAGTGACCCCACCTTCGGCCATTTAAATAGCCCCCTAAGCGCGGTTGCCGCAGATCGCGGCGGGCAACCCCGCTACTAGAAGGCACTCTTACAGTCCGTCCGCTCCCATCCCACCTAATGGAACGCAATCACCAAGCTCGCTACTGTCGAGGCCGCGACTACCGCCGAGAGGCCCAAGGCGACCTTGCGGTACGTTTCAGCCGAGCGGAACCCCAGGTACGCCGCGTATCGGTCAAGAACGTGGAAATCTACTTCGACAGGGTGGCCGCCATGTCCTCTGGCCAAGTCGGCGTCGATGCTCTGTTCCAATTCCGTCTGGACCCTCTTGACACGTTCCGAGCTACTGAGCGGCTCCATGGTACCCGAAGCGGATGGGTTTCGCCATTTGAACCCATGGGCGCACGGCTCCCTTCCAATCTTGTCGACATGAATCTCGCTCACTCAGCCCGCCTCTACGAGCGCCTTCTTTAGCCTACGAACCGCCGCCCCGCTGGGAGGCAGGGTCCCAGCCTTCAGTTTGGCCTTGCATCGGGTAACAAACCGCCAGGGCAACCCAAGCCGACGGGCCTCCGCGCGACCCATCGCGAGAAGGCGTCGCTTCCAGTCGATGAAAAGGGCGGGGTCGCTTCCCGCTGCTCGACCGACCTTGAGTCGGGCGGCGAGCTTGGTCCCCTCCTTGCCGAGACCGACCAGGGAAGATTTCTTGACGAGGACCGAGCGACGAACGATTCGCCCGTCGGGTCCTATTTCGTACTTCCGATCTCGGTGCTCCGCGTAGCTCTTCGCAATTTGAGCCCAGGTCTTCGAGCCATCTTCATCTGCAATCGCGAGCCAAGCAGGCTCCTTCGGTGAGAGGAATGGTCGTAGCTCGAACGTCTCCGCGCTGACAGGAAGGGCGGCGGGGTCGAGGTATCGTATCGTCAGAAAGCCGAACGGTCGTAACCCCGCGATCTTGGACACTCGCGGAAATAGCGCGGGAGTCGTCAGCGCGAACTGAGCGGTCGCGGGCAGGTGTTCGAAGCCCTCCGACGGGTCCCCGTCGGGGTTTTCGGCGGCCTCAACCAGTCGCTCCCATACGCGCTTCGTGAACTTTTCTCGGTCCTCGGGGACTTGATACATCCCGAGGCCGTG
>Ga0181533_1002325_pt1 | contig 22508 bp, 23 predicted proteins | sample PEATcosm2014_Bin_45_FD_119772 | JGI IMG/M metagenome (GOLD analysis project Ga0181533, IMG submission 119772) | Peatland microbial communities from MTU Mesocosm Facility, Houghton, MI, USA - PEATcosm2014_Bin11_60_metaG | ecosystem: Environmental > Terrestrial > Soil > Wetlands > Peat | place...
TCATAAACCATCTTGCCGACAACGATAATTCTTTCTGGGTCTATATCATGAATTATTGGCAGACAGTAATTATTCAAAGAATGTTGCATGATGCTGTCATATTCATCACTGCCAGCTCTTATCCTGCACAACCCCATAATACTTGCATCAAGTAACCATACTCCCTGATTTTGCATTTGCCTAAGCAGGGCTATTTTTTGTTGAATTTTATCTTCTCGATTCGTATTGTGAGTGACACGATATTCGCCATGAACAGATTCATTAAATAAGTTCCAAAATTGCCATGTCCCATTGTTATTTATTGCTGGAGGTACATTCAATCTGTGACTTGCACCATATGACAGGCAATACACAAAACGGACATATCTATGAGGGTATTCGGGAAGTTCGTCAAATTCATGTTCATATTGCGTAATTTCCAAATCCGTGTATTTATGCGATTCGGCAAGTAGGAGGATGTTTACGTGATGAGGTGGTTTCCAGAATATTCGATAGTCGTGAACAAGTTGAACGACTTCCCGCTGCTCACGTTCAAAATTAAAGGGCAACTCTTGAATGCTGTCGTATGTGTTATTTAATTCATGTTCATATGGCATCAAAATCTCCGCTACTTTAGCTTCAACCTACTGTGGCATTCCGAACCAACGGATCTCTCCCCGTTTATAGTGCCACTGATAACTAGAAAATTCCAGTATCGAAGGCGGCATTCCATGAAAATTAAAGCCGCTTCTTCTTGCAACATTGATAGTTCTTGCTTTGTTAACATCCATTTGTTCTCCATATTTTTGAATAGACATATTTGATGATGCAACGAATGCGTTATGTGATCCAGGGTTTACTTCAGTTCCATTTTGTGCAATCCTCTGTATAAGAGGAGGTTGACATGGAAATCGCTGCAGCAGTGGCAGGAGTGGCCTTGATCATGGTGATCCTGTGGGAGGGATTCGAAATCGTTGTTCTGCCGCGCCGGGTGACACGACGATTGCGTCTCAGCCGGTTCTTTTTCCGGTTCTTCTGGTACTCATGGAGGACTATGGTCGGAGGCCTTATTCCAAATAAGCTTCGGGAGACCTGGCTGAGCTTCTTTGGTCCGCTTTCAAATCTTTTCATGATAACTATCTGGGTCATCGGCCTGATCGTAAGCTTCGCACTGCTCCATTGGGCAGCAGGCTCTCCAGTCAGTGCGCCGGAGGGTAATGCCGGTTTCTTCACAGATCTCTATCTCAGCGGTACGACTTTTTTTACTCTCGGGCTGGGGGATGTAGTTCCCCGCACCATTCTGTCGCGTTTTCTCACTGTAGTAGAGTCGGGGCTGGGTTTTGGCTTTCTCGCCCTTGTCATAAGTTACATTCCGGCCCTAAACCAATCCCTTGCCAGCCGGGAGGTGAGCATTTCCCTCCTTGACGCCAGGGCCGGCTCGCCGCCATCCGCCGCCGAGATGCTGCGCAGGCACAGCGGCGAGCATGGCATGGAACAGCTCAGGAGACTCCTGGAGGAGTGGGAGCGGTGGTCAGCCGAGCTTCTCGAAAGCCACCTCTCGTATCCGGTGCTGGCTTACTTCCGGTCCCAGCACGAAAATGAGTCGTGGCTTGGAGCTCTGACAGCCATACTGGATACTTGCGCATTGCTGATGACAGGCCTGGAGGGAAGCTGTCCGCGTCAGGCTGAATTGACATTTGCAATAGCCCGTCATGCCGTGGTCGACCTGTCTCTTGTATTCAGAAGAGCCCCCAAAAAACCGGCCCACGACCGACTCACGCCGGACACGCTGGCAAAATTGCACTCCATTTTGAAGGAGGCCGGCCTGAAGTTGAACGAGGGAGAAGCAGCCGATCAAAAACTGACCGAGCTGCGGCAAATGTATGAACCGTACGTCAACGGGCTAGCCACATTCTTTAGAATAAATTTGCCCCCATGGGTTGCCGCCGGGGCAAAGATGGACAACTGGCAGACAAGTGCGTGGGAACGAAGCGACGCGGGTTTTCGAAGAGCTGCCCGGGAAGAAGAGACTGATGTTAAGCATTTCTAAAATGACATAAAGCTGAGATGAACCAACGTATAAGTTATTTATTCGCGGACCCTTAGGTTTCTCCGGAAATTTTATACCATAAAGTCTTCTCAAACTCTAAAACAATGTTCTTTGCACTTTCTCTGTCCTTCCACCACCCCTCAATCTTAACAGACGTATCCTGCGCAGGGTAAACATACATTGCCATTCGGTTCTTTCTTGCCAGTGGGGCATAGACTTCCCTCGCTCTTGAGGTATGGTAGGCTGACGTGACTAGAATAAATGACTTCGCTCCTTTCCGCTCAAGGAGTTTTATATTTACTTCAGCCTCTCCCCTTGTGCTGTTTTCAAGGAGTTTCTCTTCAGACCAGACAGCAAACTCCGGGCTGACACCGTATTGTTTTAATAATCTTAAGAAGAGCTCAGCATGTGTTATTTTCCAGTACACAGGTCCACCCCAGAAAACTATATATCTGCCGTATCCCTTTTTAAATAAACTTACCCCCGTTATAAGACGCTCTCCTGTATCATCGCCGGCTAAAACGACAATAGCATCGCAAGGCTTAATAACATCCTCATATACAAGTTGACGCGCCATAGAATTTAATATGGGGCCACGGAACAAGTAAAGAGCGGCAAGGATACAGAAGATAACAATAGATAAACTTGCCCACCTCATTGCCATTACTCTTGTCACAAATCTTGCCTTTGCCATAATTAAAGATCATCTCCCGACTCCAAGGGTATTTGTCAATTCTACAAAAAATTCATGGATTTAAGAAAGGATACTGCCTGCAGCTTCAACTCCCTGATGGTCGTTGTCCCTATTTGCATGAGCCTGCCGGCTTTGTTGCAACTCTTTTTCTCTTAACCGGCTTTATGCTCCGCAAGCTCTCCCCTTCAGGCTAAAAAAGAATTTCAGTGCCCTTTTTACCTTTTCGGAAAAAATCTTACCGGCAAAGAAATTTCCAACGACTTTCTTATTGATCTCACCGAGGGTGGGATAAGGATGAACTGCTGAGGCGATAGTCGAAAGTTTGACTTTCCCATTCATAATAGACACCCATTCACTGACCAATTCTCCAGCATGAGGCCCCAATATCTGGATGCCGATAGGTTTTTCGTGCTCATTCAGGAGAAGCTTTATTTTTCCGGCTTCTTCTCCTTCGGCAAGACTTCTGTCATTCGCATTAAACTCTTCGGTCCAGATAGAATAATGTATACCTGCAGCAGCGGCTCTTTTTTCGTTCATCCCTATGCTTGCAAGTTCCGGGTCTGTATATGTACACCAGGGAAAGTTCGTATAGTCCGTTTCCCTCGGCAGATGAAGAACAACATTGCTGAGCACAACGCCGCCTTCATATCCGGCTGCGTGGGTAAATTGATAGGCCCCTGTGACATCACCTGCGGCAAAGATATGCCTATGACTTGTTCTGAGCCATGTATCTACTTTCAAGCCTTTGCTGTCGAATTCCAACGAGATGTCCTCAGCCCCGAGTCCTTTCAGGTTCGCTTGTCTCCCGGCTGCAACAAGTATCGTCTCGCCCCTGAGGCTAAAGGTGCTGCCGCCGTTGTCCTTAATAGTAACTTCTTTTTCATTGCCCAGATCTTTTACCCCGAGGATCGAAGAGCTTAAATGGAATATTATGCCCTCGGAAATGAGGATATTCATAAGACGGTCCGCCATATCTTTGTCTTCGGCTCCGAGAATCTGATTGCCGACTTCTATCACAGTGACCTTTGTTCCTAATCTATTGAAGGCCTGAGCTAACTCGCTTGATACGGGGCCTCCACCGATCGCTATCATTGATTTTGGAAGACTGGATAGAGAAAAAATCTCTTTATTGGTTATATAGGGAGTTTTATCTATGCCTTCTATGTTAGGGATGGCAGGGGAAGATCCTGTGGCGATGACCCAGCTTTTAGCGGAATACTTCACCCCATTTAATCGTACACTATGCTCGTCAGTGAAGTTAGCATTTCCGAATTCGACCCTTGCACCCAGTTTGCAGAATCTTTCTCCGGAATCATGCTCCTGTATAACACCTATAACCGACTGGATTCTTTTGGCCACTTCCCGATAATCCACAGGCTTAAGATCAACGTCCGGGAGACCGTATTTCTTCGCATTCTTCATGAGATGATAAACATTTGCAGTCCTGATGAGCGTTTTACTCGGAACACATCCGTAATGAAGACAGTCTCCGCCCAGTGATTTTTCCTTTTCTATTAGAAGTGCCTTAGCGCCAAACTGTGCTGCCCCCGACGCAATGGTAAGCCCTGCAGCCCCTCCCCCCAAAATGCCTATGTCATAATCATAATTTGCCATAGAGTATATGTTCACCCCTCCACGTATGTTATTTTTCCGCCTTTGACCTTTGCCCACGGCGTAAGAGCATGGTCCCTGCTGGAGCCTGCGCTCATGATATGTCTCACATGGACCCCGCGAACGAACAAAGCATCTCCTATCAACGATCTGTGGCAGCGCCATGGGACCGCTTCGGCACACATGACAACGGTTGCCCGTTTTTCCGCCTCCTCTATAAGTTTTTCCAGACTCTCTTCAAATTCCTCTGTTTGCATATAATCCGCGAAGCCCCTGAATGATGCGTTTCTCCATCCAGTGTTTGGCGAGTCCTTCAGTGCATGGCGCAGCCCCCCGAGCCCCTTCATATGGAGATATCCGATTTTGACCTCCTTCAAACTTTCCCTGAGCGCTTCCTTGTTAAACTGGGGGTTATGCCGCGATTTCGGGATAGTGCGAATGTCCACTACTTTCTTTATTCCATAGGCCCTGATAATTTCAATAAAGTCCGATACAGGCCTCGTCGAATGACCGATCGAGAACACAACGGTCTTCTCTTCGCTTTTCCGTTCCTTCACAGGAGTCCGCTCGAACAAAGCGTCAGCGAAGGCACTGTTTTACGCCCTCTTTTTTAACGCTACTCCAGTGAAGGCAATACGGGAATTGTTTTGGCATCTTCTGGAATCTCACCTGTCAGCGCGTGCAGGAAAGCTGCAATATCCTGGACCTGCTCTTGTGCAAGGTCCTTGCCTAACTGGATCTTCCCCATTATCCAGACAGCTTCGGCAAGTTTGTCCACTGAGCCGTCATGGAAGTAAGGCGGCGTCATGGCTACGTTTCTCAGCACAGGCACTTTAAATACATATTTATCGCTCTCGTTCTTCGTGACGGCGTACCGTCCCTCATCCACCTTCTGACTCTTAGTGTATTTTTCGTACGGCCCAAATATCCCGAACTTCTGGTACATCTGCCCGCCGGCATAGGGACTGAAATGACACCCCGCGCATCCCTGGTCTATAAACGTCCCGAGGCCCTTTTTTTGTTGTAAGGTCATAGCATCCTTATTCCCTTTCAGAAATGCATCAAAGGGCGCCGGGGTAATCAGTGTCCTCTCGAAGGCGCCTACGGCCTTTGCAAAGTTGTCGATAGTCACCGGCTCCTTGTCGGAAGGGAACGCGGCTTTAAACAGCGTTTCGTATTCCTTATATGTCCGAAGCACTTTTTCAGCCGACTCATAAGATGGCATGCCGAAGGCCGGTGGTCCGATAATAGCTTGTTTTGCCTGGTCTTCGACACTGGTCCGGTTCCCTACCCAGTGCTCTGAAATCTGGCTTGCAGCATTAAAGACGGTAGGGTCGTTTCTCGGGTTTTCCTTACAATGGTTCCCTAGCGACTTTTTCAACCCGTCAGCCGCATACAGGGCGATGGGATGACATTTGGCGCAACTCACAGTACCGTCAACAGAAATCCTCGACTCGTAAAAGAGCATCTTCCCCAGTTTTACCTTTTCAGGGGTGATAGGATTCTCTTCTGACGGCATAGATGCCGGCAAAGGACCGAGGACCTGTGACGCTCTTTTTATCAGGGCATCGTCTCCATCGGCGAAGGCGGTACTCGCGATAACGAGTAAAAGCATTAATAATATTAAAAGCCACGCCCTATCCTCTTTGAATAACTTAACGCTCATGACGGCCTCCCTGCAACATGAGTTTTTTTTGCTGCATATCTAATGTTTATCACAAAATGGGTTCGTCTGCAAGTGCCGATGTTGTAAGTGCCGATTGACATAATGGAGGGATGTGATATTATAGTCAAGGCTACAGGATATGACAGCAATTTTATTAGTACTGACTGTATGCCGATATCATCGCTTGCATCTTCAGGGGGAAGAGTGCTTTTTGTGCCATGGAAACCAGGGAAGCAAAGTTAATGGATAAGGTCGAAGAACTATGCTCCAGGGACAAAGACTTTCTTTATAAATTCAGCAAAATCACGCTCCAACGATTGAGCGGTATTTCCCTCCTGGCTCGACCGCTTCAGATTTTTAAGAAGCGTATGGACATAAATGTCATGAAAGAGGTTGAGAAGGACCGGCTGATAGTCGAGCTTGCCTCTGCCGTCTTTCGCCGGGGAGGAGAGGTCGGACCAGCATACGTAGACGAGGTATTCGAAAAGACGAAGGATGTGGACCGGGAATATATTAGAAAGTTGTCTCTTCCGCTGGTATCCATTGAGGTGCGGTATGAGGATTTTGCGGACATCCGGAAACAGCGGATTGGCTGCCTGTCGCGGGCAGTCTGCAGCCTTTTGTCCTCCTGGGATGATTCAGAGTCGTTTGAAGACGCTGTAAAAACGACATTCAGCGCCGAGCGGTTTCACGAGACCATTACAGACATCCTCCATCTCTTCAATCTGGAGACCATGAAACTGAACAGGTCCATCAAGCTTCCTCCTCCGTTTCACAGGGGCATGGAGTCGTTCACGGAGGCGCTCTTCGAAGCCATGGAGGAGTCAACCAAAGAAGTGGCAGACGGATGCATGCAAAAAATATACGGCGCAGCCAATAATGTGCAGCGGCGCTGATTTTATGGTCTACAGTTCTTTACGGGCGCCAAAGATCGTTGCTATGCCTAGACTCATTGGATGAACAGTCACACTGTTGAAATCACATTTTTCGATGATCCGCTTGAACTCACCGGCTAAAGGGAAGGCCTGGATCGACCTGGGAAGATAATTGAAAGGTGTATCCGTATTGATAAGCATTTTCGCTATGGATGGCATAATCTTAAAACAATAAAAGTTGTAGAACGGCATTAACCACTTTTTTTGCGGGCGCGTCAGTTCAAGGCAAAAAAACCTCCCGCCCGGCTTAAGGACCCTGTAAGCCTCTCGCAGTGCTATCGAGGTGTCAGGAATGTTCCTCATACCAAACGCCACGGTAACGATATCGAACGCATTATCATCAAAAGTGAGGTTCTGGGCATCAGAGAGGACGAAATCAATGTCCGGCGCCGTGGAACTGAGTCTCTCCTTTGCCACGTCCAGCATCTCTTGACAAAAATCGGCCCCTACGACTGACCCCTGCGATCCAACCTCCCTGTAAAGCAGGACTGCCAGTTTCCCGGTGCCCGAGCAGACATCAAGGACTTTTTCGCCGCTCTTTATTTCTGCGAGTGATACAAGCCTTTTCCGCCACATTGAGTCCATCCAGAAACAGAAAAGTGAGCTTAAAAAGTCGATGTCAGGGGCTATTGTTGCAAATATATTTTTAACAAAGGCATCTCCGGGATGCAATGACGTTTTCATCATAATATCAAACCAGACGAGTCACACTGATGCTTATCGTTATCTATCTGACTTGAGCTGTCGATCCTTTGAACAAGTGTCTTTGCACTTTTGATTTGCTTTCTGATCATGTCCGTCTTTTCCTTCCCGAGGACCCGATATTCTTATTTGATATCATGGAGGAGTGCCGCGCCATACGCGGCCCTTGCCATGTCTTCCTTTTTCATCCATTCGGTCTCGCAACTGCCTCCTGATTGGTTAAAATTCATATTGGGAGATACGAAATTAACCGAAGCAGCAGGCCAGTGATAATAAGTTATATTAAAGCACAAATTTTTCTCCCGTGTCCATAGCTTCAAACTCTTTGGGTGTGGGGGTGAGGGGTATTTTCGAGGCAATGACAGGCGTCCTGTAGCCCTGTACCAAGCAACAGGGAATTCTCAAGTTAAAAAACTTGCCGGCGGCGCATTATCATAAGTATAATTATAGACGGCTTCGCAGATGCGTGTATTGTCGCTCGACATGTGAGAAGGAGGGTTATATGAGGCATGCTTTTTTTTGTCTGGCAGTTCTGCTGGCTTTCATGTGCTCGCAAGTTTCAGCAGCCGATATGAGGGAGATCGAATTGACCGATGGGAGTGTTATATCAGGAGAGATTGTCTCATTCAGCAACGGGACCTATACAATTAAAACAGCGAGTCTCGGCATGCTGAGCATAGACAGTGCCAGGATACGCGCTATAATTTCGAAATCTCCTCAATCGCACACTGAAATTGAACATGGCGATAGTTCCCGCTACAACCGGACGCTCAATACTAAGGTCGGGGATCTCCAGCAGCAGATGCTCAACGATCCTGCGCTGCTGGAAATGATTATGTCTCTGAAGGACAATCCTGAATTTAAACAGGCATTGCAGGACCCTGAAATCCAGGAAGCGATAAGGAGCGGCGATCCCGGCCGTCTTGCTTCAAACCCAATAATTGACCGGCTGCTCAACAACCCTGCAGTTCAGGATATTTATAAGAAGGTCAAATGATTTTTTTGCATCATCGAATTTGATTGACGAACTTGATAGGATATGCTATGGTATGTACAGAACTTTAGAGGTTTTTGCGATCGTAAGAGGCCACAAAGACTTTGAACTTTGTGGCTTCTTTTTTATTTGAGTCCCTTTGAGGTTTGAGTTTAAGAGAAGGAGGAACGAAAATGGCACAAGGAACAGTGAAGTGGTTCAACGACAGCAAAGGGTTTGGCTTTATAACAGCTGAAGACGGAGTCGATACTTTTGTACACCATACGTCCATTCAGGGCAATGGCTTTAAGAGCCTTGCCGAAGGTGACAAAGTCAGCTTTGATACTGAAAAGGGACCAAAAGGCCCCAAAGCAATCAATGTTGTTAAACTGTAATTAACCTGAGAAGGCCCCATCCAGCTGGATGGGGCCTTCTAATTTAAGGGGGGTACAATGAACAACAAAAAGAACGCGGCCAGGGCAGAGAGAAGGCAACAGAAAATTGATGCAGGCTTAGTGGCTGCCCTCTTCCCGGATGTTTCAAGCATCGTCATCAACATGACGTACAATCAAAGGGGGATAAGACAAGCGGTGCCGCGGACCGTTAATTTCTTTCCCAGCAGTTATGCTTTTTTCACCGTTGAGTGCTTGAACAAAGAGTGTGTTGAAGGCGGGTTTGATTTCACCCGGATAATAACCGGGATGGTTGGAAACCATAAAGCGACATCAAAAGGCGAACTCGGTTGTGAAGGCGGGCCTACGGCCGATCACTCAGACATTGCATACGAAGTTGCCATACATTATGCGTAAATGGGTAGCAGGTGTATTACCGCTGTGGTAGAGCACGGAAGCTAAAGAGCGAATACAATCGCAAGAGCGAAGATATTAATCCAAATACTTATTCAACATATGTTTTGCCCAATACCAGCCGACTATGCTGAAAAGAAGGCCTGAGAGAAGTTCGGTTCCCAAGCCTACATAGCCGCCCAACCATCCACCGATAATGCCAAAAACAGTGGAACTCACAGACTTTACAATAAATTGCATGTGCTTAGACCCCGTTCCAAACATATTTTAATATTGATAGCAAGCATATTACCAGCGTCGAGCACGCAGACTTAGCGGAGTAATATAATGAACGATACGCCTCTCCTCAGCAGGCCTCGTCTCAAGAACCGCGTTAACTTTCCTCACTCTTTTGACTGGTAGCTGGTCAAGTTGAGAAAATAATGATATATTGGCATATCCCGGCACAGTTGTCCATAGAGACATCGGAAAAAGTTCCCCCATTTTTTTGTAAAAACAATTGTCAACCACTTCGTAATTCTATTTTTCAGCGCTGCTTCAATACGTTGTAATATCTACAGCAGAATTATTGGGGGAACACCTGGGAAATAATAGATTGACCCGTCTTTTTTTCGGATGTATTATTGAAATGTGCATATCGACGATAGGAGAAAGCGATGGGAGATGAAACACTGAATACTATTTTCTCCAGGAGAAGTGTAAGGTCTTTTACCGGAGAGGCGGTCTCACATGAAACTCTGATAAAAATTTTGAGAGCTGCGATGGCTGCCCCATCGGCAGTGAATATACAACCTTGGGCGTTTATTGTTGTTACGGACAGAGGGACTCTTGACGAACTTTGCGAGCACCTTCCTTATGCCAAAATGCTGGACATGTCCGGAGCTGCTATTGTAGTCTGCGGAATTCCTGATAAAGATGAGGTATTCAGTAAAGATTATTGGGTAATGGATTGTTCAGCGGCAAGTGAAAATATCCTTTTGGCAGTTCATGCTCTCGGCTTGGGTGCTGTCTGGACTGCGGTGCATGCCGACAAGCAACGCATTGCAACAGTCAGAAAAATATTGAAGATTCCTGAAAATGTAATTCCGCTCAATGTAATCCCGATAGGTATCCCAAAAGATAAGGGAAGGGTAACAGACAAGTTCAAAGAAGATAACATTCACTGGGAGAAGTGGCAGGCAAAGGAGAATAGCTCATGCCTTTGAAGATAAGGATAACAGTTCAGGATATCAGGTTGAATGCAGAACTCTTTGATACTGCCTGCGCAAAAGAAATTGCTGCTGTTCTGCCTATCAGAGCAAACCCTAATGAATGGGGTGATGAGTTTTACTTCGAAATCCCGGTAGTCATGCCGTGTGATGAAACGGCTACAACAACGGTAAAGGTTGGAGATATCGGCTATTGGCCTCCCGGCAAGGCACTCGCAATTTTCTTCGGACCCACTCCAATGAGCAAAGGCTCCGACCCTGTGCCCGCTAGTGCGGTCAATCTTGTAGGAAAAATTAATGGGGATGCAACTGTCCTAATGAATTCGAAAGGGGCCGGAGAAATTCGCATCGAGCAAGTTTAAGTTTGTGCAATAAAAGTAAATACATGCTCGTTGCCCGTCAACCGACAGGGATATTAGAGGGATCTCATATATTTTGTATAGACTGGTGACAAGGCAAAATTTGCAATGTTCCTGTAACAAACCTCTGTTATAGTACACTCAGTGAATGGAATTACCGTCTTACTGACAGCACGCCGTCCATTTGCAAAATCTTATTTGCCAGCGAAACAACCTGGTTCCTGTTTTTGACTTCGAGTGTAAACTCAAGCAATGCGCGTTTGTCGTGTGTTGATACAGCCTGCAGGTGGCTGATGTTCACGTTAGCTGCGGATATAAGCGCCGTAAGGCCCGCCAGAATGCCGGACTTATCCATGCTCTCTACATGCAGTTTTACCGTTGTCGTAATGTCGGCATCCTGGCTCCATTCGACCTCAATAAGCCGCGCACTGTCCGCTGTGAGCCGCTCAAGATTGGGACATTCCTTCCGGTGAATGGTCACTCCTTTCCCTTTTGTGATAAAACCTGCGATGCTGTCACCGGGCACAGGGAAGCAGCACCTGCCGATGTGATACATAACGTTGTCAATACCGGTGATAGTGATGATACTTCTGCTTTCCTTGTGAGGTTTCGCAAGCTTCGGGACGATTCCTACCTCCTCCTTTTCGGGTACAAACCTGTTGACGACCTGGTGGGCGGAAAGCTTTCCATAGCCAACAGAGACGTAAAGGTCCTCGATTGACATAAGGCTAAAGGATTTTATGATCTCTACCATCTTTTCAGATTTAAGCACTGAAAGCGGCAGTCCGTGCCTCTTGATCTCATCCTCGAGAAGCTTGGTCCCAAGTTCTATGCTCTTTTTCTGTTCCTCGGTTTTCAAAAACTGTTTGATCCTGGCCTTTGCGCGTTGAGTTACCACAAACTTCAACCAGTCCTTGCTCGGGCTGTGCGTAGGGGAGGTAACTATCTCTATGACGTCACCGCTATTTAATTGGTACCGCAGCGGCACGATCCTGCCATTGGCCTTTGCGCCAACGCACTTGTGGCCGACCTGCGTATGAATGCTGTATGCGAAGTCAACCGGCGTGGAGCCTACCGAAAGCTCCTTAATGTCGCCTTTCGGGGTAAAAACATAAACCGTCTCGGGGACCACCTCTCCCTTGACCGCCTCAAGAAACTCTTTTGGGTCGGAAATGTCCTTCACCAGGTCGCGCAGCCATGCAATAAAACGGGCGTTTTTCTTATCGATATTATCTTTTTCCTTGTACCGCCAGTGCGCGGCGATGCCCTCTTCCGCAAGTTCATTCATGTCATCGGAACGGATCTGAAATTCCACATGGTCTCCACCCGGACCGACTATTGTAGTATGGAGCGATTGGTACATGTTCGACTTTGGAAGGCTTATAAAATCCTTGAACCTGCCCGGCACAAGCGGCCAGAGAGAATGGAGGATGCCGAGTATATCGTAGCAGTGGCCCACCGTGTCCGTGATGATCCTTAGCGCGATCACATCCTGAACCTGCTCAAAAGGGATCTTCTGCTTAATCATCTTCAGGTAAATGCCATAGTAATGCTTGACCCTGCCTTTAATCTTGCCGGGAATACCGGCCAGCTTGAGCTTTTCCGAGATGATATTCTTTACCTCGCCGATATAGCGTTCCTGTTCCTCCTTGCGCTTGGCAACCTTTTTTTCAAGCTCGCTGTACAGATCAGGCATAAGCGTCTTGAAGCTCAGATCCTCAAACTCCGTCCTCATCCAGCCAATACCTAGCCTGTTGGCGAGGGGGGCATAAATGTCCAGGGTCTCCAGCGCAATACTTCTCCTTTTCTCCTCGGGCAGATGTTCTATGGTCCTCATATTGTGAAGCCTGTCGGCGAATTTTATGAGTATGACCCGCACATCCTTCGACATGGCAAGGAGCATTTTCCTGAAGTTCTCGGCCTGGGCGTCCTCTTTAGTCTGGAACTCAACCTTTGACAATTTTGTCAAGGCATCGACTAAAAAAGCGATCTCGGCGCCGAATATGTCCTTTATATCGTCGGTCGAGGTGCCGGTGTCCTCCACCGTATCATGCAACAGGCCTGCGGCGATCGTTGCAGTATCCAGTTTCATGTCCGCAAGGGTGTCGGCAACCGAGAGCGGATGATATATATACGGCGACCCCTCAACGCGCCGCTGGCTGCAGTGGGCCTCCCCGGAAAAAATATATGCTTTTTTTATACGTTCGACGTCCGCCTTCGGATTGTATGCCAATATTTTCTCTATAACGGCATCTATCGTAATCATCTTTTGATTATAACTCCACGCTATTATGTTATGATAGTTTTTTATGGATACATTAATCATTCGGGGCGGAAAAGCGCTTAAGGGAGAGGTCGTAATCAGCGGGGCTAAAAATGCCGCGTTGCCCATTCTTGCCGCGTCCGTTTTGGCCTCCGGCGAAAACAGTTTTACCGGAATCCCGGATTTGAGGGACATCGCTACAATGGGCAGGCTCCTGTCCACCATGGGTTGCAGGTTCTCATGTAAAGACGGCGCCGCGGTCATAGATAGCACTTCAATCAACCATTTCGAGGCGCCTTATGAACTGGTGAAGACCATGCGGGCCTCTGTCCTGGTCCTTGGCCCGCTGGTTGCCAGATATGGAAGGGCGAAGGTATCACTTCCCGGGGGGTGCGCTATCGGCGCCAGGCCAATAAATCTCCACTTGATGGGCCTTAAAAAAATGGGGGCCAAAATCAAGCTTGAAGGCGGATATGTCATTGCTAAAGCAAACCGCCTCTCGGGAGCGCCCATTTATTTCGATACAATCACCGTAACAGGCACTGAAAATTTGATGATGGCTGCCGCCCTTGCCAGGGGCAGAACTGTCCTTGAGAATGCAGCTCGGGAGCCGGAGATCATAGACCTTGCCAATTGTCTCACCTCCATGGGCGCCAGGATAAAAGGGGCCGGCGAAAGCGTTATCGAAATAGAGGGGGTCGATGCATTAAGGCCGGCTGAGCACTATGAAGTAATTCCGGACAGGATTGAGGCAGGAACCTTTATGGCTATTGCCGGCATCTGCGGCGGCGATCTCCTGCTGAGAAACTGCAGGTCCGATCATATGGATGCGGTGATCATGAAGCTCAAAGATGCGGGGATAGCATTTAAAGATACAAAAAAAGGCCTCAGGGTCACAGGACCGGAGCGTCCGGTGGCTGCCGACCTGAAGACAATGCCCTATCCCGGGTTTCCCACAGATATGCAGGCGCAGTTCATGGCAATGATGACAGTCGCAAGAGGCACAAGCGTTATCAAAGAGACCATTTTCGAAAACAGATACATGCACGTTGCAGAACTAAAGAGAATGGGAGCGGATATACGTATCGAGGGCGGAGCCGCTGCTGTCAGGGGGGTAGAGCAGCTCAAAGGAGCGCCGGTAATGGCAACCGATTTGAGGGCGTCGGCATCTCTGGTAGTTGCCGCACTCCGCGCCGAGGGTGAGACAACGATCAGCAGAATTTACCATCTGGACAGAGGGTACGAAAAAATAGTTGAAAAGCTCCGGAAAATCGGCGCCGAAATTCATAGGGCTCGCGAATGAATGGTCGCCCGAAGCTAAGCCAAGCGGAGTAGCCTTTGGCATATTCTGGTCTGGCAGAAGGTCAGCGCCAAAAATGCCAGAGGCCCTGAAACCCCGGACTTAGTCCGGGTGAGTTAGCAGGTTTTTCATTTTCTTCGCGTTCTGTATCCCGGGTGATCTGTGGTTGTTGAACATCACGAACACGTTCTTTGCTTCGTGCCCGACTTTCATAATGCATGATGTGACCTCATCCAGTTCGTTGTCCGAGTATCGACATGCAAATCTTTCACTTGTCGTTATCCCTGTTTTCATCCAAGTTTCGCGGTTTTTGCCATGGAGCCGACACTATCCCTACCGGTTATACTGAAACCGGCCCTGGAGCCGCCCGGCCGTTTCCCAAGGGGCGTGCCGGGGCATGCGAAACCGCTCTGCTACCGCCCGAAAACCTTTTTGACTTGCCCGATCTTTTCCTGAGCTTTTCCGGCTATCTTTTCGACCTTGCCTTTGGCCTCCAACTTGGGATTATCGGTAATTTTCCCGGCCATTTCCTTGACCTTACCCTTTGCTTCGTGAAGCGTGCCTTTAACTTTGTCCTTCGTGCTGGATTTCATGGTATTCCTCCTTTAGGATTTCCATTTAACTGCTGGTACGTTGGCCGCAGTTATCTTCTCACAAGCAGGACAGGAAATTTTGTCTCCCTGTGTATTACTCCTATTGTTACACTGCCGAGAATCGCAGCGCCTAACGCGCTTTTTCCGTGAGAGCCCATGACTATGAGATCAACTTTCGAGTTCTCTGCTGCATTTATGATCTCCTCCACCGGGTGTCCGGCCCTGATAACCTTCTGAGAAAGCACTTCCTTGGTCTTGCATAGATCTTCGGCCTCAGCAACATAGGCTTCAGCTGTCTGTCTAAAGTAATCCTCCAGATTTTCCAGCAGATGGGTGGGGCTTAATGCAGGTAGAACTGTCTGCGCGGCATAAAAAGGACTTTTATCGATCACACTAAGCAATATGATTGTTGATCCTGTCTGTTTTGCAAGATCTACAGCATATTCTAAAGCCTTCCGTGAAGTTTCAGAACCGTCGAGGGGCGTAAGTATTTTCCTGATCATAAGTCCTCCCTTATAGATTAAAGACTCTCCGTGGCAAGACCACCTGGAATAAGCTTGCTGTCCGTTTATGGTCACATGAAAGTCGACAAAATATCGTCATCATAGTCGTCCCTAAAATCTAAATCTTTTATTAAGGCTTTCTTGTTCGATAGCTTGTTATAAAATCATATCTCTTCTCAGAGAATTGTCAAGAAAAAGATCGGCAGGATGTCGTTCCTTTGTTCGTCGTGGAATAAGAAATTACCCGAATACAGTAAGTTATTTTACCTTTTACAACCATATCCAACATGGCTCAGGGGGAAAGAGAACAGGCTGCGGTCAGGGTTCTCAGACCTGCGAAGTGGTGGGTCATGTTTGACACGTTAAAAAAATTAAGATTAGAATCTCTTGTCAAACTGGCGCAGACTTCCTTAATGAATACGACATCGCAGGGCAGGAGGACTAACATGAAAGAAAGTTTTGGCAGAATGCCAACTTCGTCCGGGAGGACCTGGAAACTGATCAGGTTTTTGGTTGTTGCTCTGATGGTAGTGAACTTATTTACCACCCGACGGGTAATGGCGGAGGCAGTCAATTACGATCCGGCAAGTCGAGCTGCAGTTGGGAAAGTATTACCCAACGACTGGCACATCAGCCCGGCGGGTATCCAGGTAACTGTTGGCAACCTGCCTACCAACGGCGCAATAACTCCCGACGGACGTTATCTGGCGGTTACAAATAACGGCTGCAGCAGGGACACCCAAGAGATTTCCATCATTGATTTGAAAGCCGGCAAAAAAATAACCACTGCCCAGGTCCGTGCCAGTTTTATCGGGGTGGCCTTCGGCCAAGGCGGGCGGGAGCTTTATGTCAGCGGTGGCAATGACGACAAAGTATACCTTTTTTCCTTTGCAGGCGGGGTGCTGACCCCTGATGGTTCCATACCCGTGGCCGGTTATCCGGCCGGCCTGGCTTTGCTGGATGACGGCAGTCTGGCCGTGGCGGAAAATATAAATGACAGGATAGCTCTGGTGGATGTTCGACTTCGAAAAGTGACGACGGAGATTCCCGTCGGACGGTATCCCTACTGGGTAACCGTTGCCAAAGACGGCAAAAGTTTTTATGTAAGCAATTGGGGCTCGGATAGCGTATCGGTGATCGACTTGATCGAAAAGAAAGAGGTCAAACAAGTACGCGTGGGCAAATTACCGGAAGCGATGGTCCTATCCGGTGATGGCGGGCGGCTTTACGTGGCAAACACGAACAGCGACAGCTTATCCGTAATTGAAACCGCCAGTGGCAGGTGTGTCCAGACCATCGATCTGTCCTTTAAAAGGCTGCCAATCGGCGCGGCGCCTACCGGATTGGCCCTTTCGACAGACGGCGCTTCCCTTTATGTATCCCTGGCCGGCATCAATGCCGATGCAGTAGTGGATCCAAATAACAACAAGATAAAGGGTTATATACCAGCTGGCTGGTATCCCACTGCTGTATTCTGTAACCCTCAATTCGATCAAGTCATCACCTTGAGCGGCAAGGGTATTGGTACCGGCCCCAACCCGTACGGCCCCAAGCCTGGAGCCAACGTCCCCGATCAGGGTCAATATATTTATAATATGATCTCGGGTATCGCCTCCATTGTGCCTGCTCCGGACGCCCGCCAGCTGGCCGCTATGACAGGTCGGGTACTAAACAATGCCCTGGATGACCTTTCCCGGAGAGTTGCCTCCAGGACGGCTGCTAAAAATCCGATTCCCCGTTATTTGGGCGGATCAAGCCCGATCAAACATATATTTTTCATCATCCGGGAAAATCGCACTTACGATCAGATTCTGGGCGATCTTCCAAACGCTGACGGCGATCCGTCCCTGGTCCTTTTCGGCCGCGATGTCACTCCTAATGCTCACCAAATGGCTGAACAGTTTGTAACCATGGATAACTACTATGCCGACGCAGAAGTTTCTGTGCAAGGCCATGCCTGGACCGCCGGCGCTTATTCCAACGATTATGTTGAAAAAAATACCGCATTGAGCTACTCCGGCCGTTTTGTTCATTATGAAGGGGGAGTCGTCCCCGTTACCTATCCCCCAAACGGCTATATCTGGAGAGAACTATCTGCCAAACATGTTTCTTTCAGAGTTTTAGGGGAGAACTATTACCTGCATAGCGGCCTATATTATGCGCTCGTAGATACCGTTGGGGCAGACGATCCTTTGACTATGGATTATTATAAATTTCTGCGCCGGACCGACGCCCGCGGTGATATGGGAATTGCGGGCAAGTTCTTTGACCGTTTCAAGAACTACGCTGACAGGCAAAGTCCTGCGGAGCTGAAAAAGGCGTTGGCTGATGACGTTGTTTTCCGCAACGATCTTTGCACCATTCTTACAGGGAGCAATGCCTTGGCAAACCGGATGATGCAAAACCGGGAACTCCTGAGTGCGGTGGCCGGTTATTTAAGCCACTACCAATTCAATTACAAAGGTTGGGACCTCAAATATTCCGACCTGGACCGGGCCATGGCATTCAAGCTGGAGTTTGACAGGGAAATGAGAGATGACCGTGTCCCATCCTTCAGCTATATCTGGCTGCCCAACGATCATACGGCCGGGTTAAAGAGTGGTTATCTGACCCCAACTCAATTGATCGCGCAAAATGACCGTGCTTTAGGTGAAATTGTGGAGAAGATTTCCAGCAGTCCGATTTGGAAAAATAGCGCAATCTACGTTACCGAAGATGACGCTCAAAACGGCAGCGACCACGTCGATGCTCATCGCACCGTCGGTCTTGTCATCAGCCCTTACGTTAAGCATGGTGTAGTGAATCATACCCATTATGACCAAATGAGCATGCTGCATACCATGGAGCTAATCCTCAATCTGCCTCCCATGAGCATGTATGATGCGGCAGCCCTGCCTATGTACGATATTTTTACCGGCCGGCCCCATCTTCAGAAATATAAGGCCTTAAGGCCCAAAATCAGCGTCTATGCGACGACGCAAAAGAAGAACCCGAAATTGGCAGCCTTATCGGCCGGTCTCGATCTGAGCGGACCGGATATCGAGTCCCAGGAAGATGTGCTGAATAAAATACTTTGGGAGGGGATTAAACACACGCCTTATCACCCGAAGACAAAAGAATGATGATGAGAAGAAAGTTAAATGAACTTCTAAGGGCTCGCGACCCCGTCAATCTGATCAGTAACTTTATATCCCATGTTCACCATATTGCCTGCATCATAGCGAACAAAGAATGCTGTAAACCCGTTCAGTTCCCATATCTTCTGACATACCAGGTCTTCACAACCTGCGTCAGTACGATATACCCTAAAAGCATGGCTGCGAGGTATGCCCAGTACAGGTTGGGCAGAGGCACAAATCCCAATGCTGTTCCAATGGGCAGGTAAGGCATCAGCCCGGCAACCATCACAATACCAAGGGAGGTCAGGGTAAGTGGTATGCTAGCCCTGCTCTCTATGAAGGGTATCCTGTTGGTTCTAATGACATGTATGATGAGCGTCTGCGTAAAACATGATTCTACAAACCAGCCGGTTTGAAAAAGTGCAGGATTGTTCCATGCGTGAAAAACCCGGAGCATAATAAAAAACGTTATATAGTCGAAGATCGAGCTTATCGGCCCGATAAAAACAATGAATCGGCGTATATCTTCAATCGACCATTTCCGGGGTTTTTCGGTCCATTCCCTGTCTACCGAGTCGGTCGGTATCGTTGTCTGTGAGAAGTCGTAGAGGAGGTTGTTGGTGAGCACCTGTATCGGCAGCATCGGAAGAAAGGGCAGAAATGCACTGGCGCCAAGAACGCTGAACATATTCCCGAAGTTTGAACTCGCAGCCATCTTGATGTATTTGATGATGTTTCCGAACACTCTCCTGCCTTCCAGTACCCCCTCCTGGAGCACGGTGAGGCTTTGTTCTAGAAGGATTATGTCGGAGGATTCCTTGGCAATGTCTGCAGCGCTGTCCACCGAAATGCCGACGTCTGCGCTTTTGAGAGCGGGGGCATCATTGATCCCGTCTCCCAGAAAACCCACCACGTGCTTCCTCCGCTGCAGGGCCTCTATGATACGCTCTTTATCAGAGGGCGAGAGTTTCGCAAAGATAGTCGTGCCCTCCACCACGGCCTCCAGCTCCGAATCGTTCATTTCCTCTATAACACTGCCGGTGAGAACGTTCTGCACCTGGAGGCCCACCTGCCGGCATATGGTCTTGGTGACAATCTCATTGTCACCGGTGAGGATCTTCACCGCGACCTTGCTTTCACCAAGCCTTTCCAGGGCTTCTGTCGCAGTCTCCTTAGGCGGATCAAGGAACGCAAGGAAGCCCATGAGCGTCAAATCCGATTCATCAGCAACCGTGTACTCTTTGTGACAGTCAGGCGCCATTTTGCACGCGAGAGCAACGACTCGGTACCCCTGCTCATTGAACTCCCGCACCATAAGCTCACTCTTCGGGTCACGGCTGGCTGCGTCGAGCGCAACCGTCTGCCCTTTCAGCTCGACCCTTGAGCATACGGCGAGCACCTCTTCCACTGCGCCCTTGCAGATCATTATGTGATCGCCTTTAGCATCGCCTACAACGATCGACATCCTGCGCCGGACAAAATCGAAGGGGATCTCGTCTATCTTGAAGGACCCCTGTTCTTTGATCAGCGTTTTCTCCAGTTGTTCGTACTCCAGTATCGCGACGTCCATGAGGTTCTTGAGACCGGTTTGATAATAACTGTTCAGATAGGCATACTCGAGTATCCGGTGACTTTCCGCGCCTTCCACGTCAACATGTTTTACCAGAACTATTCTTCCCTCCGTCAGCGTGCCTGTCTTGTCGGTGCAAAGAACATCCATTGCGCCGAAGTTCTGTATGGAGTTGAGACGTTTGACAATGACCTTCTTGCGCGACATGGCCATAGCCCCTTTCGAAAGGTTGACAGTTACGATCATTGGAAGCATCTCGGGAGTGAGTCCGACGCCGACGGCCAGCGCAAATAAGAAGGCCTCGGTCCAATTACCCTTAAGAAACCCGTTGATGAGTAGAACGAGGGGCACCATCACGGCGATGAATCGGATCATAAGCCACGCAAACCCGTTCACGCCCTTATCAAAATTAGTGAGGACCCGCTGGCCTACAATACTGGTAGCAAGCCTTCCAAAATACGTATGACCTCCTGTGGCAGCAACGACTGCCGTTGCCGAGCCTATCTCAACATTCGAACCGAGGAAGCAGATGTTGGGGAGCTCAAAGAGATTCCGGCATGAGGTCTGGCAGCGCTCAGCCGATTTTTCGACCGGAACAGCTTCCCCGGTAAGCGTAGCCTGGTTTATGTGGAGGTCCTTTGCCGTGATAAGACGTACATCGGCGGGCACCATGTCCCCGGCTGACAGGAGCACAAGGTCTCCCTTCACCAGCTCTCTGAGGGGGATCTCCTGCTTTACTCCGTCACGGAGAACAGTCGCTGTGGTCCTGACCATGGCTTTCAGCTTTTCTGCGGCTTGATCTGACCGGGTTTCCTGCACAAACCTCAGGGAAATCCCCAGGAGCACCATCACAAATATGACAATCGTCCCGCGTATGTCTCCTGTGAGGTAAGAAGTAAGTCCGAGTATGGAAAGGAGTACCACAAGCGGATTCTTCACGTTATCCCCAAGACGGGATATGAAGGACTTCTTTTTTTCCTCCACCGCAACATTCGGGCCATATTTGTCCAGCAGCGCTTTTGCTTCGGGACCGGTAAGCCCCGAAGCTCTGCTTCCCAATGAGCTGAGCGCTTCTACTGCTTCTACGCGGGAAATTTCGACAAGATCGTCAAACAGGGCTATTTCGTAGCCGTGCTTATGCTCGGAGGGATGAGATGGCCTGCCGAAGATTTTTAAAAAAAAGTCGATTTGTTATCCTCCCGGGCACTTAGGGTCTGCGAATAAGCATATCTGTTGAGAATATATCAGAATTTATCAATCAGTAGCTGCATAAAGGATATATTCGTTCCAAAATGATTTCCACTACCTCTTTCATTATATACCTAATATACCTAAAGTGGAGGAACAGCTTGAATACCTTCCCATAAAAACACATAAGTAGTTCTTGACAGAATGGGGCTTTGTTCTTGACAATGGATACAAAAGGTGATAATTTTAAGTAAAAAGCAGGCTTATAGCTAACAGCGCTGCAAAAAAAGGAGGAAGAGGTATGTTATGTTCGCTGTCAAAACTAGACAAGGAAAAGATCATTTCAATTGAGTCCGCCGAGAAGAAGATTGGAAAAACGCTCCTGGCATTCAGCTGCCACGATACGCCACCTGCTAAGCTGACGGAGGAAGAAGTCGCTCTTGTAAAAGAGACCGAGACGAAGCTTGGCATCTGCCTTGTGGCTGTTAAGTAATAACGATTCAGCGACAGCGTTGGTCCCCGATCGGAGGGTAGTGTCAGTGATAGTCTGACTGACAAAGACATGTTTATTTTTTAGCTTTAGCGTGATAACTCCCGAGGGTTTCCTGGCCGTTCTAATAAAAAAGGAGAGGCTTGATTAGTCTCTCCTTTTTTATTAGATATCCTGTCCCCTGCCTTTATATTTTTACTACTCACTACTCACTACTTACTACTCACTACTCACTACTTACCACTCACTACTTACCACTCACCACTCACTTCTCACTGTTAGATTCCCGACAAGCCAACAGTAGGTGCTCTAAGCCGGTGCTCTTAAGCACGGGAATGACGTCATGGCGCGCCTCATATTCATGACGCACACCACACGGGCCTGCGTCGTAGAATCGGGGATTAGGCTGCCCGAGTCTCCCAGAAGTCTTCAAATCGATCTGAGAGCATAGCACATCGTAAGGCGATAATAGCGTTTGCACCTCTTACGGTCCATTCCA
>Ga0181533_1002326_pt1 | contig 22506 bp, 10 predicted proteins | sample PEATcosm2014_Bin_45_FD_119772 | JGI IMG/M metagenome (GOLD analysis project Ga0181533, IMG submission 119772) | Peatland microbial communities from MTU Mesocosm Facility, Houghton, MI, USA - PEATcosm2014_Bin11_60_metaG | ecosystem: Environmental > Terrestrial > Soil > Wetlands > Peat | place...
ACTTAGTGAATATCCCTCTTGCCAACGAAATGCGGTAGATCTCTTTGTCGCTGATGCCAAACTTGCTCTTAAACACCATCATAAAGTATTCGAAGAGCAGATTATGGAATTGAAGCGGCTCATTGAAACCAGAGCGCAGCAAAACCTTGTGCCTGGCGATCTGTTACCTATCGTTACCGAAATGGTTGCGCAAGCAGAGGAACTCATAAAAAAAGGCAATTTTATTGTCGGCCCACAGAAAATATGGCTGGCCCGTAAAGTCTTACTGGGAGAGAGTCGTGAATCCCAAGGCCGGTCCACTGTCAAGCGTCTCCCTGAGTCAAAACGGCTTTATCCAACCGCTCAAACGGCAAAACCGCTAAGAGAGGTATTCAATGCCTCCAAGACATACGGAGAGCGGGATCTGGGGGAGGGAGTCTGGGTTCTCCAGCACGATGGTGTTGCCTCTGAAGTTAAGGCTGATAAGGGATTTATTAAATACTACGTGGGGGGAGGGGGGACGCCCGCAACATTCTTTAAGTATTTCAAAGAGTGGCTTGGTGTCCAGGAAGATACCCGTCAGGCTAAGGATTTCATTGCAAAAACTCCTAATTTACAAGTGTCATCAACCACGATTTATTGGCACGGCGCAAAAAGTAAAGCCAAGGCTATATTTCTTATGGCGCAATCTTGGAAAGGGGCTCCTTTCTATACAGATGATCGTAAATACGATAAATTGCTCAACAGAGTTCTCTGCATTATGTTCCTTGAGAACGAGAGTTCAGAGCGAGTACCCCTCATTACCAAGAAAATTGAGTCTGCTCTTGGTGAATTGCAGGATTCCCTTAAACAACTAACCCAGCGTTCAGAGCATGAGCAGAGATTTGCTGAAGCGGGGCTTGTTGTTGTCATGACCCCCGGTGATTTTCTTGCGAGAGTTAACGAACCTTACTCGCGCTTCTATAGTGATATTAATAAATCGAATTGGGAGAACAGGGTAGCGTTTATTGACGAACTTGACTTACTACGTATCCTCCCGGTTCCAGTTCAATCTCGTTTTGACGCTTTTCTACAGCTGATACTTCCAAGATTCAAGCAGTCGCACAGCGTTACGTACCGGGGAAGCCAGGCTGTGAACCCGCACATGTTTTTCGGACGTGATGATGTCATCGATAAAGTGAAGTACAACTCTACAGTATTATTCAGTGGCCGGAAAATGGGCAAGTCCTCTTTGCTAAAGTACATTGTGCAGAGTCCTGGCGAGAATGCTCACGCACTCTGGGTGCCTTCTTCAGGGATAGCCTCCTGGCGTTCCTGGCATTTACTAAACAAGATAGGTGCTCAACTTACCAACTTGCTGCATGACCAATATGGACTGAACTCGATTGCCTGGAAAGAGGTGTCGGATCATGCTTACCATGATCTGCCAACGCAGAAAAAATTCGCGACAGTTTTGGCTGAAATCAAGCCTTCGTTTGAAAAATTTCTTGCCGATTCTATAAAGGAACTGAAAAAACTTGGCTGTAATCGACTCTTTGTCTTACTTGATGAGGCTGACGGATTTGTTCGTGCGGAAAGAGTTGAGAACGCGGGACGGCAAATCAGCGCTACGAGCGCAGTTTCCTGGTTCTTGAAGGATCAGGAGACTGTTCGTCACCAAGGATTTCTTAGAATTATTTTCGCAGGCTTCGATGAAGTTGGGCAGGCCGATGATACATATGCCGCAACTGGTAATTGGGGTTCGATCGAAAAATTGGGACCGTTGGCAGAAAAAGATGCGCTGGATCTAATCCGTATTCCGCTAGCTTCTTTAGGCATAATGCTGGACGAGATTCTTGCCGCTCGTATCCTCGATTATACGAGCGGGCATGCAAGCCTCATCCAACTGTTTTGCGCTCGGCTTGTTGAGCGGGTTGCTCGTCTTTATCAAATGGACTGGCCCCTAAACGATTTCATTATCGACATAGAAGATGTCGAGGCCATAATGGACGAAGATGAGTACCAACGAGATATGCGGACCACGTTAGAGATGAACCTCAATATCGGTCGCTTACTGCCGTTAAAGCTCCTTTTTTACGCGATAGTTTCACCGACGGGCCTGGATCGTGGTCGCCGCCTCAACCTTGACAAGATGACTTTTGCCGATATTGAAGGTCAGTTATATCACGAGTCTTGCTCCTCTTTGCTGAGGGACCCCATGAAGATTGAACGGAGTCTTGACTTATTGTGCAGTCTTGGACTCCTCCGCGCTGAAAGGGATGAATCAACCCATGCCAGCGTTTATGCTGTACAGGCCCGACATTACGCCAGCTTCCTTAGGACAAGAAACAACTTTGGCGATCACATCGATCAGGCTCTTAAAGAATTCCAGCAGGACACTAAAGAACTGGTTCCCCGGCAAGTGTGGACACTGAACGATGACGACTTACATGTGCTTGTTGACCCCGAGTATCGCGTGAAAATCATTTTTGGTCTAAGCGGAAGTGGAAGGGATTATCTTGCCTCATTGCTTGCGCAGGGTAGAAAAGGAGCAGTTCGGAGCAGGTTTGACATCACAGACAGTAATGCGACTGGACTCGAAAATGCTCTCAAGGATAATTCGGTCGAGATGTTAGTAGTGGTAGACAAGAGTGGATATTTGCCGTGGCAAACGATTGCAGGCATTTTGGCCAGTGCAAGAAAAAATGCAACCCCCTCCATTCGCTGGATCGCGGGGCCGAAGACGAGTCAAGAGTACGTTGAAACAGAAGAGAGCCTTGATTTCGCCGGAGATGTGGTCGGAATGGGATCTCTAACTTCAGCTGAGTTAGAAGTTTGGGGCGCTCGGGAAATTGGTCAGGAATTGTATGGCTCACCAGGTCCCAACCTTTTTATTGCCGACAGTGATCGAGAACGAGTAATCGAAGTCCTTGGCGGTTTGTTGCCGGTTATGGAGCGATGGAGAGAATTTCTCGGCAACACCCCTCCCGACCCTATAGAGGTTCGCCATGCAGAAGAGTTTCGCTTGGGAATTGTAAAAAACCAAAATGTTACGAAAATGGTTCACAAATTTGCAGATGGCATACCCACGCCCCTGCGAAGTGGCATCATGTTGCTCTACCAAATATGTAACACCCAATTTGAAGGTATGGACGGTTATATTTATGAGGACAATGATCTAATAAAACTTCACGACCATCTAAATTCCCTGGAAGGGCATCACGCAGATTTGATCGCCGACTGGGTTGACGTGGCGCGATGGATACAACTTCTTGAAGTGTGCAAAATCTTAGGGTTCATTGAGAGCAATGAGGATAAGAGTTGCCCCCTCTATCGAATCCCGACTGGCACAGCACTAGGAGCGTTGGTCCTTAATCCAAACTTCTGTTTCGAACATGACGCTAACTAAGCTGAACGGGATTCTGGCTGGGAATAATGTCGAGAACTATTGTTCTTTTGAGTATCCGTGGTTCCACGCATTAATCAGACATGTTCGTTCCAAGGAATCATCTTACCTAGTTGTCCCCCGTGCGTTTGGCGAATTCAGTGAATTGTCATTTTGGCTCGAGGATGAGCTGCCAGCAGTGTCTGATTTAGGACGGCTCCTTGTTGTAGACTATCAAGAAGGAGACATCAGGGAAGCAATAGTCGACAAATTGGTCGAGGGGTTTTCGAGCTCCAACTTGACCGACAGTGCAGCTTGGTTTGAAGACCTACTGACAGCTTACCGCGAAGAAAATCCTCCCAATATACCCCCTCGAGTGTTCTTGATCCGTATAGAAAATGCCAGTAATTGGACATGGCTAGAACGTTTACTGGCAAGTCAACAAAGAGTGGGCGTATCGGCCGCGATATGCATTGTAATCACAAACTCACCTCCACCGGGGGCAAGCCATGTGGTCCGCTACTCGCCGCCACATCTATTCGCAAACCTTGAGAGGCTTCCTGACCCGGATCGTGACACGGTTTTCTGGAATTCGATCTTGAACAGCTTTATCGTAGTTTGGGAGTCTGCAGGGATTCCTGATGTAGCGATACGTTTGAATGAGGAGCTCTGTTTGACCCTCGGTGTTTGGTCTGACGCAAGTTACGGAAGGAGGAGAGACGAGACCCTTAGAAAATATGCTCAAGCTTTATTAAACGGGCTAGCATCAGATGAAATCGCGCGTTTAAAGGCATGGGCTTCTCCTGCCGCTAATATCAGGCTCGAGGAACAAACGGATCTGATTAATCCACTTGACGTCCAATTATGGCATCTAGGTGCGTTGCAGTTTCAAGACGGAATATTCGATATTACGCCCATTGCTGCGAGATATCTGCTATCTGTTCACAATGACCTCCCAAAGGATGAACGGCTGGCTCTGGAGCGCAGAAGGTTGAATAATGCAGCCTTGGCGCGTTGGATATCAGGGTGGGCTGCAACGATCGAAGAAAACCTCCGGTTAGTGGTTCTCACTTTTGGTGATGGGGAGTTCTACAAATTTCTCCAGGCCGCCCCTTCATTAGGTCGCAATTACAATTCGCGCTACGACGAACTTCAGAACAACTACAAGAATCGTGAACTGGGGCCAGATCAGCCTTGCATTGTTATGGCCGAGGCATCTGACATGATACAATTTGTTACAAGCCAACAGAGGTTTAAAAAGTGGCAACAGGACCTCGATGCATGGAGGCGAGCCCGTAACAAGGTCATTCATGAGCGATCAGTTGATCCTCAAGTAATCAAATGCATATCGCGTATGGTCAACCTAATGAGGAAAGACGGGTTTGTCTAGTTATTATCACGTTTCGGTACCGATAATACTGGAAGTGTTAATATCAACAGGATAGATGCCTATGCCAGATTTTCAGTACGCGATGGGTAGCCATGAAGGTTGAGTCTGGTCACACGTAAACAGTAAGTACATTAGCGAATAAAACTTACCGGAGAACAGAATGTGAAATTTGATGAAACAGAAAAGTTGTTAAGAGCGGCAGTCGATTTTCAAGCGAATAGTCTACAGGCACGAGAAAAATGTCGTGATCAATATCGACGAATTGAAAAAGAAGATGAAAACAGTCTTCGTGTACTTATTGATGGTCAAATCGCTTTGTTGGCCGATAAGCTACGGCAAAAGATTGAAACAGTTACTCCTGAAATTTCCTACCAAATAGGAGTTTCGTCCTCTTTCATCCGTACCCATTTCCTTGCTACAGACTCGTTTATGAATGGGGACCTTGTGGAGTCTCTGGTCTTGATCAGGAAACAACTAGAATCTCTTACTAGGCTGTATGAGCTTGATTCTAAGCCATTGCAAAAGCTTTTTGGCAAAGTTCCTAACATTCAAAATGTTCTGAAGGGACCATCAAGAAAGATGTACGGTCACCTTTCTGAAGCAGCACATTTTTCAAAACCCAGAGTAACAGAGCTACTTCATGTTGTTGAGCAAGGCGAACTTATTGGGCCGAGTTTACTGCCGGTGATCAATGAGCGATGCTTCGCGTGTTTAGATATGAACTGTTTCATCGCCTTGTACTTCATTGCATGGATAGTAGAAAAACTTCCGGTTTGGTACCCAGGTTACGACAACAAAGTCGATCAAAAACTGGCAATCATGGGCTTTGAGCTTGCATTGAAATGTGGTGTTATTCGACAGGAAGAATAAAGCGGCCGCAAAACATATCTGAGAATAAATGATGGGGGAGGGGCTAGTGCACCGGTTTTCCCTGTAAATATCACTCCCCAGCTTTTCATTATTGCCATCCCCTGTGAAAATTCGTTCCAGCATTAATTACCCGCTTCCTGCTCGTCAGTTCAGGGCCAGCACTTCTTCATAGAGCTTTCTCAAGTGCTCGTCGGACATATCCAAGATCGGCTCATACATGAACGAATTCACGTGAATATTTTCCGGTGTCATGAGCATCACACGCTGAATGGTTTTTATGGCGTTAATTTCACCGCTGAATAGTTCCTTGAATTTCGCCAGGAGCTTTTGTGTTTGACTGGAGACGATACTAGCTGCGAACGGTGCGTCGTTAATTTTCTTTACCATGAATTGCTCAGCAGCAATTCGTATGGCGATAGAGAGAACAATCTTGTTCTCGAAGTTGATGCCATCCTTAGCCTTGAGGCATTCGCTTGCCTCTTGCCGGATCATGTCAATCACCAGACACTTCCCATCAGCCGATGCTTCATTCCCACCAAACACAGAGTTATATATGTTATCGAGTTCATCTTGGGTGATGACCGAGGAGTCGACTTTCCAATGCAGCAGGGCCGTGAGCTTGAGGAATTCAGGGTCCTTATCTCCCTTGGTGTATTCGATGATGTTCCTAATAAAGGGGATGGAGGCAATCCTTTTTTTGGGGTCCTTGAAGAATTTGGGCTTCCAAACATTCACAAAAACGTTCTGGATGCCGGATGCTGGCTCAAGTAAAATCCCGGTACTGTTCTTGGAAGCCATCATGCAGTGCGAATGGTTCACAAACCTGCTGTTTATGGTGCGAAAGAAATCGAAGTTGTGCGTCAAGATGATCTGCTTGAAGTGTGATTCTTCCGCAATATCCTTCAGGTACTGAATGATAGCGTACTTATTCTTGTAGTCGAATGAGTCAGCGATGTCGTCGATAATGAAGATGGTTTCTTGTGCCGCCTTCTTTCTAGCTTCAACTTCAAAAATGATGTTTAGAACGTAGAGGGCCTTCCGCTCGCCCGTGCTCAGTACCTTCATCAATGTAGACTTCTCTATCGGCGCCTTATCTGCGCCGTCTTCAAAGGTGAACCCGAGGCTAAGCATCGGTTCCTCACCCAGGATGACGGAGATTTTGTTCTTTGCGATCAGTTTGAACGGAACGAAAAAACGGTCATTAAAAATCTCAATTACCAACTCCCACTGAGTCCGCTGTTTGCCTGCTTCCTCTTCGATTTCCTTCTTCCTCTTTTCCGCAGCCTGGTATTTCTCGATCAAATCCTTGTAGAGCTCAATCCGCGCCTTGAAGTACGACTTCCAAATCTCTTCCTTGAAGCTCCCGATGTTTGCCAGCTTTGGAAGAAGCTCCTCATGTTCTGTTAGATAAGCCTCAAAGTCCCGCACAGTCACATTCTTCTGAATCAGCTTTTCAACTTCCGCAAATTTCTTCCTGAGGTCTTTATCGTTCGAGATTCCTTCCTTCTCCTTTGCAATTAATTCCTCAAGCTGCTTTTGGCTAGTGATTTCCAGATTTTTATCGGCATTCAAGCTCACCGTGTGTTTGGCATCGAAAAAACCGTTGTCGGCGAGGCTCTTCGCAATGGTGGCTGCGTTGTAGTAGTTGAATGTGCCTTTTCTGAAATAAGTAGAGGCAGCTAAGAGCTCATTGTATTTCTTGATGTATTCCTCAATAGCTGTCTTAAAGTCCTTCGTTCCAAGGAGGCTTAAAACTTTCTCGTCAAAAATCGTATCGTACTTAATGTCTGCGAATGGAGCGTCTTTCTGGGCCTGAAGTTCATCATTGACACGAATCAGCGCACGGTAGAATTCGTCATCACTCTTTGTAAACGTAGAGGAAATCTCTTTTTCCAAGTCCTTCTTCGAACAGGATTGCTCCTTTAGAGCCTTCAGGAACATCTCCTTGGATTTATCAATCTCTATATGAAGTTGCTCGTACTCCTTTCGCAGCTTTGCATCCACAAGAAGTGTTGAAGTTTTTTCTGTGTGGCCGAAGACCTCGTCATATGGAAGAACTACAAGAACGTTTTCCTTGGGCAAATCTACACCGTTCTCATCGGTAATATTTCTAATGCACGTTCGGTCTGTAAAAATAAGATCCTTGGATTTAGTTGCGTCAGCAACGTCCTTGAAGGTCTTTGCTAGGGAAGATTTCATCACACCATTGGGGGCATAAATTGCGTAGGCCATTTGCTTGGAGAAATCAAACTGCATCTGAAGCTTCTTGATCCCGTAGCAATTTTCTAGATCCACATTCAACTTGTTCATTCTCACCCCTATCCCTTTATTCAGTAGATTCCGTGTCTCTCCAGCCAGCCGCGCTGAAAGATGTTGCGGCACTCACTAGCCGCTGCCTATCCCCCAAGGTGGCCACCTAGCGCACACAACAACTCTTCGACCTCATACTACGGAGCTTTCCAATCGGAAACAAACACCGATCGCAGCGTTGAAATTGCGGATGGTAATGCATCATCACAGGTGAACCCCAAATAGGTCGCCGCTCGCGTTGTGCCTACGTAAAGAAACTTGTCGAAAAGTTGAGGATGCAGCATTGCCAGGCGATCGATACCGATAAAGAATACCGCCTCAAACTCTAGGCCCTTGATGTGTTGGACATCAAACACACGCACGTCGTTGTCTTGACCCATGATTTGGCCCTTATGGCAAGCGACAACCTGGGTGTTCTCATTTGCAAGAGCTGCATTCAAGGCCTCGGTGACAGGCAGCACCTCGGATTAACCTATTCACTGAGCGCTTTAAGCAGTGCATCTTTGGCCTCTGCGTAATAAACCACGGTTACCTTGGTGGCCAAGTCGTCGGGTAATTCGAAGAGTTGTTTGCGAGCAGAGACAGGCATGAGGATTTTCTGGGCACCTTTATCGGCAGCCAGTTCGATAATGCTGACGGCATTATAAATGGGCTCGACTGATCCTCCGAGATTGAGTCCGCCAACGATGACAAGCCCCCCTTCCAGGCTGCGCTCGACAAGCGCGGAACTCAGGGCAATCAAGATGGGTATTCCTGTTGACGCCGCACTTTTGCAGGCATCAAACGCACGAAACTGGATAGTGAACTCGTGGGCACGCGGATCGCGATCACCGACAAGTTCCTTTGCTCTTGCATAAAGATTTTGCTCAGCGCAGCGCACGCTCTCCTTGAGGGGTCCCGGTGGGCTTTGATTGAGAATTTTCAGCCCGCTTCCCGGACCTTCGGTCACCTCAATGCGGAACAATCCTGGATTTTCATCCGTGCCACCAGGAGACATGGCCCAAACCTGACCGGCAGGTAGCGGGTCGTTGCCGATGCTGTTTTCGCTATGTAGTTCTGGTGTTGAAACGAATTGCTCGATACCATCAGGTAGCAGCGTGTAGCTGAAATGGGTGTTTCGGAACTCTGCGGCGCCGATGCGTTTTTGCTGCTCCTTCACCCTTCGGCGGCATTCCAGAGCTAGTTTGGCAGCCCACTCAATGGCATCGTCGGGGATGCTTGCTTCTGGATCGGGAAACATCAGTTTGAGCAGCCCGCTCATCGTTTTTTGCGTGGCGGTCGTGTCGCGTCCGCTCAAAGCTCCACCAAAATGTATGCGCCCCTGAAGTTTGTTGACCCGGCTTTGGGAACGGAGATGGTTCCAGCACGATGACAAAAAATCGCTGACCAAGCCAAAATGATCGGTCAACTGGTCGCGGTTTACTTTCGGTACGTCCCAACCGGGAATGTAGGCATGGATGCGGTCCATAAAAGCGGTGTCATCTCGCATCTCTGGTGGAAGCGGCCCGAGTAAGTGTCCAAGTCGCTGCTGGTGTTCCACATCCACGTCGAAGTTGCCTACCATGACCATCCCACCGAAACCACGGATGCTCTCCTTGCCCCGGCTAAACTCTCCCGACTCCATGTAGCCTTTCATGATGTTCACTCCGTCCTTCTGATCAAATGAGATGCCGGAGACTTCATCAAAGCAGACTACGTCGTATTGGCAGACAAGCCCTTTTTGGCCGTTTTGGTTGTTGACGAACATTTTTGCCACTGTTGCCTTGCCGCCTGAGACGAGATGAGCGTAAGGCGACACCTGTTGATAAAGATGACTCTTGCCGGTTCCGCGTGGACCAAGTTCTACTGCGTTGAAATTATTCTCAACGAACGGGACCATCCGGAGAAGCATGACATCGCACGTTCTCTCCCCGAGAATTGACGGCTCGAGTCCCACGCTGCGAAGCAGCAAGTCCTTCCATTCCTTGAATGTGAATAGCGACCGCCCTTTGCACAGTGCCTCCAGCACATCGCTCTTCGAAAGTTGGATTTCGCGCAGGGATTCGATACCGAATGGCCGACCGCTTTTTTCTTCAGCGATGCTGGGGTCGTAAGCGAGATCCAACTCTGCGTAAAAACCTCCCGTGAGCATCCGGTCGTGGGAATGAACCAGATCATCTGCAATGCGAACATCGTTGAGCCGTACGCTAGGGAGTTCGGCAACAAAACAATCATTTTTGGCATCCAGTCGGGCCTTGACCAAATCGATCAGCTTCACATGGCCCTGCTCTTTGGCACGGGCTTTAAACAGTTCTTCTTCGCCGGCCCGAACCGTCCTACTGGCCAATTGCCGTTGCACGATAGCCAGTCCTTCCTGGATTTCAGTCTCGTCAACGCTGGCACAATATCGCCCTAGCAGAAATTCTGCCACGTAGGTGGGCACCGGATACTGACCTTTAAATTGGCGAACAAGGTCTTTGCGAACAAGGTATCCCTCAAATGCCTTGGCGGCGATTTGGTCCAATGCATCTAGCTGCATATTAGTTCTCTCCTATGACCACTGGATGTTTGAAAATAGTTTTCCCGGTTGTATCTAGAACCACAAGAAATGCCGCTGCACCGATCGCGTCATCAGCTTCCACCAAAAGACTGTTCTTCTGGCCATTTGCTGCACCGGTTATCGGGCTCGCAGCGAAACTGCTTGTGGCATCAGCAACCTTGCTGCGTATATCAATGGTGAGCCCTTGCGCCCCCTCCAGCACCACGTACAATCTCATCCCCGACCACTTCATCTCTTTCAGGATAATGGACTTGGCGCCGCTCTTATGTTCAGCAGATACCGTCAAGGAAGGAATCAACGCTTCCTGCAATGTGAGTCCACCGTGGGCATATTCCACCCCAGCCACGAAACACGATACGGAAGGTGCTAAGACAACGGCTTCGGCGGCATCCCAAAACCATGAGGTCACCGGATAGCCGTGTTGGGCTCCCGGCTCTGGAATGGCGCAGCGGCTCCAGCGGGACGCAGTCAGGTGCTTGGGCAGTTCAACTTTGGGCAGACCACCGGGAACCAAAAGCCAGCCGTGATCGGTGATAACTTTCACGCTGGTCCATCCATTTTGAAGCAGTTCACATACACGTTCCTCCAATCCTTTAAGCTCTTCTTCAATTCTCCATGCCAATTTTGCACCTTGTACATGACCATAGGAGTCAAATGAGCCGAACTCAGTCCAGGCGCAGCCGGTCGGCAATCCATGCTCGGTCGATTCGAGGAAGGAGATTCCACTCTCCGCCACAAGCTGCTTGAAACGCGCATGATCGAGAGCCTTGCCACTGCATTTTTCTTTCGATTGAAACTCCGACTTTTCCAGCGGCCCGCCCAGTTTTCCTGCCAGCGGCATCCATGCTGGTTTCGCGGTTGCCGTTACCGTCGGTAAAGCTGACCACGAATGATCGAAGACCACTCTGAAACCAGCGGCAATCAGTTTTTCTTCCAGCCCCCTCGCTAGATCCATACGCAAACCGTCGGCAAACAGGTAGACCGTGCCTTCTTCTACCGCAAGGGTACGACAAGTTTGCGGCCCAGTAACGGGGTAAGTATTTGCCAGCGCTTGCGCGAGCTCAGAGAATTTATCGAGCCACGGGAGATAGGCCGCCCGGATTGCAGCAGTAACAGCCTTGGTGGCGGCAGCAGACCGGGCTGCATCAATAGTTCGCAGAACACAGAGGTCAACTTTCCACCCAGTAGAGCAGTAGTAGTCAGCCAGCGTCTCCCAAGTGCATGGATTGCCGGCCGCCTGCACCTTCTCGGCAAGTTCTCCAAGGTGGCCGATGGCCAGTGCCAGCGGGGCTTCCCCCAGCGTGGTCCAGACCCATTTGGCACGATATGCGTGCTCAGCTGCCAGCGCCTTGATTTTCGTGAGTGCGTCTTTGGGCGAGGCCGAGGACAAAGCGAGAAGATCTGCTTCCAGACGCTCTTCCTCTCTCCGGTTGCTGAGTGGCTTAAATTCAGTTGCCTCCTCAAAAAGGCTAAGGGGGGTCATCGATTCCAGCAGCACTTTTACTCCAGGATAGGCTCGCGGCGCTTCCTTGTAACGTTCCCAGGCCAAGGCCCAGGCACCCTTGCCACTGATCAGCTTTTCGGCGGCGGTGATCGAGCCATCCTTCTCCGGGTCGAATTGATAGGCGTCCCGACAGACTGCACAGAAGCTGGTCCACTCCGACCCGGATTTATCCATATCCAGTTTGATTCTTCCTGGGTCGCTCATCCATCGTAAAAGCGTCCGCGCTGGATCCTTGGTGACGATGGCTCGGAAGTCTCCAGCTTCGAGCTTTCCACCACGCAGGGCATCTACCTCGACTTTTAACAACGCTGGCAGGCATTCCTGGATCGCTTTTTTGGTATCTTGATCAGCAGCGACGTCGAGCCCGAGGCCTCCATCCGCACTCGATAAGAACGCAAAGGGCGTCCAGTTTTTACCATTCTTCTGAGTCCAGAATTGCCCTTGGAATTGCAGCGCAAACAAATGATTCGCCTGGTTAGGGCATTGGTCCACGTTGCGGAAGGCGGCGCGCCCGATTCCAGGGAGATAGATCACCGGCACTTCCTCTCCGCGGTGAGTTTCTAACTGATAGCGGAGCCACACGGCAGGGCCTGTTGCTTCGTCGGGTGAATAATCTCCCAGAGACCATAGAGCAGAATAGCTCTCCCGTAGCGGTTCGATGCACTGGCTCCATAACTGCTCTTCATCAGGCCAAAGGATGACGCAGGGAGCGGCCAGTTCGTGCTTGTTGTATGAAGCCGCACTATGTAAATATTTAAGGATTGATTTGAGGATAGTCATCGTTTTAAATGCCTTTTGCACTCGGATTAGTGTTCAGCTGGTGGAGATGGAAATTGTCTTTATCTAGGGTGTTGCTGCAAAGTTCGACGAGGTGGTCGTGGTGGGTGAAGAGAAATATTTGGGTGCGCTGGCCCAACTCGGCCAGTTGCGGGAGAATTGCCGCAGCACGATCATTGTCGCAGGTAATCAATAAATCATCCAAAATCAGGGGCATAGGTTCGTGCTTCTCAAGATATCGATCCAGCGCAGCCAGACGAAGTGCCAGATACAGTTGATCCCTGGTGCCGTCACTCATTCCTTCAATCGTCACTGAAGACTCATCCGGGCGCAAACCGACCAGGATAGGAGTATCGTCAGCATTGAACTCCGCGTCCAGTCCAGCGAAAGCACCCCGAGTGATGCGGTGAAAGACCAGGCCCGACTTTTCCAGCAAAGGACCTTGGTTTTCCTTACGGAACCGCTCGATCTGGGCTTGTAGGAAATGTGCAGCTAAACGCAGGCGTACAAAGCGTGAAGCATCTTGCTTCAACCGCGCCGCACAGGACTCGGCCTGCTGCCGATAGTTCGCGGCTGCATCTCCGGAAGCTTCAAGTGCCTGCTTCTGGCCTTTGAGCTCAAACAAGTTGTCGCACACCGTCTGCAGCTCAGATTCCTTTTCTTGTTTCTGGTTCTGGAGCTTGCCCTTCCTTTGGGGAAGTGCCTCGACATCTTCCGCTCTAATGCGGTCAAGGAAGTCATCCACCTTTTGGCCGCGAGCGAGGCCGCTTAGGTTGTCACGGAATGTGTCAATCTGACTCTGCGCCTGGTCCCGTAACTCCAAATTCGCAATCAACGGCTCCAGCGCTTCAGCAGTTTCGAGTTTCGCCAGATGGACAAGTTCTTCCAAAGCCTGATCCGCCTGGTTATAGGATGTCTGACTCACCCCCAGGGTGTCTTGGGCTTCTGTGATTTGGCCGACAAGTTGTTCCTGGCGCGTTTGGGTGTCGCGGGCTATGGCCAACGTCTTCCACAGATCAATTTCCAGAGCCTCGGTGGTATCACCACTGGCACCAAGTGCGACGGCTTTTTCACTTACAGCGCGTTCGTATTGACGGATGGCCTCGTCAGTTCTCTGCGATTTGGTAGACGCTTCCTTCCAGCTATCGAATCTTATGAGAAGATCTTTTCGTTCCTGCAAAAGAACCAGACCAGACTTGGGGGAAATGCTTTCCGGCATGCCAACCAACCGACACTGTGCCTTCCACTTTTTAGTTGCATCATCGACCACAGTGACGAAACGTGCATTGTTCTGCAAAAAGGGTCCCAACTGGATTTTCAGTCCATTAAGCTGATTGATCACCTCGATTCTTCGGCCAGATGTCTGCTCTCCTTGCTGGACTTTTCTCTTGGCCTTGTCGAAAAGCAACGTAAACTCTTTTTCCACTAACTCGGAGAGAACCGTGGCGAGCTGTTTCTTGGCTTCTTGAACTTGGTTGCTTTTCTGCCGGAAGGTTTCCTCGGCAATTCTTAATTGGCCCAGAAGGACCTTGAACTCACTCCAGGCTTCACGCCATTCCTCCATTTCCGCGGGCGCTCGCGGAGTAATCCCGCAGGGTAGCCACGCCGCCTCCCAGGAGGTTTGGCATTCCTTCAACTTGCTCTGGAGTTCCAATATATTCTCTTCGGCTTCCTGGTTCTGTTTTTCAGACTGTTTTATCTGGAAGCGCTTTTCCTCCGCCTGGGCCACAGCCTCAGCCTGTTCACGGAGTTGATCCGCAATGTCGTCTGCCTGGACAACCGTTTGCGGAAAAGCTATCTCCAGGGGCGTGCCAGGGACGAATTCTTCCTTGCTCCCGTTGCCTTTCCATTCCGCCAGAACAAGGCTCCAACCATGATCACGATGCTCTCTGGCTTTGCGGAGAGCCTGCTCGGAGGGTAGCTCTCCTCGCCGCTCCATCCGGCCTAGTTCGGCTTGAAGGGAATCGATATGCTTTTCCCCTTCCTCTATTTTGGACTCCTCGTTCTTGATATCCCTATTAATACCGTCCATTGCTTCGCCGATGCGACGGATGGTCGCTTTGGTGGGAACCGAAAGGTCTGCCGTAGTGTCCAAATTTTTTGGAGCCCCTATTAACTCTCTATGGCGATCCTGTGCTTCATTGGTGAGGCGAGATACTTCTGATTCGCTGGCCAAAAGTGTTTTGTTTGCCTCGGTGGCTCCTGCCGCGACGGATAAGGCATCCCGTAGATTGGTTAAATCAGTTTCCGGTAGAGCCAAAAGCTGAGTTTCCAGGGATTTGATCTGCGTCTTGAGATCTTCCGTTTTTTCTAAATTTTTTTCACGCTCCTCCAGCGCTTTTTGCAGGGCATTGGCGGCCTCTTCGCAGGCCAACCGAACGGCGCTACTCAGCCGCAGTGTTTCAAGTTCAGAGAAATTACCGGCCAGTTCCAGATTTTGCATGCCCGCCCGCAGTGCCGCTTCAAGTCCTGCCAATTCGGTTTCCAGATCGATCAGGGTATTCTTGCGATCCCGATAAACGCCCAAGTCCTGGTGCAAACGATCAAGAGCGTCGGCCTCAGCCAGAAAGGCCGGTGAGGGCTGGCAAGCTGCCAATTGCCCTTCAATTTTGGCAATATGAGACGTCAAACGGATCACTTCCGCTTGGGCCTCACTGGCCGTTTTACGGGCGGCCCGTGCCCGCTCGACAAAATCGCTGGAAACGTCTGGCATTAAGGGAAGTCCCCCCAGTTTTCGCATCTCCTCACTTAAACGGCCCACGGTGGGAAGCGCATCTTCACAACGGGAAATCCATTCCAACTCTTGAGAAAATGCTGAAATCTCGCCTTCCAGCTTCGTCTTGGCTTCCTCGGCCGCTGCCAAATCTCTTTCTATCTTCTCCCAAGCCTCAGGGCTCACTATGGCATCACGGCTTTTACGCAGGAGTTCCTTGTATACATTCACCACCGGCCGGATCGATACATTGGCTGTCGATCGGCCCTTAAAGAGACGGTCTGATTCTTCTGTCAACACCGCCAGGACCAGTTGAACGGGGGTCCCGCCCATACTGGCGGAGAACAAAGCATTACCGATATCCCCCTTACCACTGAGTAGTTGTTCTGCTCCTTCGCGAAGTTCCTTCGTTCCCAGGCCAAACATCGCGGAAAAGTATTCCTGATCCACGCTGCCAATAAAAGGAGCTAAGGCGTTGTCCGGCAATTCATTGCCATTGGCATCCAACAAGGTGTTTTTATTTCCTTTGCGCCGTTGAAAGGTGAGACGTTCACCTGCCCGGCTGACTATCTCTCCCATGATTCGCAATTTCTTATAGTCGTGCACGAAATTGTCAGGCGATTGGCCGTGGATACCGAAGAGCAGATCGCGAAAGGCGCGGAGCAGAGAACTCTTACCCGCTTCATTGGAACCATAGATGACATGGAGATCGCTGCCCTGAGCGGAAAACTTGAGATCCAGATTGGTAAAAGGTCCGAAAGCCGGGATGTGTATGCGATCAAATCTCATGAATCTGGCCTCCCTTCGTTCCCAGGGCATCCAGAATGATAGCCCGCACATCCTCTATCGCCGCCACACTCTGGCTTTCGTCCCAATCAGATTCAACTTCGCTTCGGACTTCAGGGGGCAGAATATCGAGCATTTCCTTAATCTCGTCAGGAAGATTTCCAGGTTCAACCCTTGCTTGTGCCAGGGTCTCCAGAACGATTTTGGTGAGAGCATCCCGTTCCGCAAGTTGTGCCAGGTCATACACGGGAGATGTTGAGACCTTGATTCGTTCAATCCAGATGGCATCCTCGCCCTGATCTTGGGCACGGCCCAGCAATTCGGCGCGCCAGCGATAAGTTTCACGATGAAGCGATCCGTGCAGAGGTGTGGCTCCAGTGAAGACTATCCTGGCCGCTACCAATCGCCCCCCCGCATAACTTACAGCGCCAGTCATCGAATTGGTTACACGACTGAGCACCTCTGACTCTTCTGTTACTCCGGCAAGATCGATCTCAAGCACCTGCCAGCGGACGACATCCAATTCATAACACTCCACATTCTCCACCTCCAGGGAATCATTCACCGTCACCAGCCGGCAACCGCGGGGGCCTACCTCCCGGGCATCACGTCCCTGACAGTTACCTGCAAACACAATCCAGGGGTCCTGACTGATCACCTCGGGCTGGTGAATGTGACCGAGCGCCCAGTAGCCATATCCTTTCTGACGCAAATCCGTTTCCGAACAGGGGGCGTAGGTGTCGTGACCGGCTCGGCCGGTCAAACTGGTATGCAGGAGGCCTATGTTGAACTTGTTCGGCACGGCAGGAGGATAATCCATACCCAGATTCTCGGGTACGGCCCGGTTCGGAAATCCGCGGCCGTGAATCACCACGGGATATCCGGTTACTTCCATGGACTCTGCCGCCCGGGTGGAAAAGTTGTGCACATTCTCGGGCAGGCTCAGTTTCTTGGAAATCACAGAGGCTGCGTCATGGTTGCCCATAATCATATAAACCGGAATGCCCTTGTCGCGCAATCGAAGCATTTGCCCCCGGAAAAAGAGTCCAGCGCTGTAATCCTTCCAATCTCCATCATAAAGATCACCAGCTATGACCAGAAAATCAATGTTCTCATCGATTGCCAGTTGGATCAGGTTTTCGAAAGCCCGTCGCGTTGCGCCGCGGAGGACATCAACAGGTGCCCCGTCATGCGCCTCAAGGCCTCTAAGCGGGCTGTCAATATGAGCGTCAGCGGCGTGGATGAAACGAATCATTGCAGAGCTCCTGTAGAAGCAATTTTTACTGCAAGCGTTAGAAGGACATTATTTGCAGCGATTGCTGACAAATTCTTTATCACCGGTGTTTAGGGGGCGGTATTACGAATGGAAAAATGAATGGGGCCCCCAATGTTCACTCCATTATTATATTCAATATCAGCTCTTATTTCGTACCGGCCATCCGCATGGCTTCGTTAAGCGCCTTGATTTTGAGATCTGCACCGGCGCCAAACCAGACACGATTCAGTCTATTGGCTTCGTTTTCAGTTTTAACCTCACGATAGTCTTCAAATTGAGTTACCGCATTGTAGGCAGCCCAGAGAGTACCTTTGACACCGGGAAGCTGTAGATTGTCGGCAGTTTCAAACAATTTTGTGACATGATCCCATTTAGGGGGATGTGTTTCATTCCTCTTCTGAGCCTCGCTTTTTGGAAACAAGGCGGCAAGATATTCATGAAGCATATCCCTTCCCTTCACCTTCGTTGCCGCTAGCATTTTAAAGCTTTCAGCTGCTTGCGTATATATCTGGTTAGCAGCTTCGATCAATTCACTTACTTCATCCAAACGTTCACCCATTTTGGCACTGTGCCGGACGCGAAAAGCGGATTGCCCGTCGTTCATCGCCATGGTCAGCGTGTTCTGACAGACGACTCTTACGGCTGTGAACTTAACTATTACGGATCCCTGGCCAGTATGTGAGTTGGAAAGGAGAAGATATTTCATGCAGTCGTCTCCCCGAACAACCTCAATGGTGCCAGGCATTTTTGCCATTACCCAAATGCGTTCCCCCTCACCCAAGGCGCCTGCCGTTTCGTAGGTTGCGGTTTTCCTGTCCACGATTGGATCGAAAAACTGGAAAGCATCTGTATTCTGAAGAGGCTCATAGCGGTCTGAAACCAGGCCCAATACCACCTCTTCCTCTTCTCTGCCCTGTCTGGGAACACGCACCAGTTCGTAGCGTGAATACTTTTCTTGACCCCTTGCATTCTTCGTAGACTTGGCTCCACGAGCAGGTCGTTTCTCAACATCCCAACCCAAGTCAGCTGCCCGAATCATTTCTTCTGCAGACACATCAGCCGGGACAGATGTACCTTGCCCATGCCATGGCACCTCTCCAACGTAAGCCATAGATTCAACATTTGCAGGCATAAGGTATTCTCCTTGTTGGATTCTTAATGGATCTATTTAGCTTCTTTTTTGAAGGCAAGTGTGAGATGGACATCATTCCAACGGTTGCCAACAAAGTCCTTACCGCCAGCAGGATCGGTTCCAGGCTCTTCTTCGCACCAAAACCATGGGTAGTCCTTCTTCGGTCGATTTGGTTCCGTGCCTCGGTCTTTGTCTTTCAGTGTTAGGGGAACGGCGCGGAAGAGGCCCGCGCCGCGCTTGCCTACATCGCCGGCGAGTAAGAATGGTCGTATGTTCTGGCGGACACCATCGTTGAGGTCGGGGTGCCAGCCTTGGGCCTGCTCTTTAAGGGGCTTCCAGCGGACGAAGATGTCGTAGCCCGTGTTCGTTTTAGGGTCGGCCGCGCCTTCCAGTATTTTGGCCAGCTCGGTTTGTAGCGCACGGGCGGCTCCGAGTCGTTCAGCAGATCCGGGTTTATCAGCCTTGGCATCATCAGCCTGCTGCTGGATCCAGTTGCCGAGGTAGCTGTAAGTAAGTTTCTGCAAGGTTGCGTGGTCGAGCTTATGGTAGTTGACGAGAGCGTGGAAACCGTCCGATCGGCCATCCCAGATATGCCAGATAAACGGTCGGTCTTGAAAGAGCTTAGCGTGCTGCTCGAAGAACTCGTCACGTAGCCAATCTTCAAGGGTTTTGGATTTGCTGCCTTTGAGCCCAGAGGCGGCGATAAGAGCCTGTTCGTTGAAGGTGCCTAGGGCCGCGGTGAGGAGTTGGCGTAGACGGGCAACGGCAGGTTGCTCGCGGTTTAGAGGTGGTAGGCAGACGATGCCGTCTTCGTCGGCAAAGTCTTCCAACCCGTCGGGGCCAAGCATCGGGCATTCGGGAAAGCTGCTGCCAGTCTGGCGCGGCCAGCGGTAGCCGAGCAGACGCACGACAGCGACGTGCAAGGGTTGATCAGAGCCTTTGGGATGCCCGTTGAACAACCATTGAGTCGGGTCACTGGAGAAAGGCTTAGGTAAACCGTGCGGGAATTTCTCTGACGCCACTTTCTGCCAGTGCGCCAAATCAAACTTCACCATGTTTATCGATCCAGGAACGACTTTAAGGGATTGGTTTACAGAGCGAACAGCAGGGCGAAAGTCGCTGGATTCGCAAAACGCCCATATCGCAGACAAGTCCTCTTCTCGGAGCGGCAAGAAAGGTGCAACAGAATCGTCGAACACATCTCCGGTGTAGAGTGTTACGGATATCTGGGATACACGCTGGATGGCGATGCCCTTTCGGCCCAAGACGGCAGCCGGAGGGAAGTTGTGTGCCGACGATGCGTTGTGAAGATCACCATTCCCGCCCTCCCATCGAACCATGTCGCTGCGCCCTGTGTAAGGGAGTGTAGTAATCGGAGCTTGCTGAAGGGGGCGCCAAATTTTGGTAATGCCCGAAACCTCCCAAAAACTGACCACATACCGATTGTCGTCTCCTGTTACCATTCCCTGCCATGCCCGTCCGCACCGGGAGAGTAACTCGCTCGGCGCAGCAACATCGAATCGAATTACGTGATCAGGATTATCCAGCTGTTCCTGTTGGCACATTGAAACGGTCTTGGCAAATCTTTCACCCCTAAGCATCTGTGCCTTAGCATCTGCATGGATAGGTGGTTCACCTCGTTGAGCTGAAACATCATAGGCTGTGAAATGATGCATGCGCGGCGGCGGTCCGGGAGAAAGGATAGTCATAGCAGCAAACGCCCCCGCAGCTGCCGGACTGAAAAATGCGTGCTCGCCAAGTCTAGCTGTCAGGTTCCACGTCGCCTTAGTTAAAAGTTCCTTTCGAAGATTGACATATCGTGCTTGGAATAGCCAATTCTGAGGTGTTACGACCGCGATTGTAGAGCCATCATTGCACCATCCTCTCGAACGACTAAGGAAAATAGTAGAAAGACAGCGGATCGAATCACCGTAGTATTGGTCTGCAAAATTCTGTAAGACCTCGTCCTGCTTTTCCCGCCCAAGATAGGGCACATTTGTACTGACGAGTGTGAACTTGCTGGCGAGAATTTCCGCTGCTTTGGCCAAGCCGTGTGCGATCACTGCCATTTCATGCGCGGTATCATCCTTGGCTTCCTGTGCCAGCGCCATTTCTAGCAATGGCTGGAGTTCATGGAACTCGGCCTCGATAAGGTCCCCGGCAAGGGCACGAGGGTTGATGAGGCTTCCGAGAACAGGGGCATCTTTGAAAAGACCATACAGCCGTTTCATACCGCGCCGGAGGCGATCGCTCTCGCCGGCGAGGGCCAGCCATTCGGCTTCCCCTGTGCTAGGGGCGAGACCGGAGCAGGCAAGGTGAAGCAGGGGGAGTGTCTGATACCCTGCAAGTTTCCACGCCGTCAGCGCAACATTGAAGGCTGCAATCTGTGTACAGCGTTCATCCAGTTCCAGACCGTGAATATTGTCTTTTAATACCGAAACAACGGAAACTTGTGCGGTAAGATTTTCTTCTTCCATGCGCAGGCGAACTAGCATTGGCATAGCAAATACCAAGAAATGACCGCTGCCCATGCAGGGGTCAAGCAAACGAATCAGATTTGCAGATTTTGGCCAGGCATCAAAGGTGCCTGCAGCGGGAAGCCAGGTCTTTGTCGTCTCGTCCTGTACAAAGCGCAAATAAGTCCACAAGATTCCGGGCACGCCATCACGGGCGGTAAGTGCCGCTTGTGCTCGAGCTTCATCTTCGGTTGAAGCCTTGATTGTTCCAATCTTGCCCGCCCACCATGCACCGATAGTGTTGTGGAGAAGGAACTCCACCATATAGTCATCGGTGAAAAGCTGGGTGACTGGAGAGAGCTCGTCGGCGCCGATCTTTTTGCCGGAGTCATTGACCTCTTTTTTACGTTGGGCTTGCCAGAACTGGTAGGTCCAGCCGAGGGCATCATCGGCGCGGAAGCATTCGGTTGGGAGGGTGGCAAGCAATTTTCGCAACTCCACTTGGTCATTGAGAGCGATGGGGAGATCCAGCACCGGGTCATCCCGCCGAAAGACACCGGGCAGCGTGAGGCTGGCGAAGCGGCACGCCAGGTCAAGGCCGTCGCGGGCTCCGAGTTCCGGAGCGAGTTCTTCGCATTCCTCCAAAGTCAAGGGAACGGAGCCATTGACCTCGTCGGTGATGAGGAGGTGGTTCTCGGTAAGGAATCGGGTGAACAGGAGGCGGTGCCAGTGCTCGTAGGCGGCCAGTTCACTGAGATGGCGAATGTCCTGTATCCCTGAGCGTTCATCACGTTTATCAGCGAGGACCCGGCCACGAGATCGAAGTCGATTACGCAGCAGGCGTTGCTCTATGGTCATGTGGGCGCGGTAATCCTTTTCGTGAACGGCAAGGTTTTCCAACGCAGCACGGCAGGCCTGCTCGGCCAGGACACGAGCGGCGGCGGTAGTATTTTCGAGTAGCTTGCGAAGATCTTTAGAAAGTGATGTTGGCATAAGGCGGAACGTCCTTAGAGGATTACCGGGCCGTCTTTCAGGGCGGCTTCGATGGCAGTTTTTGATTCATTTAACCAGGTATCGAGTTCCACCTGGTTGTGAATGGTGGCAGCAGCAAGAGTGACACGCCGGGCTTTGGGCTCAGCTTCGATAATTGCAGCGGCAAGGGCCTTGTCGAACTGGGCGGCCAAGGCATCGGTCTGTGACTGCCAGTTGGCTAGGGAACAAGACTGTAAAGAAGATAGGAGTTGCTCATCGGAACCCGTAGCCGGCGCAGGTTTTTTCAGTGCACCGGCACTGGAAAGCAGGGTTTGCCGCTTCCCTTCCGGCAGTTTCTGCCATGCCGAGTTGCTGCTAATCCGCGCTGTCTGAGTCTCGAACATGTCGGTATGGACCTTGTGTGCACGGGCGAGAGCG
>Ga0181533_1002327_pt1 | contig 22493 bp, 15 predicted proteins | sample PEATcosm2014_Bin_45_FD_119772 | JGI IMG/M metagenome (GOLD analysis project Ga0181533, IMG submission 119772) | Peatland microbial communities from MTU Mesocosm Facility, Houghton, MI, USA - PEATcosm2014_Bin11_60_metaG | ecosystem: Environmental > Terrestrial > Soil > Wetlands > Peat | place...
AAGGTCCTACGGCCTTCGTCCCGCGCAGGCGGAGTCCATCATAAACCAGTGTCGTGTACATTTTCATGCTTCGGGGTGTCGCGAAGCGACATGAGCGACTGTTTTGTAGGTCCGCGGCTTTTCCTTGCCCATAGCGAACGAGCCGCGGACCTACAAGACAGGTCCGCGCTACACCCGCTTACGGTGATAGTTCCCTGATTTGACTAACGGCCACGCCTTCTTGTACGGCATCATGTGTTCGTGTCTGGCCCGCCAATGAGCGTCAATTCCATCAAATCCATTGCCCTTGAACTTATGGTCACATTCGGGACACACATTTTCGACCGTTTTGGTTTGGTCTGTTGCCGGCGAGTGCGTCAAAACTTACCCTTCGTAGAACGAACTATCGCCAGTCTTGGGCGCCGTGTTAGATGTGCAGGATTTCGACGGCTTCAGCTTTCACTGCATAGACCACAACGTAAGGGAGCGGCGTAACCGTCAGTTCTCTCGTGCCGCTACGGTGGCCGGGTCTGCCCCGGTTGGGAATGGTTTTAAGGGAATGAACACTCTGGTAAGTCGTTCGCACGGTCGGCTTGTAGGGGTACGGCTTGCCGTACCCTCATCATTTTAATCGCGCGACCGATCCAAGAGGGTACGGCAAGCCGTACCCCTACAACAAAGGCGGCGGGAACGGTCCAACGAATGCGCATCAGGGTTTGAACATACGTTCGATACGGGCGTCCATTTCCTCTTCCTCGATAAACTCGCCACGCTCGGCTGCCGCAATTCCTTTTTCGACGGCGGCAAGAAACCGAGCCTCGTCGTCCAAATAACGGACAAGAACATCCTTTACCAAGCGCTCGGGGTCGGTGCCGACCTTAGTGGCCATCTGCGCAAGCTGCGCTTCCTGCTCGGAGGTGAAATGTACTTCCATCACCTTAAGAATAACGGAAAATTTTCGCTTCCGGCAAGTTCCAAGTTGGCCCAGCCGTTGCCAGCTTGCGCCCGTCGACGGGGTTTGGTAGGCTGAACGTATGACGCAGTTACTCGAGGACGCACTCCGGAAAGTGGGCAAACTCTCCGAAGACGAGCAGAACGCTATCGCCTCCCAGATTCTTGAGACGCTCGAGGATGAAGAAGTCTGGGAAAAGATGCTCCGGAAGAACCCCGCCAAGCTGCGCAAACTCGCCGGGAAGGCGCTGGAAGAGCATCGGCGCAACGAGACCCGCCCGCTGGACGAAGTCCTGGGGTTGCGGCGTCCCTGCATCACCGCAACAGCCCATAAGGGTTTTTCATCCGGCGCATAGGCAATTGAATAATCGCGTACCAGAGTGAACCGCAAAGGCCGTGAAGTAAGGTCCGGGCGCCTGTGGCGGCGCGAAAACTGTCACTACATCGTGCATTCCTCAATACGCAATGGCTGGAACAATCGGCAATCGCCAATCGAAAATCGTCAATCCATAGAATCCTCTTGACCCCGCGCGTTGCTTGGCGAAAACTGGACACCGGGGACCCATCAGTTCATGGCTGAACATTCATCACGCACTGCCGATGTGCTGATCGTCGGGGGCGGGATCATTGGTTGCTCGATCGCCTGGCGGCTGGCGCAGGCCGGGATGAAAGTCACGGTCCTCGACCGCTCCGAACCCGGCGCGGAAGCCAGCTCGGCCGCGGCGGGCATGCTCGCGCCGTTGGGCGAGAGGGTTGAGCCCCGGACGTTCGCGGAGCTGTGCGTCGCCAGCCGCAGTCTTTACCCGCGCTTCGCGGCGGAGATCGAAGAGGCCAGTGGCCATCACGTCGGTTATCGCAGCGACGGCTCGCTGCTGGTAGCACTCAACGAAGAGCTGGAGGAAGAACTCACGGAAGTCCACCGCACGCAAACCGCGCAGGGCTTTACCCTCCACCCGCTGACGGCCGCGGAGGTACATGCCCGCGCGGTGGGGCTTTCCCCGCAGGTTCGCAGCGGCCTCTTCGTCCCCGATGATCATTGGGTCGACAACGAGCGCCTGATGCGCGCCTTGCTCACGGCCTGCCAACGCGCGGGGGTGCGCTTCGAAGCAGAGATGGCCGTTCACAAGTTCCACACCAAAGGCGACCACATCGAAAGCGTCATCGCGGGAAGCGGCGCCAGCTTTGCGGCAAAGACCTACGTCCTGGCGGCGGGATGTTGGTCAGGCGAAATTGCCCGTGAGCTGGGAAGCCCCCTGTCGGTCACTCCCTGCTGCGGGCAGATGATGGAGTTCGAGGCTCCGCGCGAGTTGCCGTTTGTCGTGCGCGCCGGGATTCACTACCTGGTGCCGCGCCCGGAGCGGCGCCTCCTTGTCGGAACGACCGCGGAATACACCGGCTTCGAAAAGGCGGTGACGGCAAAAGGACTGCTCTCCATTCTCGCAGGCGCGGTACGCCTGGCGCCGCACGCGAGCGAGTTCCGCTTCCTGCGCGCGTGGGCTGGCCTGCGGCCCGACACTGCGGACCACCTGCCGATTCTGGGTTATGGAGAGATGGCAAACCTGGTCTTCGCCACCGGCCACTTCCGCAATGGCATCCTGCTGGCGCCGGTGACGGCAGAAATAATTGCGGATCTCCTTCTGAAAGGTGCAACTTCCCGTCCCATGGAAGCCTACCGCCCCACGCGGTTCAGAGAATCGGGTGATCGGGTGATCGGGTGATCGGGAGAATAAAGAACCATGAACGTCGAATTTGCCTTTTGCTCATCCGATCACCCGATCATCGGATCACCCGATTAATTGATGACCGGTTCATCCACGGGCGCGCTGATGCGGGGGTCACCTGCGGTTTCGAGGGAGCGGACAAAGGCCTCGACAATGTCGGGATCGAACTGCGTCCCGCAGCAGCGGTGCAACTCTTCCATAGCCTCTTCCATGCTGCGTCCGCGCTGGTAAGCGCGTTCGGAAACCATGGTATCGAAGCAGTCCGCCACGGTGATAATGCGAGCGCCCAGGGGGATGTCCTCGCCCTTCAAACGGTCGGGGTAGCCCATCCCATCGACCATCTCATGATGATTCCGCACCATCCCTCGAATCCGTTCGATGGCCTTCACCTTGAGGGGCTCGAGAATTTTGGCACCCCACAACGTGTGCCTCTTCATCACGTCGTACTCTTCCGGGGTTAAACGCGAGGGCTTGTTGAGAACCGCCTCCGGCACCCCGATCTTGCCGATATCGTGGAGAATGCCGCCCAGACGAATTTCCTCAATCAACGAATCGGACAGGCCCATCTGCCGTCCGATCTGGGCGGCGAGCCGGGACACGGCCTGGGAATGGCCCTGCGTGTAATGATCCTTGGCATCGACGGCAAAGGCCAGCGAGGTCACGTAATCCATCAAAGAGGGAGCCTCAGCGTCGCCCTTCAGCATGACGTCCTGGAAGCGTTTAGAGTAATGATCGAGCGCCTCCGGCCCCGTGGAGAACATGCGCTTCATGGTGACGCCCAAGTAAGCCTCTAACAACTGGCGCTCCCAGTCGGCCTGCGCCGACTGAAGGGCGAGGGACGCCACTCGCACGCGATTACCCTCCTGATGCTTGGCGAGGTACATGCCGGAATCCGCCACGCGCAGGATTTCCTCCTGCGTGGGGCCATGCACGGGAAAGGTGGCAATGCCGAAGCTGGCGGTCACACCATGGGCGGCCAGATAGCGGTCCGATTCAATTATCGCGCGCAGGCGCTCGGCCAGAATCTCCGCCTGGTCGGTGCGTGTCTCCGGCAACATGATGGCAAACTCATCGCCCCCGTAACGCGCCACCACATTCGATTGCCGCACCTGTTCGTTGAGCAGATTCGCCACCGCCGACAAGACCTTGTCACCTTCCAAATGACCGTGCCGGTCGTTGACCTGCTTGAACCCGTCCAGATCCATCATGATCACCGAGAACATGTTGCCCGAGCGCGTCGAGCGGCGCCACTCGCGATCGAGTGCTTCCATGAAGAAACGATGGGTTTTCAACCCCGTCAGCCCATCAGTGATGGCCTGCTCCAAGGCCATTTGATAGGCGCGCGCGTTGTGAAGGGCTATCGCCAGTTGGTCCGCCAGCGTGCGCAAGGTGAGCACGTCCTGCTGCGAGAAAGCGTAGGCCTCCCGGCTCTCCAGGCTTAGAACCCCCATCAATTCCTCGCGGTACTTCAGGGGAAGGCTGAGCGCCGAGCGAATGCCGGGATGAAGAGCAATGTAGCGCGCTTCTTTCACCACGGAGTTTGCCAGGACCGGCTCGCCCGAATCGGCCGCCACGCCCGCCAAACCTTCACCCAGGCGAATGCGGCGGCCCATCAGCTCCGGCCCGTAACCGGCTTGCGCCTCCACTACCAATTCCTCTCGTCCCGGGTCCAGCATCTCGATCCGCGCGAAGTCGTAACCGAAGGCATTGCGAATTTGCTCGCAGATGCTGGGCAGCAACTTCTGCGGGATCAAGACTGAAGTGGCTTTGCGTCCCAGTTCGTTGAGCAAGGCCAAGTGGCTGGCGCGCCGCTGCTCTCTCTTGAAAAGGCGGGCGTTCTCTACGGCGCCGGCCGCTTCCTGCGCCAGCACTTGCACCAGCTCAAACTGGGCCTTGGTGACCGCGTGTTCGCGCTGCATATCGGCCAGCGCCAGGACGCCCATCGATCCATCGGAGAAATGGACGGGCACCCCACACCAGGTTTTGACGCGCGGATTCATGGGCGCCAACCCCAACCGCCTCGCGGCCCCTTGAACGTCGCTGGCTACCAACAGGGGCTTGCGGGTGCACTGCACGTATTGCGCCAGCGAACTCGCCGGCCCGCCTTGCAAGGTGCTTTGCGGCCCTGCGCTCTCAAACGGCACCACCACCTCCAGCGGCCCTTCCGCGCTGTCCTGCAAGGCCAAACCGAAGTTCGTTACACCGATCAACCCTTTCAACTCCTGGCGGAGGATTCCAATTTGGGCGTGCATGTCGAAAGTGGCGCGCAGAGCTTCGCCGACGCGGTGAAGGATTCTCATCTCCTCCTCACGCCGCTCCGCCGCCCGGTTCAGCGACCAGTTCTCGATCGCCACGCTCACTTGGTTGCCAATCGCCAGCGCCACCCGCAGTTCCTGGGGTTCAAAGCTCCGCGTGCTACGGAAACCCAGCATGAGAGCGCCATAAGATTTTTCCCGAACCTGCAACCCGACAACAATCAGCGTCCGCAGCCCTTCGCTCCTCAGAACCTCACGCAATTCGTGGAAGACGGGGTCGCGTTGCCACGCCGCCACCACTTCCGAGCGGCACAGGTCTGGGAAGACCATCAGGGCGCCCCAGCGTTCTTCACTGGAAAGCACAAAGTGGCGCAAGGGATCTTTACTAAGCCGCTCCGCCCCCGGCGCAGAAATCCCGCGGATGCTGGAGTGAACCTTTCCCTCGTCGCCCTCCTCATGCACCAGGAGGTAACCCTCCTGCGTGTCGAGCATCTCCAAAGCGCCACGCAGCGACTGGTCCACGATCTGTTGGGGATCACGGCACTCGGAAAGTTCTTTGCTGAAAAAGTGGAGGCTGGAAAACCAAAAGACTTCGGTGTTGCGGCGCAGCCTCTGGTTCCGTCGGCGGAGATAGGGGGCAAGGAGCCCCAGCCCCAGCGCAAAAATCAGGGCCGGAAGAAACAGGGCAAGCCCCGGGCCACTCAGATAATTCCCCATCGCAGTAACCCCAGGCGAGGAGGCGTTGCCAATCCCCGCTTGCAGGACCTCTCCCTAACCTCTTGTTTGCCATCGACTGGCGCTAACTCGAGGGACATAGAGGGAATTTTTGTGGTGCCAAACTGGCCGAACGGTTCCCCTACCAAATCGGCCTGGCTGCTGCTACACGTGCGGACTATACGCTACCCCATTCCGTGCGTCAATCGGCGTCTTGGTTACGAAAGTACTGGGTAAGTATTGTGGTAATGATATTAATGGTACCTAGCGCGGGGCTTAATTTGTGGGTCGGCGGCACACCGAGTCCTGTGAAGAGGGTCCAAAGGACTCCCCTTTTTAATCGCTGGGTGAGCATGCCACTCTTGAGGAAAGGGGGGGATCATAAATCCCCTCAAGCTTTTTCCGGGATGGCCGATGAACAGAATAGCGCCAGAACCCTCCAGCGCGGCGATTTGACCCGCCCAAATGCCGCCCTGAACCCTTGGCGGCAAGTTCGAAGACCCCTTCGCCCCGACGAACACCCTTGCCGCCAAGGCACCTTCCATAAAGCCGCCTGATAATTTGCAACTCGGCAGCCCGCTCCCTTCGCGATGCCAGTTGCGATTTTCGCGTTTCGATTTTAGCTTCCCACGCGCATCGTTCCACTCTGCCCAAAATCTGTTATAATGTTTTTTAGGCTTCCAAGCAGAATACATGCGAATCGCCATCCGATTTCTGGCCATTCTGACCATTGCTGCGCTGCTCGCCCCCGGCGTGCGATGGGCTTCCCTGCGCGCCCCCATGGAGGCGTGCGGGTGTCCCCCAGGAGCCTGCATGTGTGCGGGCCATCACCATGCTCTTGGGCACACTCCAATTTGCTGCATGGGCAAGGGCGGCCAGTGCGGTTTGGAATCTCCCGACGGCTACCTGAGCTCGCTGCTCAGCAGTTTGATTTATGTGCCCACCGAACACCCTTGGTCGAACCCACTCGCGCCTTGGAGTTGCGGTCACGACACTTCAGAATTAAGCCTAATGCCCTCACATGCGCGGATTCCTGAGCAACCTCCGCGCGCCACTCTCTGATTCATCCTTGCTACACCTGATGTCCGCGCGCCCTGCGCTGCAAGCTGGCGTGGGAGATCGCGAGAGCCTCCAGACCTCTCGCCCTTCCTCGCTTGCCCGCGGCCGACGCTTAAACTCTATTCATCTAAAAGGAGGCTTCATGCGAAAGCTCGTATTCTGTTTGTGTCTGGCGGTCTTTCCAATGTTTGGCTCCCTGCTCCACGCCACAATTTTTGGAAGAATACGAGGAATCGTGCACGACCCACAGCATCGGCCTATAGCCGGAGCATCGGTAAAGCTTCAGGCGATTACCTCGGATTGGTCTCAAACCTCGCAAACGGACGATAACGGTGAGTTTTCGTTCGCCGCCGTGCCAATCGGCGATTACAAAATCACCGTAACCCAGCCCAAGTTCGCGACTTCGGAACAGACGATCACCGTCGATGCCGGCTCATCACCGATTCTTCACTTTCCATTAGCGATTGCGCCCCTGAATCAATCGACCGTTGTCGTGGGCCAGGGAGAGGTGGCCAACATGGATTCGGTAACCCCCACCGCGCTGGTCGATCGCCTGGACATATCCCAAACCCCCGGCGCCGACCGCACCAACAGTATGGCCATGATCACCGACTATACCCCTGCCGCCTACGTGACTCACGACATGTTGCACATGCGAGGCGGCCACCAGGTTGACTGGCTGATTGACGGCATACCCCTACCCAACACCAATATCGCCGCCAACATTGCTCCGGTGATCGACCCCAAGGACATTGATTATCTCGAGGTGCAAAGGGGCAGCTACGAGGCCGACTTAGGGGACCGTACGTACGGAATGTTCAACATCGTGCCCCGAACCGGCTTCGAGGGTAACAATGAGGCGGAACTCGTCACCACTTTCGGCAATTGGTCTCAAACCAACGATCAACTCAATTTCGGAGGGCACACCGAGCGCTTCGCCTATTACGCCAGTGTGAACGGAAATCGCAGCAACTACGGTCTGCAGGCCCCGATTGCGCAAATTTTTCACGATGCTGAAAACGGCTATGGGGGATTCGCTTCGTTCATTTTCAATCCCAATCCCAAGAACCAGTTGCGGCTGGTCACCTCGTTGCGGGAGGATTATTACCAGATCCCGTATGACCCGAATCCAAACTCCATCGGCAATCAGCAATTGGTGGCGGCGGGAGAGTCGCCCAGTTACGACCTCCGTGATGGCGAGCATGAGCGCGACGGCTATGTCACCTTCTCCTGGGTCCACACCTTCAATCCCAATACGCTGCTTACGGTTTCTCCCTTTTATCACTACAACAGCGCCCACTACCAAGGCGGCGCGAACGATTATCCCGTCATCTCAAGCATGGATCAGGCTGCCCATTACGGGGGCTTGCAGGCGACTCTAGATGAACACATCTGGAGAAATGATGTTCAGGTCGGAGTATACGGATTCGCTCAGCACCAGTACAACCTCTTCGATAACCAATTCACGGACGGCAGTCAGAACTTCCCTTCCTCTTCCATTGGCGTAAACGGCGGGCTGGAGAGCACATTCATCAACGACAAGTTCAAAGTGACCTCGTGGTTGACCTTGATCGCCGGCCTGCGCCAAACCCACTTTACGGCGGACGTCGTGGAGAACGCGACGGACCCACGTTTTGGCCTTGCCCTCAGAGTCCCGCGCCTGAACTGGGTCTTTCGCGCCTTCTACGGTAAATATTACCAAGCCCCGCCACTCGTGACGGCCACTGGCCCACTGCTCGGCTTAGCGAACAGCCAGAATTTTACTTTCGCTCCCCTGCACGGCGAGCGCGATGAAGAACACCAGTTCGGCGTCACCATTCCTTATCGCGGCTGGGCGCTCGATGCCGACACATTTCAAACCGAGGCGAGCAATTGGCTGGATCATAACAATATCGGAGAATCAAATCTCTTCTGGCCGATCACGTGGGATGGCGCCTTGATTCAAGGTTGGGAAGTCACCCTGCGCTCCCCCCGCCTCTGGCATCGCGGCCAGTTTCACCTTGCCTATTCGAATCAAATCGCGCAGGCAACCTCCCCCATCACCGGAGGCTTGATCTGCCCTAGCAACGACTCGTTATGCCCACTCGATATACCACCTGGATATTCTCCGGTGGACCATGATCAGAGAAACACCTTGAACTTCGGTTTCAATGGAAGTCTTCCTTGGCAGGCGTACGCTTCGACGAATGTGTACTACGGCTCGGGGTTCACGAACGGGATTCCGGACACGCAATATCCGGGGGCGTATCTGCCTGCGCACATGACGTTCGACATTTCGCTGGGCAAAACCTTCCGCGAGAAATACACGTTTTCCGTGACCGCGCTGAATGTGACCAACAAACGCGTGGAGCTGGACAACAGTCTGACCTTCGGAGGCTTTCACTACAACGACCCGCGACAAATCTACTTTGAAGTGCGATACCGGTTCCATTACTAGCGGAGTGCGCCACAAATCACGATACATACGATCGTCCGGGTCGGTATTGTAGCGCCGGGCTTTAGCCCGGTATTTGCCGCCCTAAAGGGCGGCGCTACAAGTGGGGCCAGCGGCGCTGGTCCCAGGCCGAACGCCGTTCGGCCCTACTCCGCCGGATTTCGGTTTTTCGGGGTGTACAATCTCCATTGTGCCCTCTCACAAGGTCGCACCGTCTTCTTCAGGGGAGGTCCATAATGCGCGCACAACGGTTGATAGCGGGGCTCGCCGGCTTAAGCATGGTATTTGCTCTGGCTGCATGCCAAACAGAAAAACCCTTGCCGCAGCAGCGCTTTGATGTGCGAGGGAAAGTGGTTGGGGTAGACAAGAACGAAGGCACGGTGACGCTGGCGCACGAAGCTATCCCTGGCTACATGGCGGCGATGACCATGGCTTATCCCCTCAAGGACAAGTGGGCCTTCGACGTTCTCAAGCCGGGCCAAACCGTCCAGGCAACTTTGGTGGTCGCGAGCGATCGCGCCTGGCTGGAAGGGATCGTCGTGGCCGAAGATGCCAAGCCGGAAAGCAACTCGCTCGCGCCTCCGGAATCTGCGCGCACACCTCTGGGGCAAGAAGTGCCCGATTTCCCGCTCATGAATCAGGACGGGAGGCGGATTCATCTCCATCAATACCACGGCAAGGCCTTGCTGCTGACTTTCATTTACACAAGGTGCCCGCTTCCCAACTATTGCCCCTTGATGAGCAAGAACTTTGCGCAAATTTTGGGGGAGGTGCGCAGTGACCCTAAGCTTTCCGCATCCACACACCTGCTGAGCGTTAGCATCGACCCGGAGTACGACAAACCCGCCGTCCTGCGCGCCTATGGCCTGGACTGCGCGGGCAGCCCCCATCCCTTCGATCGTTGGGAGTTTGCCTCGGGCACGCCGGAGCAGGTCCGCAAAGTTGCCGAGTTCTTCGGCTTGAAATACTGGACCGAGGGTGGCCAAATCGTGCACGCGCTGGCCACTGCGCTCATTGGGCCCGACGGAAAGGTGGTTAAGATCTACCGGGGCAACGAATGGCAACCCGCCGACGTGCTTGCTGATCTCCGCACGCTGCCACGCGGTTAAGGTCGACCGCGCCGTGGTCTTCCTTGGAAAACGAATCGCAAAGAGATACAATCTCTTCATCGCGTAGCAGGCCCAACACTTTCATCAGTAATTCTCCTCTCGAGGGAACCATGTTTGAGAGATACACAGAAAAGGCCAGAAGGGTAATATTTTTCGCCCGCTACGAAGCCAGCCAATTCGGCAGCCCTTGCATTGATACGGAGCACCTGTTGCTGGGATTGCTCCGGGAAGACACGGCCATCGCCAAACGTTTGTCGCGTCCTCCGTTCACCATTGGATTCATTCGCAAGCGGCTCGAGGAACTTAAACCCCCTGGGGAAAAGGTCTCCACTTCTATCGACATGCCGTTAAGCGAGGGATGCAGGCGCGTTTTGGCCTACGCCGCGGAAGAGGCCGAACGCCTCGGGGACAAGCACATTGGCACAAACCATCTGCTACTCGGACTTCTAAGAGAAAGAGACGGGTTGGCCGCAAAGGTTCTGTCCGAGGTTGGCATTAACGCTTCTGAATCCCACGATGAAATTGGCCGGATGAGCGATGCCTCTTGCAAGGTCGCGCAACCGCAGAAAACCAAGCTTGAAGACTACATCGAAATTCATGGCAAGTCATGGAGCGCCAAGTCCGTTCGCGAACTTAGCGCCTACTACCGAAAGTTTCATTGGGAAAAGCGCCACTGGCTCCCTCGCGATGCCTTGGTGCAACGTTCGAACCAGACGCTCTACCTCTGTGCTGGACAATTGTATGACCCCGAGCAATTTGATCTAGTGAAAGGTGGGTGGAAGGAAGACCATTGTGCGATCTGCTGGTGGAAGCTCTGTGGGTCGGACTCACCTGAGCACGGCGAGGGCTATACCAACGGCCAGGATTGGTTGTGTTGGGAATGCTACGAAAGATTCGTTAGCCCAAAGCGCCCGGCAGATTTGTGAGCGGGCCAATAAACCCGGCTTGCCCGCATGGCCCGTCGCCAGCAGCACGATGAAAAGCAGGGGCGGTTCGCGAACCGCCCCTACGCCCTATTCGGGGGCGCATCGATTCCGTGGGTTTTACCCACGGCTAATGACACTGGACCTTTTCGATGTTCCCCCTCGACAACCGCTACACCAAACGGACCCACTTCCTTCCGATTTTGCTTTTTGGCGATAAGCCCTGCGTTTGCTATAATGGCGAGCGCACCGTTCAGGATTCAGCGACTCTCATGGCCAACACGCTTCCGCACATCACGGTCCGCGACGCTTTTGGCAACCAGCGCGAAATCGAGATTTCACGCACGCCCTTCTCGCTGGGACGGCAAGGCGATAACGACCTGGTGCTGCTCGACACCCGCATTTCCCGCCGTCATGCGCGCATCGTAAAAGACAATGAAGGCTATCTGCTGGAAGACGCCGGCAGCCGCCACGGTACGTTTGTGAACGGCGAGAGAGTCGAGACCTCCCGGCGGTTGAAGTCGGGCGACCAGATCAGCCTGGGGGTTTCGGATTCCTACGCGCTGGCTTTCGGAGTGGAAGAGGCCGTGCTTCCCGGCCTGCTGGAAAAATTTGAGAAGGCCGCGGAAGAGAGTTCCGCCCCGCAACTGCACCACCTGGGCCTGCTTCTTCAGATGGCGCAGATGATGCTGCGCGCTCCGGCGCTGGAGGAAGTGCTGACCGCACTGGTCGACTCCGCGGTGCAACTCACCAACTCCGAGCGGGGTCTGCTATTCCTAAAAGAAGGACAAGGTGAGCTGGAACTTCGCCTGGCGCGCGGCAAAGGGGGCATCTACTTGAACCCGGAGGTCAGTGATTTCTCCCGCAAGGTCGTGAAGCGTGTGGCGGCCTCCGGTCAGGAAGAAGTGATTTTGGAAGATGAGTCCTCCGGCCGCACGGCGATGGAAACCGGCATCATTCGTACCGGCGCGCGAGGCATCGTGGCGGTTCCCCTCCAAAAACTGCATATGGCGGATGCGGCGGGAGAAACCTTTATCGGAAAAGTGCCGGAGATGCTCGGCTTGCTCTATCTTGACACTCGCTCGCAGGCCGCTGCCGTCACCGGGCTCGACCGTCAAGTGCTCCAAACGTTGGCGGTGGAAGGCTCCACGGTAATTGAGAACGCCCGCCTGTTTCGCCTGGCGCGCAACCAGGAGCGCATCCAGCACGAAATGTTTTTGGCACGGAACATCCAGCAGGGATTGCTGCCGCGGGAACTGCCCCAAAGCGATTACTTCCAGGTCTTGAGCGTCAGCACGCCTACGGAAGCTGTGGGGGGCGATTACTATGACATGGTGGAACTTCCCGACGGCCGTTACGGCTTCGCGCTGGCCGACGTTTCCGGCAAAGGTTTGCCCGCGGCCCTGATGGCGGCAAGCCTCCAGGGGGCCTTCGGCGCCGTCGCCGCCGGAGCGCCCCACCTCGGCGAGCTCTTTCAGCGCGTCAATGATTACCTGTGCGCCCGCACGCCGCCGGAAATGTATGCCACCCTTCTTTACGGCGTGCTAGGCCGGCAGGGAGAATTTGAGTTTGTCAATGCCGGGCATATCCCGCCCCTGATTGTCCGCGCCCAGGGTGGCGTGGATCGCGTCGACTCCTCCAATTTCCCCGTCGGGCTCTTCCCCCACGTGGAGTTCACGGTAGACCGCGCCCAGGTCCACCCCGGTGACTTGATTGTGACCACTTCCGACGGCGTCACAGAAGCACGCGATACCCTCGGCGGGCTGTTCGGCGATGCCCGGCTGCTCTCCCTCCTGCATACTTGCTCCAGCCAAACGGCGGATGAGGTGGTCCGGAGAATCCTGGCCAGCATTCGCGAATATGTCGGCACCGCCCCCCAGTCCGATGACATCACCGTGACCATCGTCCGTTTCGGACCGGTCTGAAATCGCCAATCGTGAAGGGTGAATGGCAAGAAAGGACGCTTCCCTGCGTCCCGAGCGGGCACATTCCCAATCCAAAATATTCAATACTTGACTTTATAATTTATACTTTACAATTTACAACTACCTTATTGATTGCGCTTGGCGCGTTCGTAGGCCGCCTGGTATTGGCGATTCCCCGGAGCCAGGTCCACCGCCTGGCGAAATTGATTCAGCGCCTTGCGAGGCTCGCCATTTTTCTCCAGGAGCTGACCCAGACGGTAGTGCGGTCCCGGCATTCTGGGTCTCTGACGCACGATTTCCCGGAATTGGGCAATCGCACCGTCCAGATCGCCCTTGCGCTCGAGGGCGTTGCCGAGATTGGCCTCGGCGGTATTGTTCTTTGGGTTCAGGCTCACTGCCTGGCGGTACTCAGCCATGGCTCCGTCCTCATTTCCCTGCTTCTCCAGCGCATAGCCCAGGTTGTTGTAAGCCATATCGTATTTCGGGTTCAGCCGCACAGCCTCGCGAAATTCGGCCGCGGCTCCGGCATGGTCTTCCTGAAATCGCAGTGTGTTGCCCAGGCAGAAGTGGGCAAGATCGCTGTCAGGACTCAAGTGGACAGCGAGGCGCGCTTCCTTTAGCGCTTCATCCGTTTTCTTCTGGCCATTGAGGGAGCGCGCAAGGGCGATATGCAAATAGGAATTCTGCGGGTCCAGTTTAAGGGTGGCGCGATATTCGGCCTCAGCCTCGGCGTAGTGGTGAGTCTGCATGAGCTCTGCGCCCCGCGCCGTGCGCTGTGCCAATTGCTCCTGCTTTGCTTCCTCCAGCTTGGCATCGGGGGCGGGGCCCGTGGGGGGCGGGGTCGAGCCCGCGGGGGCCGGGGCGGCGCTTGCGGCGTTGGTCACATGGGCCGACTGCAAGGCCGTGACCAGATCGTCCTCGCCTCCCCCCTTGCGGACTTGGTCCAGGAAAGCGTCATTGGGCGCGAAATCAATACCTCGTTCCTGCACCAGCATGGTTACGCGGGAACTGGGGACATCACCTGCCAACAACGCAAGAATCTGCGCGCGGGCCAGCGGCTTTTGCGGCGCCCCACTGGGGGTCTGCGCCGCCGCGGATAGCGCCGCGATGATGACCAACAAAAGGAGTTTGGGGATTGCTTGACGTTTCATGTCAGCCTCCAGAAGTTGCTAGGAAAGACTACCAGGATTCCGCCGTATTATACTGCGCGTAGAATGCAGAAGCTATCGAGGTCCAAAGACGGTAGTGGGACAAGTTAATGAGGTAGCGGCGAGTTTACCTCGCCAAATGGCGGCGTAAAGCCGCCTCTACATCAGATTGACCCACTACCGCTCAGCGCGCCCCCATAACCTTCCTATAAGTAATGATCACCGCGCCCGGCTGATCTTTGATCGCCACCGGCAGGCCTTGTTCTTCCAACTCGCGCCCGCTGAACCGAGATTCGCCGGGCGCGTCGAGATTGCTCACGGTGTACTGCGCTGCCGCGTCGAGCCCCCGGAGCTTGAACCTTACCGTTTCGATGGGACTCTGCGAACGCCGGAAGGCCTGCACCACGCCATCGCCCGTCGCGGGCCGGTCAAACTGCCAGGCCGCCCAAGCGCTGTCATCGGTCGTGTATGGGGTCAACGGATAATAGTCACCGTAATAATAAGGAGCGACTTGCCGCCACTGGGAGGCCAACCGGCTGAGCGCCGGGAAGTCAACGTTCTGGCTGCGGGGATCGGGACCCGCGCCCATCGCCATCGCCATGGTGCTGCGGAAGGAGTAGGGATTTGACGACCGGATGCCGGTTCCGAAGAACGGGACCCACAAGGCCAACCCGTAAGTGAGATCCTGCATGGCGGGGGGATCGTCAATACCATAGTCGCTTCGCCACAGGGGCACGGCGCGGCGCAGGGTTTCCAAATCGTCACGGCGACCGCCGCTGGCGCAGGTGTCAATGAGCATGTCCGGATGCCGGCGCCGCAATTCGTCCCAGTAAGCCAGGTAGCCGGTGACGTGGCGGATTTCTGTAATGCCCTGACGGTCGGGGGCGTCGTTGGCGCGCCAGATGTCCAGCGGATCAAAGTTAAAATCCTGCCGGTACAAATCAATTCCCTGCTCGGTGAGCAACTGGTCGACGTGGTCGGTCAGCCACTGGCGGGCCTCGGGGTTGCCGAGATAGAGAAGCTTGTTGCTTCCGTCCTTCCCCAGTAGCCACTCCGGGTGATTCTCCCCAAGCCACGAGCCGGCGGTAACCCGCTCCGGCTCAAACCACACGAGAGTCTTCGCGCCGTGCGCGTGGGCGAAGTCGGAGATGGGGCGGAAGCCACGCGGGAAGCGCGCGGGGTCCGGGTCCCAAGTCCCGGTGTTCCACCAACCGTCCTTGAAGTGATACCAGCCCGCGTCCATCCACCAGTAGTCAAACTTCCACCCGCGATCGAAGTACTGCTGCATGAATTCTTTCTCGTTCTGTTCGTTCGCGCCCTGCATTTCGATGGTGTAGCCATTGGTGCCCGTGGAGAGCAGCGGCGCCGGCAACTGGCCGCCGGGGCGCGGCAGGTTGTGGGCTACCATCCATCGCCGCCAAACGTTCTGCCCATCAATCCAGTCGCCACGCCAAAACAGCAGGGCAACCAGCGGGCTGCGCACTTCCTCGCCGGGAAGTAATTTGAAGTGGGTCAACTCCTGTCCGGCGCGCACCTGGAGCCCCGTCCCTTCGTCGCGCGTAAAGCTCGCCGCCCATTGGCCCGGCCAGCCGAGGGCAACAATCGTGCCTTCGCCCGGCAAGGCGATATTGAAGTAGCACATGTCGGTGTTGGTGGGACGGCCGCCCGCCGCGCTGAACCGCTTCTCCGCTTTCCGCTCCAGGCGGTCGGCAAAAGGTTCGAAGTCCGTGGAGGTGGCCAGCGAGCCCTTGCTGTGATGCAGGATGAATTCGCCGTCCTCGCCGCGCTCGAAACGCGTGTCGAGAGCCTGAATGTTCTCCAGAATCGGCGTCGGCGAGTTGCCGGTGTTCTTGAAATAAAGCGTCCACTCCACCGCGGGGAAGTCCTGATACTCCAGGGCAACGCACCGCACCTCCAGCCCAGTCTTCGGATCGGTGTAAGTCAACATGTAGTTCTTATAGTTGCGGGGAAGGTGGGTTGAACTGCGAGTGAGTTCCCACATCTTCAGCAAATCGCTGGATGGCCGGTCGCCGTAACGAAAGGAGAAGGGCACTTCGGCGGTTAAGGGAGCGCGCAGCGGTCCGGTGGGAAGGTCGCCCAGCCAGACGGTCTTGCCATCCGCCAAGGTCACCCGCGCGTCGGCCCAATCAGCTTGGTCAAAGTGATTGCCAAAGACTACTCCCCCGCCTCCGTCCTCGACTTTGAGGTCAAACTCCGTGGCATCGCCGAGGTCCACTTTGACGGGAACGCCGGCCATACCTTCGCGCAGAACTTGACTGCGGAAAGGCGTCTTGCCGGCGACGTCGACGGAAGCCACCACCGCTCCCCGGCCGACGTTGGAGTAATAACCGATGTCGTTGCTGTCCACACCCACCACAGCTTCGAAACTCTTGGCTGGACCCGAAAGCACCACCCGCACCTTGCCGTCAGAGGAAAAGTGCAGGCCGCGCGAATAGTCCTGATTCACAATGCGGAAATGATGGCCTTGCACCCCGTTCTTGGTCACTGGCCCGGACTGTGTGTAAACCAGTAAATAGCTTTCCGCCGGATTCGGCGTCACCTCGCCGAAGAACTTCGCAGCGGCCCATTGGTGGGCCGTCGCCATTGCTTCCGGCGACTGCGCTGAACACCAGGGGATCACTCCGAGAAAAATGGCTGCGAACAAACTTAGGCAGTGTGTGTATTTTCGGAAGGAAGAGTACATGATTGAACACTCCTTGAGCATTTCCGATCGACGGCTGGAAACACGGGTCCCGCCACCTTTGGGAAGAGAAACCTAGCCGGGATTTCTCGCCCGGTCAAGCGTTTCTCGGCGGGCGGCCGGAAGGGCGGCTATCCATGCACAGCCAGTGGCGTCACGAAGAGTTCATCACTGTTTCTGCCAATCGCGAATGAGCATTCGAACCACGGAGTTGAGCGCATCGTACTCCAGCACTTCCGCAATTAATTTCCCAGAGGATTCGTCATCATCAATGTGTTGAGACCCGCCCGGAATCTTTACCGCCTGCGTTTCATAGATGGGGCTTGGCGAGCCTGGCCGGAACACGAGGAGTACACCCTCGACACCGTTTTGAATGATGGGACTCGAGGAAAAGTCATGGGGGAATTCCATCCGGACAATTGCGTCAAGGCCGGCAGCGTCACAAGTCGCGCGCCGATGCCAGGGCAGTTTAGTGAGGAGGCCTTTAGGTTTACTTTCTTGCAAAACGAAATGATCGATGACCTTTGCCTGGTCTGGGGGCAGGTTATGCGTGTCAACGCAATAGGATTGGATTTTCCGGAAGGCGGCGGCGTCCAACACGTATCCCTCTAACTTTTTGTTCTGGGCAAACAGAGGGGAACCGGGCAGCAGCAGGATAATCCACAGCCAACACTTCATTCGATCAGCTCCAAGCCGACGGGCAGCCCAGACTCGGCGTACTGTTCCCCGCCTCAGGTGCCCAGAGGTTACCCCAGCGATAAGGTTCAGCTCAAGCCCGTAGTGCATCGATATGAAATTTTGGCGCCGATCCCTTGCGCGCGACCATACCGTTTCCAGGCCAACTCTGGATTTTAACGCAGCAAGCGCTATAAGATGGGCGCTCAAATTCTCGAGCAGAGGATTCATTCATGAAGAACCCAAGAACGATGCGAACTTTACTTTTACCGGGACTTGTCATCACCGCGCTTCTGCTTGTCGCCTCCGCGCAAGTTCCTTCCCTGCCCCAAGCGATGGCGATGGAGCCGGGCGGCATTTCTCACGGGGGAATCCCGCGCCCCAAGGGAAAGGTTTTTTACGTCTCGCCGGAGGGCAACGATGCCTGGTCAGGAAAGCTGGCTGAACTCAATCCTGCCAAGACCGATGGGCCCTTCGCCACGCTTGCCCGTGCCCGCGACGCCATCCGGCGAATGCAAGCCCGCAAGCCGCTGCATCAGCCCGTCACCGTTTACGTGCGGGGCGGGGTTTACACCCTCAGCGCTCCCCTTGTCTTCTTGTCGGAAGATTCCGGAACCGCCAAGTGCCCCATCACCTACGCCGCCTATCCGGGTGAGAAAGTGGTTCTGAGCGGGGGCCGCACGATTACGGGATGGAAGAAAGCGGCGGAGGGCGGGCAAGGAAGTGGCCCGGAACTCTGGACCGCAGAAGTTCCCGGCGTCAAAGAAGGCGAGTGGTATTTCCATCAACTTTTTGTGAACGGGCAGCGCCGCCAGCGCGCGCGCTCCCCGAACACGGGCTTCTACCACGCGGATGGCATATTCCAGGCGGGGAATCCGGCGCGTTTCAAGTTCCACCCGGGTGATATTCACGCCGCCTGGGTTGAGCAAGGCGACGTGGAAGTGGTGGGCCTGGAAAAGTGGGCGGAGTTTCGCATGACGCTCAAGGCCGTAGACACGGCCACCAACACCGCCACGCTCTCCACCGAGCGCCAGGATTTCGGCGATGACAAGGATGCGCGTTACTGGGTGGAGAATGCCGCCGACGCTCTCGACGCGCCGGGCGAGTGGTACCTCGACCGGCGGAGCGGCACGCTCTCCTACCTCGCCCTGCCGAGGGAAGATATGAGCCGAGCCGAGGTCGTTGCTCCCTTCCTCCCCCAGTTGGTCCGCATGGAAGGCAAAGAGAGAACCAGCGACTTCGTCCACGACATCGTGCTGCGCGGCCTCACTTTCGCCCACACCGATTGGCCACTGCCGCCGCAAGGTTATGTGGACATGCAGGCCGCCTATGACATCCCCGCCGCCGTCGAACTCCGGCGCGCGCGCCATTGCCGCATCGAGCAGTGCACTTTCGTTCATCTGGGCCAATACGCACTTCAGATTTGGAAGGGTTCGCACGACAACGAGGTGGTGGGAAACGAAATGACCGACCTCGGCGCGGGGGGTGTGAAGGTCGGCGGGTCGTTTCTCCCAGAAACGGCAGAGCTGGCGTCGAGTGCGACCCTGGTTTCCGAAAATTACATTCACAACATTGGCATCGTTTATCCCGCGGCAGTGGGCGTGTGGATTGGCCAGAGCAACGGCAACACGGTGGCGCACAACGAAATCGCCGACACGTACTACACGGCCATTTCGCTTGGCTGGACGTGGGGATACGGCCCCACCGCCGCGCATGACAATCGCATCGAATTCAACAACCTCTACAACATCGGCCGCGGCCTGTTGAGCGACATGGGCTGCATCTACTCGCTGGGCGTCCAGCCCGGCAGCGTGGAGCGGAACAACCTGTGCCACGATGTAACGCGCTACGCCTATGGCGGCTGGGGGATCTACACCGACGAAGGCAGCAGCCAAATCGTGATCGAGAACAACATCATCTACCGCACCCAGGATGCCGGCTTTCATCAGCACTATGGGCGCGAAAACATTGTCCGCAACAACATCTTCGCTTTCGGACAAGAGGCGCAGATCCAGCGCAGTCGCCAGGAATCCCACCTGAGCTTCACGTTCGAGCACAACATCGTGTATTGGAATCGGGGCAAGCTTCTCCAGGGCACGTGGAAAGACGATCAGTTCCACCTCGATTACAATCTTTATTGGCAGGCCGGCGGGCAGCCGATTCAATTCGTCAAAGAATCGCTGGCGGAATGGCAGAAGCGCGGAGAGGACGTGCACTCGCTGGTGGCGGACCCGCTCTTCGCCGATCCGGAGCACGGCGACTTCACCCTGAAGCCCGGCTCGCCCGCCGCGAAAATCGGTTTTCAGCCCATCGACATGAGCCAGATGGGGAGAACGAAATAAGGGGCGCTCACCACGCTGGGACGCATTCGTGGAGCTGCCGGGAAGCAGTTGTAGCGCGGAGCTGTTTTGTAGGTCCGCGGCTCGTCAGGCGGGAAACCACAAATCTCCACGACGGAGCCCTGCCCTCGGATTCGGTAGGGTGAACGCAAGGAAGAACCGCAGACCTCAAAAGCGGAGGTTTGCGCTACGCTTGCTATCCGCACCTCCGCGCGGCCGCCGGGATTCCGGACTTCCCAATCTAACCGCGTAAGGAGCCAACATGAGAAGACGGATACCTCGGATGATTTTGCTGGTTTCTTTGGTCAGCTTTTCTGCGGCCTGGTGTCAGGACAAGATGATGCCCGGGGAGTTCGGCCCGGATGCCGAGCGGGCATTAAGATCTAATACCGACGTTCTCGGAGAGGAGGTCCTGGCCTCCGGGGAGCCGTCCTTTAACCGCGTCGCCGGCTACTTCCCCGCCATGAAGCGGCCCCGAGTGATTGTCGGCGTAAAGGAGCATCCGGATTTTATCGGCGTCGCTTGGGACGGGACGCTGGAGCTAGGCAAAGGTCCACCCGGAACATTTGGGAGGGTACAGATTTCGTTTCACCTGGGGGATCCGCCCTCGCCTCACAGCAGTGAGGGCGCGGTCACCCGTTCACTGCTCGGAGGCTATTTGCCAGTGGTTCAGACCCGGTGGCAGTTTGAGGGCCTCCGGTATGAAGAGACGGTCTTGGGCCATTCTCAGAACCTGAGCCCGGATGAACCGCTCTGGGCTTACGTCCGGCTCCGGGTAACCAATCCTCATGAGCAGGAGTCGAGCGTTCGGATCACCGTTTATTCCACACCCGCGCTGGGAGGACCAGTTCCCTCCTATTCAGCACGAATCCCCGCCCACCAGCAGCACGACTTCTATTTCAAAATTCCTCACACCCTGGATCCGCAACACCTTGTTTTCCCCATCGGCGCGGCGGATTTCGACCAAGCCCTTAACGAAACATCCACCTTCTGGAATAAGCTGCTCAACCAGAACATGGTTATTCGCACCCCCGAAACGCGGGTCAACGATGCGTATCGCGCCTGGTTGATGTACAACTTCCTGAACGTCCCCAAGATCAAGGGACAGTACATGATTTACGATGGAAGGCCGTTTTACGAACAGGTTTACGGTTACAGTGCCGCCCTGTACTGCGACGCCCTTTCTCAATACGGTTACGGGAAGGACACTGAAAAATACCTGGAGAGTCTGTTCCGCACGCAGCGGCCGGACGGCGAGTACCTCACGATTTATGGCACGCCCGATAATGGCGCGATGCTTTTCGCGCTGGCTCAGCACTATGCATTGGGCCATGACCTCGACTGGTTCAGAAAGGCCGCCCCGCGGATGGTGAAGTCCTGCGAGTGGATCCGCCGCAGCCGGGCGTCGACGAAGTTAATGCCGGGCGGAACCAGGCCGCTTACTTATGGACTGCTTCCGGCTGGCCCGGCTTATTGCGATTACCAGGTCCCGGTCTACTCCTATGTTTCCGATTCCTACAACTGGTTGGGAATGCATGAGGCGGCTTTGGCCTTTCAGGCAGCGGGGATGGCGGCGGAAGGCGAGCAGTGGCGGCGAGAGGCCAATGACTACCGGGATGACATCCTGACTTCGATGCAAGCGGCTCTGGTCGACGTGGGCGGATTCAAAGCGCTGCCCGTCGAGCCCCTCACGCAGAGACTTCTCAAGCAAGGGGGGGGAGATTATTACGGGCTGATCGCGCCCGGAATACTGGAGACTGGAATCTTCGGTCCAAATGACGCGCGTAGCTCCTGGATCACGCGATACATGGATGAGAGAGGCGGTTTACTGCTCGGACTTGATCGGTATGCGGATGGCGTGGACCATGCTTACACCTATGGCTATGCATTGACGCAGCTTCGCCATGGCAATATCGGCAAGTTTCTGCTGACGTTCTACGCGATGTTGGCGTACGGTATGTCGCTCGATACCTACTCGGCCGTGGAGGTTACCCACTTGCCTCTGGGCATCAATGAACTGACCCTCCCGCACACCTACTCGAACACGCAGCAGCTTCGTATGCTGCGGATGATGCTGGTGAGAGAAGAGGGCCATGATCTCCTGCTGGCTTCCGGGACGCCCCGTGCCTGGCTGGAAGCGGGAAAGGCTATTTCTGTTCAACGCGCCCCGACACCCTATGGCTGGCTAAGTTACCACCTTGCCGCCGACATCGCCGGCAGTCAATTCCGGGCGACCATCGAGCCGTTATCCGCTGGAACGGGCGACTATCCTGAGCAGGTTAAGCTTTGGATGCGGATTCCGAGGGTGGGCGAAAAGCCCAAGGATGTCACCCTGAACGGAAAACCCTGGAGCTCCTTCCACGACGATGTTATTGACCTGCCCGGCACCATGATGCGGGAGAAATTGGAGATCGTTGCCCGCTATTGAATGAGCGGTAGCCACGGTCAATGCAGTTTTGTGGAGTGAACCCCAAAAGTGAGACATTCGTGAGCCCATAGTCTATACAGGGAATGGAGGAAAACGGATGTCGGAGAAGCAGACGAGGCGGCGGCACAGTGA
>Ga0181533_1002346_pt1 | contig 22416 bp, 17 predicted proteins | sample PEATcosm2014_Bin_45_FD_119772 | JGI IMG/M metagenome (GOLD analysis project Ga0181533, IMG submission 119772) | Peatland microbial communities from MTU Mesocosm Facility, Houghton, MI, USA - PEATcosm2014_Bin11_60_metaG | ecosystem: Environmental > Terrestrial > Soil > Wetlands > Peat | place...
CAGCACCGTGTACCGCTCAGGGTAGATCGCGGCCAGAATCGCCGATGCCACGGAGATATCTACGCCGTGTAGTTCGAGCAAAGCCTTCACGGCCGATTCAGTAGACGACTCGGGCGCGGCTGCAACGGCCAGGACGTGCCGGATCTGCTCGTTGCTGTTGCCGATCAAGTATTGCACCGCGCGCTCCGACTTCCAGCGCACGATCGCTTCCAAATTGGCCAGCGAATAGTCCCCATTGCGAATCGCTTCCCCGGCTTCGAACGCTGCCTTTTCAAGCTCATGCTCTTTCTCGCCGGACTTCTGCCAATACTGCTCTGCCAACTGTTGGAGCTCCGACTCCGCGGGCTGAAGCTGAAAATAGGCAACCATTTCGACTTCCTTCCTTTCGTAAAAACGCAATCACGATAGGCCCGGCATGAAGTCTTTGTCAACAATACGGAGGAGGCCCTCGGCGGAGGCGCACCGGCTTTGTTGATTCGAGGTCATATGCGAACGAGAGCGTGCAGGCCGCTGTCTTCCCACTAAAGACATTTGCTTTTAAACGCTCGTTGGTCGATATACCGCTTCCAGCCAGAATCATCCGGTCGCTTTGAATCGTTGGCGGAGCCCAACTTGGCCTTTACAATTGGAGCGCCCGGCGATTCTTGTATCAGTAGCCGGGCGCCCCGTGTCTCGCTTCTGAGACCGGGGATTCCGTCATGGCCTAGCAACCATGCTTCGGCAGCACGGTGTCGACATCAAAACCGCCCAGGAGCTACTACGACACGCCAACAGCAGGATCACGCTGGAGATTTATCAGCAAGCTGTAGGGGATGAGAAACGCGTGGCTCAGAACCTAGCTTTCCGGGGTCTGCTTGGAGGAAGCTCGCTTCAGCACCCTTCAGCACCCTCGGAGGGGGCATGAAAGAAGAGGTCATGTCCATAAACCGTTGATTCTAATTGGCTTATGGCGGGGACGACGGGGCTCGAACCCGCGACCTCTGCCGTGACAGGGCAGCGCTCTAACCAAACTGAGCTACGTCCCCAGAAGCCGGCGCGGGGACGCCATGACGGCGCTGCGCTTTCGCTCCTGCAACGAATATAAGTGTAGCAGAAAGAGCGGCCCGCGGGGCGCAGACCCGTGGATGCAATGGCACATTCAGGCTCCTCGGAAATCCGCGTTGCGCAACAGCCTGCTGGCATGCTAGAAACTCACGACGCTCCCCCGCACGCAATTCGATCTTCCCTCAACGAAAAGGAGAATCCGCATGGAAACCGCCAATCGGCGACTGATGTGGCATGGAATGCTTTTGTTTCTGCTGGGCCTGCTGACGGGCTTTGCCGAACCGCACTTTACCAACGTGCGCATGGGTCTCGCCGCGCACCTTGAAGGAGTGATGAACGGCATTCTTCTGCTGGCACTGGGAGCGATTTGGCCTCAGGTGAAACTGGGGCGAGGCGCACAAGCTGTCGCGTTCTGGACGGCTCTCTACAGCGCCTATGCGAACTGGTTGTTTACGATGCTCGCAGCAATCTTCGGAACGGGCGCTTTGTCTCCCATTACCGCGCCGGGGTTCAAGGCCCAAGCGTGGCAGGAGGGGCTGGTAACCGCCGGGCTGATGAGCGTGGGCGTTGTCGTGGTCGTTTCCACTTTTATTTTTCTCTGGGGTCTTCGTGGCAAAGCAGCAAGGACGTAGCCTGACCGCAAATCCGTTGCGCGGATTCGGCGCACTGGGCATGTGCAAGCAGCGACTCCTGACATGCGCCGGCTGCGCCCGCGGCAGAGGCTAGAATGTCAGTACCGGAGAACTAAAGATTTGGGGTCTGCCTCGCATCGCGTGATCGGTATTGCGGTCCTGCTGGGTGCGCACCTGATGGCCCTGGCGCAGGTGGCGCCGCAGGCGACAGGATCGGGACAATCGCGTTCGGAAGATCTGGAGAACGTGCCGCGCGTACCCGGTGTGAGCACGCTCCTGGGCGGCTTCAACGCGGGCGTCAGCTTCTTTGGCGTGCACAACTCCGCCATCGGATGGTATGAAGTGGCTTCGCCGGCCGTGAACTACACCTTTTCTCCGCGCTTTTCTGCCGACGCAAGCACGCCGATCTATTTGCGCCGGTATGTCGAAAAGCCTCCTGTGCCGCCGCAAACGGTTGGCTCGCTGGTGCTCGATCAGGACGACGCGGGCGACACCATGTTCGGCTTCCACGCCAACTTCAATGCGCACAACTTTATGAATACTGCGACCGCCTCGCTGACCGCGCCTACGGGCAACCGCGCGGTGGGATTCGGAGCGGGCCAGGTCACATACGACTTCGACAATCATCTGCAGCGCTACGCCGGGCAGGCGGGATTCCTGCTCGACCTCGGCATCGGCGACTCCTCCAGCCTGATCAATAATCTGGTGACGAAGAACTACACTTCGGTCGGCAAACTGGCACATTTCCAGACTGGCGCGATGGTCTGGATCTTCAGGCGCTATTTCCTGCAATCCGTGGCGTATGAAGAGCTTCCCTTTGGCAGCCAGACGGTTTACACGGTGGTGAACCCGGCCCGCGGCGCCGGCGCGCCTGGGCCCGGCGCACCTCCCAGCAACGTGAACACCAGCACCGGCGCAAGCGAGGACAACGGCTTTACCACCTCGGCCGGCATTCCCCTCACGTCGCACCTGACTTTGTCGGGATACTACAACCGCAGCCTGCGCCAGCACGAGGACACGGTCTCAATGGGGATGACGTATGTGCTGCGCGGAACGCCGATCAGCAAGAAGGTGTCGGAGATCGACCGGGCGCTGCGGGAAGCGGCGGGGTTGGGCGTGAAGTAGCGGCGCTCTTGGGCGGCGCGTTGCGTCGCGAACGTAGAAGGGAATCGTCAGGGGCTAAAGCCCCCAATCCTTTGATAAGCGCGTGTCGGCGCGGCTAAAAGCCGCGCCCTGATACAAGACGACCCAACATATAAGTTTTTCAGCGAGCTGTGGAGACCGGCGTTAGGAAATCTACTGCAGCTTCTCTACCTTCTCCACCTGATCCGGTGTCATCTGCTGCCGGATCTGCAGGTACATCTGCGCCACAGTTTTCTCCAGAGCGGCGCGCGCCTGATTGACGGCGTCGATGGCCGCAAAGGTCTGCGATTTGTCGGCCTTGGGATCTTTGCTGATGGTCTCCAGCCGGGTTTGCTGCTTCTGAAGCTCACGGTACGCGGCGAGAATGGCCGGCTTGCTGGCATCGAAGATGGCGTCCATCTGCTTTTTCTGCTGGCTGCTCAGGCCCACGGTCTTGACGACGGTCTTGTCATCCCACCAGCGGCCTACGGGACCGAATTGCACGCCTGAATTCGCGGTTCCGGGAGCGCCCGACGATTTCCCGCCGGGCGGTGGCGGAGGAGGGGGCCCGTTGTGATTACCCGGACCGCCCGGTGCACCGGGAGCGCCGGGAGGCGGACCCATGGGCGGCCCTCCGGGACCCCTGCCCTGCGCATGCAGGCAAGATCCTGCCGCCGCGATGAGGCTGGCGCTGAAACACAAACTTGCGAAGACTCGGGCTTTCATGGAAATCCTCATTGCGGCCGGTGCCTGTGACGAGGATGCGGCCTACCAAAAAGATCGTACTCCTTGAGCGGCGATATCTCATCGGGATTGATGGCCGCGTTGACTGCTTTGAGCAGTTCATTATCTTGTGCAATCTGCGCTTCGGAATCTTCCTGCGGAGCAACGGTCGTGCCGTGATTCGTGCCAAACATGCCGGCTTCACGCCCCACAGGAATCGCGATGGCGAGGAGCGCCGCGGCGGCCAGGGCCCAGCCCAGAGCAGCAAGCGGCGGACGACGCCGCGCGGGACGGACCTCGATTCTGCCGGCCCGCTCGGCCCGGGCTTCGCTCCACTTCAGCGTGGTTCGATTCCACGCGCCAAGATCGGACTGAAACTCCTCCACCTTGCCGCGGCAAAGCGGGCACGCCGCGATATGCGACTCCGAGGCCGAAGAGCCCATGCCGATCAGAACGTCATTCAGGGCCTCGTCCGATAGATGGTTCGTCGTTTCGGGGGTCATACGCTTGCTCCCATCCGGCTGCGCACGGAACTCAGGGCGCGATGCAAATGCGTCCTCACCGTGTTCACCGGCATGCCCAGAACCTGGCTGATCTCAGCAACGGGCATCTCCTCCACAAATTTCATCAGAAACACCGTCCTCTGGTTGGGCGAGAGGGCTTCCACTGCCTGCGATAGCTCCCTTACCTTCTCCCTGGCAAGCATCTGCCGCTCGGGACCTGAGCCCTCGGCAGGAAGGAACGCGGCCAAATCCTGCACATCCAGCGCCGTCGAACGAGTCTGCCTCCAGAACTTGAACTTTGCCGAGCGCATGTGATCGCGCGTCACATTGATCGCAATTCCGGTGAGCCAGGTTTTTACGCTGCAATCGCCGCGGAAATTCTCCCTGCCCATCCAGGCCTTGAGCAAGGTGTCCTGGGTAATGGTCTCGGCGAGGTCGGGATCCCCGGTAGAATACGTGACGAAGCGGAGGATCCTGGCGCGGTAATTCTTCACCAGACCATCGATATCGTCGAGCTCGCCAATGGCTCTGGCCCTCCGCGCGCAGCGCCATTCTACCCGGCTTCGAGGAACCATGTCTATGAATTCGGAGCTGGCATAAGCGCCCATCCGGCCGCGTTCCTTTCCCAGGATCAGAAGCGTTCTATGGGGCTTAGTGGCGATTTTCCGCCGGATTGATTACAAGCACGGCAGGTATTTTCGCATCCCGTCAGACTTGTCCCGGCCCGATCCCACAAAATTTTTGGGGCCTGTAAATGATCTTTGCCGGGACCGCGTCGAAAGTGTCGCAGTCTACCAAACTGCGGCAGCGAAGGCAGCGGTCCGCCGCGCGCTTTCCGGCCAAAGGTGGTGGAGTGGCTCACCAACCGCTTCAAGGAGAGAAAATGAACATGCGCAAACTCGAAATCGGCAAATCTGCACTGCCGCTGCTGGCTGTCGCGGCGCTCACGGTGGCGATGGTGGCGGTGGGCTGCACAGCGGGGCTGAACAGCGCCCTCACCACCGTCACTTCAACCTCCACAGCACTGGTTCCTGTCTCCATCACCGACGCGCCCGGCGATCAGGTGGTTGCCGCCAGCCTGACCATCAACTCGGTCGTGCTGACCGATTCGAAAGGGGCCACGGCGAGCGTGCTCTCCGCGCCCTTCACCTTTGAAGCCGCGCACCTCGACGCGATCCAGGAGCCGCTGTTCACGCCGTCAATCCCCGAAGATACCTACGTGAGCGTCACCCTCACATACTCCAACGCGCAGGTGGCCTACATCGATCCCACCACCAACCAGATCGTGCTGGCCACCGGAACCCTCGCCAACACCTCGCAGACCATCACCTTCTCGAGCCCCATCACGGTGAGCAACACCGCCACGGGCCTGCTCATCGACTACCTCGTAGCCAATTCCGTGACCATTTCAGGCTCGACCGTGGACGTGACGCCGCAATTCAATGTCTCCGCGGTGCCCATTGCCGCGCAGCCGACCAACGGCCTGAACGGATTACAGTGCGGCATCAACGGCCAGGTGACGGCGCTGGCATCGGACAGCTTCACGCTGGAGACGCCCGAAGGCACCTCACTGACCATCTACGTGAATTCGAGCACCGTGTATCAGGGACTCAGCGGGTTCTCCGCGCTCGCGGTCGATGCTTTCGTGCAGGTGGACACGCAAACCCAGACCAATGGCGAATTGCTCGCCGTGCGCATCGCCGAACAGGGACCGCCGCCGGCAAACGGCATGATGCTGGTGGGGCCTGTCACCGCGGTTACGGGTTCGCCGGCTACCTCCTTTACCCAGGTGGTACGCCAGCAGGTCGGCCCCAACGCTAGTGCTAATCCGATCCAGGTGGATACCATTGCCATCAACGGATCGACCACCTTCCAACTGCCCTTCCAACTCAACAATCTCTCCGGCGGAACGCTGCCGTTCACCGCAACTTTCTCCGCGGCAACGCTGTTTGCCGGCCAGAATGTGGCCGTGGCCACCAGCGGCGTAAGCAACAATGCGGCAACGGCGCTGAACATTGCGCTGGCTCCGCAGACTGTGGATGGCACCATCGCCAGCATCACTTCGGGCCCCGGCGGCGCCGAGATTTACACCATCTCTCTCAACTCCACCGGCTGGCTCGCCAAGCTTACCGGCTTGTCGACGGTCACGGTGTACACGAACGGGAACCTGCAGCAGGTCGGCCCAACGGCGCCCACGGTCGGATCCACGATCCGCTTCAACGGCTTCCTGTTCAAGTCGAATGGAGCTTTGGTGCTTCTGGCGGGTGTGCAGGGGCCCCCGCCCGGCCAGCGCATGATTTAACTGCTTGTTGGTACCGCCAACCTTTGCGAGGCGCTGCTCCCGTGGCGCCTCGCATTTTTTTTGCGTGCAAACGGCTGCGGCACGCCAAGCAGAACGCTCAACGTGCCGCATGGGTCAAGCGATTGTTGATCCTCAGGCCAAAAGTGCCGTCCTGGCGCCGCGTCCGGCGGGCATGTAGCCCATGTCCATCGAGATGCCGCGCACGCATTGCAACAGATGATTGGCGATCGAGGGCAGCTTTTGCGCGGTCACGCGGAACGAGGGTCCTGAGACGCTCACCGCCGCGACCGGCAGCCGCTGTGCATCCAGAACCGGCACGGCAATGCAGCGCAAACCTTCTTCGAGCTCCTCATCGTCCACCGCGTAGCCGCGACGCCGCGTCTTTTCGAGTTCCGCGCGCAGAGCCTCGGGCGTGGAGATGGTGCGGGCCGTCATGCGCTCAAAGCGCACGCGCTTCAGAATCTCGGCCGACCGTTCCGGGGGCAGAAACGCAAGGATGGCCTTGCCCACCGAGGTGCAATGCACCGGGTTGCTGGCCCCGATGCGGGTAATCATGCGCACCGAGCGGGAGGGCTCAATCTTGTCGATATAAATGACGCGCGCCGCCTCCAGCAAAGCCAGGTGCGCGGTCTCCTCGGTCTCGGCAACCAAGCGCCGCAGGTGCGGCTGTGCGCGGTCGCGAAGGTCATACTGCTCGATGGCGCGGTTGCCGAAGTCGAACAGGCGCAGGCCCAGGCGGAACTTGCCGTTCACGGTCCGCTCCACCATGCGGTGCCGCTCCAGAACCATGAGGAAGCGGTGCGCCGTGCTCTTGTGCAGCTGCAGCGAAGCGGCCACCTGCGCCAGGCCCAGCGGCGTTTCGCTTTCACCCAGCAGATCCAGTACGGCAAAAGCCCGGTCGAGGGCTTGAACTTTGTAGGTGCCTTGAGGGGCTGCGTCTCGCATGTTGATCCTTTGTTCCGTTCTTTGAGTCCATTTCTAGCTTCTCAAATAATGGGACGGGCGTCAACAGGTGAAACGCGGGCTTTTGCTGGCCGCGGATTCATCGTCTGAAACTGCTGAATGGACGGCCGCGGCCCCGGGATCACAAGCCGTTGAGCCTGGCCTGCGCGAGGCCGCCGCGGAGATTCGCGACATCGTCAAAGCCGCTGCCCTTCAGGGCGCAGGCAGCGAGATATCCGCGCTGACCCTTTTGGCAATAAACGAGAATTCTGCGATCGTGCGGCAGCTCGCCAAGGCGGTCGCGGAGTTCACCCAGTGGAATGTGCAATGCGTTCAGGAGAACGCCGGATTCCGCTACTTCGTTGTTCTCGCGCACGTCGAGAAGGAATTCGCCGTTCGGCTTCCAATCCTCGGGCGAGATGGTCGCTACATCGCCGCGCACAATGTGATCGGCAACAAATCCTGCGGTGTTGACGGGATCGTTGGCCGAGCCAAAGGGTGGCGCGTAGGCCAGGTCCAGGCTCTCAAGATCGAAGACGGTCATTTTGCCGGCGATAGCAGTGGCAAAGACGTCGATGCGCTTGTCGACGCCGTCCTCGCCAACGATTTGCGCGCCGAGGAGGCGACCCGTTCCGTCTTCGGCGAGGATTTTGATCCGCATCGGCCTCGAGCCGGGATAGTAGGCCGCGTGATTGGGGTCAATAGTGACACTCGAGAAGAAGCTGAATCCGGCTTTGCCAGCCTGCGCACTGTTAAGGCCGGTGCATGCTGCGGTCATGTGCAGAACACGGACGATGGAGGTTCCAAGCGCGCCGGGATAAAAGAAGTGCTCGCCCGCCGCGTTGGCTCCTGCAATGCGACCCTGGCGGTTGGCAGGACCGGCCAAAGGAATGCGGGTGCGTGCGCCGGTCAGCATATGGGTGGTTTCTGCGGCATCGCCTACGGCGTAGATGTCAGGATCAGAGGACTCCATGCGGGCATTCGCTTTAACGCCACCGGTGAGGCCGATTTCAAGCCCGGCCTGTTTGGCCAGGTCGACCTCGGCGCGAACCCCCACACTCAGCAGGATCAGCTCCGCCGGAACGAATGTGCCATCGCCCAATTCCACGCCAACCGAACTGAAGGACTTTGCTTCCCTGCCGGTCATGACGGCGAAATCGTTGCCGCGAACACGATTCTCGAGATGCGTGGCCATATCGTGGTCGAGCAGCGGGAAGATGTGAGGAAGTTTCTCGATCACGGTCACGTGCATGCCGCGACGATGGAACGCCTCGGCCATTTCGAGGCCGATAAACCCGCCACCAATCACTGCGGCGGTTCGCGGCTGGTGCGAGTCAGCGAAAACAATGATGCGATCCATGTCGGGCACGTCGCGGAGGGTAAAGACGTTGGGCAGATCTGCGCCGGGGATGGGGGGCACGATGGGCTTTGCGCCCTGGCTCAGGATGAGCTTGTCGTAGGGGAAATCCTCTTCGGAGCCGTCGCCACGGCGGACCCGGATGGTCTTGCAGGAGCGGTCGATGGAGAGGACCTCGTGGTTTACATGGACCCGGACGCGCGAGCGAGCCCACATCTTTTCCGGTGTCATGATCAGGAGCTTGGAGCGGTCCTGAATCTCGCCGGAAATGTGGTAGGGCAGACCGCAATTGGCGAAGGAGATGTACGGGCCGCGCTCGAAGATGGTTATCTCAGCCGATTCATCGATGCGCCGGGCCCGGGCAGCGGCAGAAGCGCCGCCGGCCACGCCGCCGACGATGAGGATCCTGCGTGCAGTTTTCATGTCTTACTCCTGAATGCAGCAATGACAGGAACTGTCGCGTCCACGGTTCCAGGGCATCCTGGCAAGCAGGAGGGCCATTCCGCAGGTGCCGGTGATGCCGGCAAAGAGGAGTCCACAACCAATGACGAGCGGCAAGACCGCGAACCACCGATTCACGGTGAGCGCCAGAATCGCACCGGCTGCTGAAAGCGCGCCGACGACGATCTGCACCTGCCGCATGAGCGGGAGTACTTTGCTGACGCCGCGATGAACGGAAAGTCCGGCGTCGATCCAGGCCTGCGTGCCACCCTCGACCAGGACGCAATCGCCACATCCGGCGCGCTCGAACTGTTCGATGGCCGCGCTCGCGCGTGGGCCCGCCTGGCAAAGTACGTAGATGGGCGTGCCCGGCTCGTGCTCTGCGAGAAAAGATTCGACTCTGAGTTGGCCGAGTGGGATTGATTTTGCGCCCGGCACGTGTGCACTGTCATATTCTGGAGGCGTGCGGACATCCAGCAACTGGTGCGTATTGCCGGCGCCGAGAGACGCCGCGAGCGCGGCGGGTGAAATGCTTTTGGACTTGATTTCGATCATGCTTATATGTGAATATATGATCATTCGGTGATATATGTCAAATGCCAGGACAACGCGAGATCTGACCGACGTCGAACTGGAGAAGGTGGCGGGACAATTTCGCCTGCTGGGGGAGCCCATGCGCTTGAAGATTCTGCAGGCGCTATGCGTGAAACCACTGACGGTTGGCGAGATTGTGGCCGCAACCGGCGCCACGCAGTCGAATGTCTCAAAGCATCTTGCGCTGCTGGCACAGGCTGGGGTCATCACGCGCCAAAAAGGCGGCCAGTTTGTCTACTACGGAATGAGCAATCCGCTAACGATGAAGCTTTGCGAACTGGTGCACAAGGAAATGCTGAAGCAATCGTGAGCGGTGCCTGACGCACTCACTTTGCCGCGCGGCTACACTTCCCCTTCTTCATCCTCTTCGATCTTGTCGCCTTCGCCGGGCGCGAGAAACAAATTGGCTTCGAGGCCGTGCTGGCGGGTGTAGAGGTCGTAGTAGCGGCCGCCCAGGGCAAACAGCTCGGCATGGTTGCCGCGCTCGACGATGAGGCCCTGCTCGACCACTAGGATCTGATCGGCGCGGCGGATGGTCGACAGCCGGTGCGCGATGACGAAGGTTGTCCGCCCGTGCATGAGCTCGGCGAGGCCGCTTTGGATCATGGCCTCAGATTCGGAGTCGAGCGAGCTGGTGGCCTCATCGAGAATAAGAATGCGCGGCGCGGCCAGTAATGCCCGAGCAATCGACAGGCGCTGGCGCTGCCCTCCCGAGAGCTTGACGCCGCGCTCGCCCACAACCGTGTCGTAGCCCTCGGGAAAGCGCTCGGCGAACTCGTCCACATTCGCGGTGCGGCAGGCGAAGAGAAACTGCTCCTCGGTCGCGTCGGGGCGCGAGAACAGAATGTTCTCGCGGATGGTGCCGTCGAAGAGAAACGATTCCTGGAGTACCACGCCGAGTTGCGAGCGATACGTGTTCAGGTCCACGGTGGCGAGATTGATATCGTCCACCAGCACGCGGCCTTTGGTCGGTGTATGGAAGGCGCAGAGCAAGCTGATGATGGTGGACTTGCCCGAGCCGGACGAACCCACCAGCGCAGTCACCGTTCCCGGCGCGGCCTTGAAGCTGATGCCGTGGAGCACGGGTTTCTCGGGCGTGTAAGCAAATTCAACGTTCTCGAACTGCACGCGGCCCTCGATGGGCGGCATCTTCACGGTGCGCCCCGGGGTCTGATTCTCTTCGAGCTCGGACATGATCTCGTGGGTGCGGTCGAGCCCGGCAAACGCCTCAGTCAATTGCGTGCCGATGTTCACCATCTGGAAAACCGGAGCGATCATGAAGCCAAGAAACAAGGTGTATTGGAAATAAGTGCCCGTCGTCCACGTGGACACCAGCACCAACTGGCCGCCGCGCCACATGATGATCCCATAGACCAGGGCTACGACGGTTGTCGAAGCCGAAGACAAGATGCTGGTCATAGTCAACGACTTCATGACGTTCTGCAGAAGCCGCTCCACGCCTCCGGAAAAGACTGTAGCTTCACGATCTTCGGCATGGTAGCCCTTGATGACGCGCACCCCACCGAGCGATTCGGTGAGTCGACCAGTGACTTCGGCGTTGATCTTGCCGCGCTCGCGAAAGATAGGACGAATGGTCTTGAATCCGTATTGCAGGATGAAGACAAAAACGCCGAGGACCGCAAACACCGTAAGCGTGACCTGCGCGCTGAGGTACATCAGGTAGAAGAACACCAGGAGGGCCGTTAGTAGTCCGCCAAGAAACTCGACCAACCCGGTGCCGACCAGGTTGCGCACGCCTTCCACGTCGGTCATGATGCGTGCGACCAGCGTGCCGGTGCGGTTTTCGTCGTAATACGCCACAGAAAGCAGGCCCACGTGGCGCTGCACCTGGCGGCGCAGTTCGGCGATCAGTCGCTGACCTGCCTTGGAAAGCAACTGCGTGAGCGCATAAGAAGTAAGCGCCTGCACCACCATCGCCGAGAAGACAATGGCGATGTACCGAGGCAGCAATTGTGGATGCGGGTGCTGAGGCGAAAGCACTTTGTCAACGAGCGGCTTGGATGTGTAGGGCAATACCAGGCCCGCGACGCGGTTGATCGCCATGAGCACAAGGCCAATGGCAATGAGCCCCTTGCGCGGAGCCACAAGGGCCTTGACTTCAGGCCAGATCTTTCTCAGGTTCGGCTTGGATTTGGGCAGTTCAGCTGAACCGCTGCGTCCGCCGCGGCCGTGCGGGCTTCGCTCCGCCCGCATGCCCATTCCCATTCCTCCGCCGCGAAATCCGCCCATGCGTTATACCTGCCGTGATCTACGTGCCTGGATGAATGAGCGGACGCAAAGATTCACATAGATCAGCAGCAGTAGCGCCATGGTCAGTTGCGCCGCCAGCGCTTTGTAGTCGGGATCCATGCCAAGCGACCGCGCGTGTCCGTAGCCGTGCAAGGCCGAAGCAATGGCGCCGATCAGGCCCACCAGCCCGATGGTCACATTGATGTGCATGAAGAGCTTGCGACGGCCCTCGCTGGGACTGACGGCGAGAAATCCGCCGACGGCCAGCGCCAAGCCAAACCAGGTGGGAATCAGCGCCGTGGGATGAATGCTGCCCGTAGCGAAGTACCCCACCAGCCCCACAAGCATCAGCAAAACGCCGAAAACATACGTCACTCTTGCCATGCAGACCTCCAAACTGAGTGCATGGCAAGAATAACAGTTGCAAGAGAACAGTGGTCAGTGATCAGTTTTCAGTCGCGACCGGCGGCGATCAAGGAGCTTCAACGATCAGTCGCATAGCCTGAAAATCAATGGTGATCGGAATGGCCTGAGAGATCAGGTCGAAGCCGAGATTCCCCGCCGCCCAGCCGTTGCCGGCGGTGACCGACCCCTTAAGCAGCACTCTCGCGGGCTTGAGTTCAACCTCCCTGCCCAGAGAGAACTTCAGTGATGGCAGTTCAACCGACTCCTCGTTCGCGTTGCCGGCAAATCCCCGCACCGCAGACTCTTGCCTGCTTCCGGTTTCCATCAGTTCGGGAAACAACGCGGCAAACGTGCCATAGAGATAGGTTGTGTCGGCTCCGGTGTCGAAGGTGAAGCTCATCGCCTTTCCATCCATGCTCATTTGGGTCACCGGCATCGCGTCGTCAAAAGCCAGAGGAAGCTCCTGGCCGTTTGCGGCTTCAGCCGGATGGATTTCGACAACGCCGCCCTTGTCCAGGCGAATGGACCGCAATGCGATCAGCACTGGAATTCCGAGAATCCCCTTGTGTCCTTCGGGCAATTCGACGAACGGCATACTGGAATCGGGAATCACGAGAAATGCGACGTGGCGCAGATGCGTCCTTCCAATCCAAAGGTTCGCCGCATCGACCACCTTTACGCCGTAAGCCGATTGCATGGCGCCGGCGCCCCATAGTTTTGTATCGGTGCGATCCACCGACAAGCCCAGCCTTCGCGCTTCGGACTCGCACATGATCGAGATGTTGGCCCCGCTGTCGGCAATGTAGAATCCGCTTACCCCGTTCACCGTAACCGGAAGGAAGAGGTTGTTGTTCTGCGTTTCACCGTGCACTACAGAAGGTTTGTCCTTCGCAATCGTCAGGTCGGGAAAACGCGCAAGCGCTGTAAACAATGAGCCTGACTGTGGCTCGCTCTCGGACGAAAGTTCTTCTCGCGCTTCCTCTTCGAGTTGCTGCTCAGCCGCCCGATATCTTCCCTTCCGGAAGAACATCATTCCCAGCACCTGGTGCGCCCGCCGTGAACTTTCGCTTCGCGGCAGATTCCGGATCACCTCGGATAGTTCCCGTTCGGCTTGGTTGCGCTTCTCGAATGCAGAATCCAAAATGCCCTTGCAGAGAAGGGACGTTCCCATCGTCGCCTGCTGACGCAGGGCAAACCAATCGTGGCCTTCGCATGAATCTGCGGTGACCTGTGCCCGAAGGGGAAGACACACACCGACGCACAATAGGGCGCTGCTCAGGATCATTGCGATGCGTGCCATGGGATGATGGACGAAAGAATAGCAGTGCCCGTAGAACCCGGACAACCCTGCCGAGTCAGGCTTGGAGTGCGCTCTTTGCCGTTGTCGATTCTTGAAGACGACAAAGCCCCGGCGAACCGCCTGCGCCGTCTGGCGCGCCTTTTCCGTCGGGGCTCTCGAATGAACGCCTGCTTTACCGTTGAATGCGCGCCGATCCGCCCTTGGCAAACGCGCGCACCTGGTCGAGCGTGGCCATGGTGGTGTCGCCGATAAAGGTGGTGAGCAACGCGCCGTGCGCCCAGCCCAGCTTGAGCGCCGTCTCGGGCTCTTCGCCTTTGAGTAGTCCGTAGATGAAGCCGGCCGCAAAGCCGTCGCCGCCGCCTACGCGATCGATTACGTCCAGCTCTGCCGTGGGCGCGACATGGGTCTTACCGTCGATCCATGCCACCGCGCTCCAACTATGCCGGTTGGTGGTGTGCACCTCGCGCAACGTCGTGGCCACGATCTTCACGTGTGGATGCTTTTTCACCACGTTGTCGATCATGCCGAAGAACACCGCGGGGTCGAGCTTCGACTTGGAGTGAACGTCGGGGCCGGGAATGCCGAGGCCCTTCTGCAAATCTTCTTCGTTGCCGATCAACACGTCGACGTTTTTGACGATGGTGGCAATGGTCTCCACGGCCTTGTCGGCGCCGCCGGAAATCTTCCACAGCTTCTCGCGGAAGTTGAGATCGAACGACGTGATGGCGCCGGCCGCCTTGGCCTCCTGCATCATCTCCGCAACCAGCGGCGCCGTGGTGGGCGAGAGCGCGGCAAAGATGCCGCCCGAGTGCACCCAGCGCACGCCTCCCGCGAAAATCTTCTTCCAGTCGAAGTCCCCGGGCTTCAGCATAGCGCCGGCTTCGTTGGCGCGGTTATAGAACACCACGGGAGGCCGGACGCCGGCGCCGCGATCGCTATAAACCGTGGCCATGTTCGGACCGGTCGCGCCGTTGTGCTCAAAGTGCTTGTAGATCGGCTTGACGCCCATGGCGAGCACACGCTCCGCGATCAGGTCGCCGATGGGATAATCCACCATGGCCGACGCCACCGCGGTCTTCATCTTGAAGCAGTCTGCCAGGTTGGCGGCCACGTTGAACTCGCCGCCGCTGACGTGAATCAAGCACTGTGTCGCTTTGCGGAAGGGAATGATGCCCGGATCCAGCCGGTGCACCAGCGCTCCCAACGACAGAAAATCCAACTCGCCACTCTCGCGAATATTCAAACCGTATTTCATTGTTTTCTCCCTGCCTTCCTTCGAAGAATTAAATCAAACCTAAACGTCTAACCCTTGCGCGCTTCGCTCCCGTACTCTGCGGCTCGCGTCCGCACAAAAAACCGGCAGCTGAAACCTAGGAGCTAGCAGCTGTTTTTCTCACATCTGCGACTACCTGTTCCGGCGTCCACTCATTGCCCGGATAAAACAGCGCCACCTTGCCGTGCGCATCGATCAATGTGGTCGAAAGCGTGTGCGTAATCGTGTCATCGGCCCCGTGCGTAATGCCCACATCGAAGAACTTTGCCATTTCCAGCAATTCCGGCTCGGACGGCACGGCAAAATCCCAATGGGCGAATGCGCCTTTGGCGTCGCTGCCGATGTATTGCGCGCCGTAGGCACGCAAGCGCGCGGGCGTATCGTGCTCCGGATCGAAGCTCACGCAGAGCAGGTGGGTTTTGGCGTAGAGCGCCGGGTTCGCTGCCAACTGCCGGTCGATGACGGCAAAGTTGTGCGTCACCAGCGGGCAAAACTTAGGCGACGGGCAACGCGTGTAGATGAAGGTAAGCAGCAGCGTCTTGCCGCGGAACTGATCGAGATGAAGGGCGCGTCCATCCTGATTGTGCAGCTTGAAATCCGGCACCGCGTCGCCGGGTGTCGGCACGTGATAGAAGACCGCGGGCTTGTAATCCGGCTTGCCCTGCGCAATCACCACAATATGATCGAGCAGAATGTCCGCATCGGGATTCTGCGAAACCAGCACGTCGGCGGTGATGGTGTCGCCGGGATGCAGCTCGCTCAGGATGCTGGGATCTTTGAGCTTGTAAGGCATGGTCATCGCTTCCATGAAGCCGGGGATGGCCTCATGATCCACGGTGACTTCGACCGTTGCGGGATTGGTCGAAACCACCTTGCCGCGCAGTTTGTACACCTTAAAGGACGGCGCGGCGGAGCCCTGCGTTTCAGGCTTGGGGCTGGAATGGCATCCGGCGACAACGGCAACCGCAAGCAGGGTGCTGGCGAGGAGAATTCGCATCGATATTAGTGTACAACCAGTGGACTGACCACCGGAAATGCAGTGATTAGTGGTTAGTGGTCAGTGGTTTGCAGGCCTGTTGAAACACCCTGCGAGTGAGGTGTCACTGGAGAGGTATTCTTGGACGTAGCCTTGCGAAGCGCGAACTGTGAATCGTGAACCTTCATCGCCGGTGGAGATCGATGCGTGGCTGCGCGAAGGCGGAATCGTGGTCACCGCCAGCGAACGCGCCGCGCGATCCCTCGCCGCTGCCTTTCATCGCGCCCGCCGTGCCGAAGGGTTGACCGCATGGCTCACTCCCGACATTCGGGATTGGCAAAGTTTTGCCCGCGCGGCCTGGGATGAACGCGTGGGCGACGGGCGCGTGGTGCTGAGCCCGCCTCAGGAGCAGTCGCTGTGGGCGCGCATTGTGGCCCATGCCGCGCCTGAAGCTGTGCAGCTCGCCGGCGCGGGCGATCGTCTGGCCGCGCTCGCCATGGACGCGCACCACCTGCTCTGCGACTACGCCCCGCAGTTCCTCAAAGACAACGCGCGCATCGGCTGGGATCAGGACGCCGGAGCGTTCAGCGGCTGGCTCACTGCATTCAACGAACTCTGCCGCGATGGCAAGCTGGTAAGCGCCGCGCGCCTTCCGCTCGAACTCAGCGCCGAACTTGAAGCCGACACCACGGAGCGCCCGCCGCTTCTACTTGCCGGCTTCGACCGAATTTTGCCAACGCAGCAAAAACTGTTTGCCGCATGGCGCGTTGACGGTGCAGTGCGTCAAGCTCCACCCGGCGCGACGGCGGAACAAGTCGAATTTCTCCAGGCAGCCGATCCTGCCGCGGAACTCGCCGCCTGTGCGCTTTGGTCGAAGGCCCGGCTCGCGGCCGATCCCTACGCGCGCCTGCTCGTGATTACTCAGGACGCGCGAAAACGTCGCGGCGAGATCGAGCGCGGGTTTCTCCGGCTTCTGGGCACGAACGAAAACTCACCGGGCACAGCGAGCCTAATAGAGTTTTCGCTCGGCGTGCCACTCGGCCAGATCGCGCTCGTGCGCGGCGCGCAATTGCTGTTCCGCTGGCTCAGCGACGCCATCGCTGAAAACGAGCTCGACTGGCTCCTCGCGACGGACCAGATCGCTGCTTCGCAAGACGAATCGCGCGCGCTCACGGCGTTTATGCGTGCCCTGCGCCGCCGTGGCCTGCAACGGCCGCGCTGGACGCTCGTGGAATTCCTGCGCCAGCGTCCGCGCATCGAGCTGCCCGCCGAGTGGACCGTGCGCATGACGCAAGCCCGCCAACGTCTGAAGGAATTCGCGCACCGCCCGCAAACTCCTCTCGCCTGGGCGAAGTTTTCAGCGCAACTGCTTCAGTCGGCTGGCTGGCCCGGCGCACGGCCGCTTACCAGCACCGAATTCCAGGCCCTCCGCCGCTGGCAAGAAACTGTGGACGACTGCGCTTCGCTCGGCTTCGATGGCCGCCGCGTTGCGTGGAGCGATTTTCTTGCCGCGCTCGATCGCGCCGTGAATGAAACGCTGTTCGCGCCCGAGTCGCAGGACGCGCCCATCTTGATTGCGGGCCCCGCAGAGTCCGCGGGCCTGACCGCCGACGCCATCTGGTTCCTGGGCGCGAGCGAAGAGGCGTGGCCCGCGGCAGGCGCCACACATCCGCTCATCCCAATTGGCGTGCAGCGCGAGGCCGGAATGCCGCACGCCTCGCCAAAACTCGATTGGGATCTAGCCAACGCCATGACGCACCGCGTGCTCGCCTCCGCGCCCGAGGTCCACTTCAGCTACGCGCGGCAGAGCGAAGGGGTGGAAGCGCGCCCGTCACGGCTAGTCGTGCAAGTCGCGGGATTGCCGCGGCTGTTGCCTGCCGATCTCATCGCTCCCGACATTCCCAAAACGCTGACCGTCGAATTCAAAGATGCCACGCAACTTCCCTACCCTCTTCGCGAGGTCTCGGGCGGTTCCAACGTTCTAACCACCCAGTCGCGGTGCGCCTTCCAGGCATTCGCTACGGCGCGCCTCGACGCCAAGAAGTGGGATGCGGCTGAAGCCGGACTCACTGCTTCGGAGCGAGGTCTTTTGCTGCATGAAGTGCTTCATTCCATCTGGGCCGGCCCTCCCAACGGCATCCGCACCCACGCGGAACTTGTGGCCCTCGTCGATCTTGCCGCGTTTGTCGAAGGCCACGTGGTCCGTGCGTTGCAGGAGAAAATGCCTGCCCGTGCGCGCGAGCAGATGCCGCAAAGGTACCTCGAGCTCGAAGGCCAGCGCCTAGTCGAGCTGATCGCGGAGTGGTTGCGTTTTGAGCAAGGCCGCTTGTCATTCGCCGTGCTTAAAACCGAGAAGAGAACCGACGTCTCCATTGCAGGCCTGCCGCTCCATTTGCGTCTCGACCGCGTGGATCGCCTAAACGACGGCTCGCTGCTCGTCATCGACTACAAGACCGGTGACGCGAAGGCGAAATCCTGGGACCTGCCGCGTCCCGACGATGTGCAACTGCCGCTTTACGCCTGCTTCGCGCTGCAGCATGAAGAAGGTGAAGTGGGCGGCCTGGTCTTCGCCAAACTGCGTGCGGGAGAGAGCGGTTTCGAGGGCCGTGTGAAGGCGGCGAAGCAAACTCTGAAGGCAGGCCTGAGCGGCAACTCCAACCTGGTGCGCAAGCCTCTTACGCAGCAAGACATGACTGCATGGCGCGACGAGATCGACATGCTCGCGAAGGCATTTCTCGCGGGGCGCGCCGATGTGAATCCCCGCGAGTATCCCGAGACATGCAAGAACTGCGGACTTCAGTCACTCTGCCGCATTCAGGAGATTCAGGACGGCGCAGGAGCGAGCGATGACTCTGACGGCGAGGAGGTTGCCGGTGAGTAAGAGCCAGGCAAAATCGCCGCCGCCCGACCAGGCGCAACGCGACAAAGCGCTCGACCCAGCGCGCTCAATTCTTGTGAGGGCTCCTGCCGGCTCAGGCAAAACCACCTTGCTCGCCGCGCGGTTCCTGCGCTTGCTTGCCGAGGTGGACGAGCCGGGCCAGGTGGTGGCAATCACCTTCACAAATGCCGCCGCAGCCGAGATGCGCAATCGCATCCTCGACGAGCTTCGCAAAGACGACCCCAGCCCGCTGGCGCGGCGCGCACTCGATCATTCGCAGCGCCTCGGCTGGAATCTCCTCGATCTGCCCGCGCAACTGCGCATCCAGACCATCGACTCCTTCTGCCGCGATCTTGCGCTGCAGCAGCCGCTCATTTCAGGCCTCGGCGGCAGCCTGGAAATCGCAGAGCAGCCCACCGAGCTCTACCGTCGCGCGGCTCGCCGCGCACTTGAGGAAATCGGTGTTGCCGGTTCGCCCGTGAGCCCGGCTGCTGAAACCCTCCTCCTGTGGCGCGACAACAACTGGAAGGAGATGGAGGAGCTACTGGTGAACATGCTCGGCGAGCGCGACCGCTGGATGCATGCCTTCGTTTTGACGGGCAGCCAGAACTGGGATGAGCTGCGCGATCGCCTGGAAATGTCGCTCACGCGTGCCGCGCAGGATGCTTCCGAGTGCGGCTATACCGAAAAGGAATGGGAGATCGTGCGCGCCTGCTTTACGCTGCTTCGCCAGGCCGCTGCTTATCTCCGCATTACTTTTGCCGAGGCGGGCGTGGTCGACTTTATTGAGGTCGCGCAGATTGCCCTCAGCGTGCTGAGAGACGAAGATGCCCAGCCGACAGAAGCCGCCCTCGCCGTTGCCGACCGCATCCGCCATCTGCTGGTTGACGAATTTCAGGACACCAGCCGCCGCCAGCACGAGTTGCTGGGCCGCCTGATTGCCGCCTGGCCCCAGCCCGAAGGCCGCACCTGCTTCGTGGTTGGCGACCCGATGCAATCCATCTACTTCTTTCGTGGCGCCGACGCCGAACTGTTTCCGCGCGTGGAAAACATCGGGCTTGACATCCCCAACGAATTGGCACTGCGCTTCGATTCCGTGCATCTCACCGCCAACTTTCGCACTGCTCCGCCGCTTGTGGAACGCTTGAATGAAATCTTCGCCGAGATTTTCGCCGTGGACGACGGAAGCGGCATCGAATTTGCTCGAACGTTGCCGGCCCGCGAAGATTCCACACAACCCGGCCCGAATTCTGTTGCGGATTCGCTGCCGGGCATGTCATTGCATCTCGAGTTCATTCCGCAAAACATGCGCGCGAATGCGCGTGGCTACACCCGCGAGCGAAAAGCGGAGACTCAGACGCAACGCGATGCCGCGCTCGAAAAACAGAAGCAAGAAATCGTTGCTTTGATCCGCAACCATCTGCCATGGATGGAAAGAGCTCGCGCGGCCGGCGACAAATACCGCATCGCCGTGCTTGGCCGCACTCGGAAAGTGCTTGTGTCCGTGGCTCAGGCGCTGCGTGAAGCGGAGATTCCCTTCCGCGCCATCGAACTCGAGCCCTTGCAGGATCGCCCCGAGATCATCGACGCGCTGGCGCTGGCCCGCGCGCTGCTCAATCGCGAAGACCGCGTGGCCTGGCTGGGCGTTCTGCGCGCGCCGTGGTGCGGCCTTTCGCTCGCCGATCTGCACACTCTCACTAGCGCCGATGACGAGCAGTTGAAGTCCCGTCCGGTGCCGGAACTGCTCGCTGAACGCAGCGAACTTCTCAGTCAGGACGGCGGCCTCGCCGCTGCGCGCCTGCTCGAAGCGATTGCATACGCGGAGCGCCTGCGCTCGGCTCAGCCCACGGCTTCACTTGGAACCTGGCTCGAGCAGGTGTGGCAGCGTGTGGGCGGTGCGCGTTGTGTGGACGCGGCGGCGCGCGCCAATCTCGATCTGCTCTGGGGTTGTCTCGACGATTTGCCGCAGGGAGAGCAGGATTTTCTCGGCCCCGCTCTCGATGCGGCCCTCAATAAACTCAACGCGCAGCCCGATCCCTCCACCAGCAGCGACTGCGGCGTGCAGTTGATGACCATCCACAAATCAAAGGGGCTTGAATTTGAGATCGTGATCGTGCCCGACTTGCAGGCCAACGCGGGCCGCGGCGGCCGGAAACTGCTTTCCTGGCTGGAGCGCGGTCTGGCGCCGGACACTGACGCCGTCGACGAGAACAGCGCCGGCACGATTACGGAGTTTCTTGTGGCGCCGCTCCAGCCGAAGGGCGCGGAAAGCGGTTCCGCAAAGTCTTCGGTCGATAAGGCCCGTCGCGAGCGCGAGTCGCAGGAGACGCGCCGGCTGCTCTACGTGGCCGCTACGCGCGCCCGCGAAGAGCTGCATCTGTTCGCACGCCCGGAGTTCAAAACGGCGGACGGTCAGTCTCTCGCTCTGGTTCCACCAACGGGCAGTTTGCTGGCCACCGCGTGGCCCGGATTGCGCGATCAAGTACAACGTAGTTTCGAGGACTGGTGCTCCGCTCAATCTGCTCAGGCCGCACAAACCGGCGAATCGCAAATCATCGATTCCCTTGCGGCCTCGGCAGAGAAGGTGCTCGCGATGCCTGCGCCGCCGGATGTATTGGCGCCGACGCCGCTTCGCCGCTTGCCGCCGAGTTACCGGCCTGCATTTTCCGAAATTCCATCCGCAGCCGATGAGCCGCTGGCCGGTACGGGCCGCCTTTATGAGCGCCATGAGGGCGGCTTGCTTTCACGCGCGCTCGGCAAAGCCGTTCACGAGCTGTTTCAACATCTCGCGCAACTTCTCGCCGCGGAAACCAACGCAGTTGCTCGCAAGTCTCTCGCCCGCATGCAGCCGCGCATCGCCGCAAACCTCCGCGCCTTCGGCATCGACACCGGCCAGGCCGATCGCATGGCCGCACAGGCGCTCGAAATGGTTCTCCGCGCCGCGGATGATCCGCGCGCGCAATGGATTCAGGCTGCGCACGCCGATGCCGCGAGCGAAGCGCGATGGACGGGAGTGGTTGCGGGCGGTCTGCGCACCGTGCAGGTCGATCGCGTCTTCCGCGCCGGGCCCACGCCGCAATCCGCCGACGACAACTCCACCTGGTGGATTATCGATTACAAGACCGCGGACTATAAAACCGCGCAAGGGGACGGTCTCGACCTCAATTCTGCGCTGGCCGAATTGCGCGGTGAATTCGCGCCGCAGATTGAGGCTTACGCAAAGGTTCTGCGCAACCTGCACGGCGCAGATGCGACGGTACGCGGCGGCTTGTATTACCCGCGCATGGTGCTGTTCGATTGGTGGGAGTTGTAAGGCGGTTCCGGAATGGATGTACCCGGCCTTTTAGCTTTCCCACGCTTTTCGTGAAAAGCGCGAAAAGGATGGGGCACGGAAGTAATTGGTTTCCATCGGCCGGGTCTCAGGCCTTGCAGAGTTCTTCCGCGAACACATCGCGTGCGGCGAAAATAAGCCGCTCGGCACTGCGCAACATCAGCGCATATGCAAAGACCGCAGCGACGGCAAGCGGGCCGAAGATCCACGCGCCCAGCCACGGCGCCCCGAGATAACTCGAGGCGATGGCCACGGGAACCTGCAACAACATGCATCCGAACAGCACCGCCAGAACCAGCAACGCGCTGGTGCGATTGGTGGGTGTGCCGCCTCGCGGCTGCCG
>Ga0181533_1002349_pt1 | contig 22407 bp, 18 predicted proteins | sample PEATcosm2014_Bin_45_FD_119772 | JGI IMG/M metagenome (GOLD analysis project Ga0181533, IMG submission 119772) | Peatland microbial communities from MTU Mesocosm Facility, Houghton, MI, USA - PEATcosm2014_Bin11_60_metaG | ecosystem: Environmental > Terrestrial > Soil > Wetlands > Peat | place...
CAAGCGTTAAAACCAAAATCCTCTCCACGAAGAGGAAGGGGCCTGGATGCAAGCAACGATCGAGGTCTCCCGAGGGGAGTGGAGAAGTGTTTTTTCTTGACATCCTCTCTCATAGGATGAGTGATAACGCGATATAGCAACAGTTGGCGCCGTGGACGATCTGGTTTCCCACTTATCCAACTCACAGCCGCAGCCTGACTACGCCATTTTTCTTCGCCGCCCCAGTCGAACAGGAGTAGGATTGTGGCGTAAATTCTCTCGCCTCTCCGAAGAGCAATTCCCGCCGTTTGAGACGCACACCCCCTGAGGCGAGTACCAAGCAACCACGCCTCTCGGCCCCAGGCGTCTTTCCGTCTCGTCAAGAGGTGGGAATTAAGAGGAAACTTCCGGATTAGGAGATGAAAATGAAGAAATGTCTATGCCTTGTTTCGTTCTTTCTCCCCGTGATGTTGTTTGCCCAAAGCCCGTTTGACGGTACTTGGAAGACCAACATGGCGGAGTCCAAGCTATCGCAAAAGCCCTACGTGTTTTCGGTGAACAATGGGATGTACGACTGCGAAAGTTGCGTCCCCAAAATCAACAACGTAAAGGCCGACGGCCAGGATCAGCCTGTCACCGGCCAGACATATGACACGATCGCGGTGCAGGCTACCGACGCGAATACGATTCACGTCACCGGCAAGAAAGCCGGGAAGACAGAGTTCGAGCAGACCAGGACCGCATCCCAAGATGGGAAAATGCTAACCATTTTGAGCACCGGCTATCCCGCCGACGGCAGTCAGCCCGTCAAGGCGGAAGTCAAGTTCATACAGGTTTCCAAGGGGCCTGCCGGCTCCAATGCGACCTCCGGCTCTTGGCGTATCCAGAGCATCAATGAAGACACTGCTGGGCTCACCGGAACGTGGAAGGGCTCGGGCGATGGGCTGAGCGTGTCAACACCGACCGGCTATGGGTGGGAAGCCAAGTTCGATGGCAAAGAGTACCCGGTGAAAGGTACTTATGCGAATGAGACGGTGTCGCTGAAGAAGTTAGGGGACCGCTCCATCGAAGTGACTCACAAGCGTGATGGCAAAATCGAGGTCGTAGAGAAGACCACGGTCTCGCCTGACGGAAAGAAGATGACCACCGTCGCGGACAATAAGCTAACAGGAAGAGTCTCGACGTATGTTGCCGAAAAAGCGAATTAGGGTTTAGCAGAGCTGAAAAAAGACAAAGGACACATGCCGCAGCACAGGAGCGACCGGAGCAGTTGCGGGTGCCAAGGGTTCCGCTTCATCGCTCGCAAGATGTCCGACCCACGCGGCTGATTGCATAATGTCCGTTTCCAGGAATGAGGGCTGTCAGCCGCTCGATCCGTCGGGCGGCTTTTCTTTTGCTCCACGGAAGGCGGGAGCACGATAGCTGACGCAAACAGGCCTTTACACAAGCTTGCGCCTTCTCTTCGCCTTTCGGTGCGCCCAAAACCCATGCTACGACCTGACGGTAGCGACCCCGTCCGACAGTACGGGGTGAAAGGCCAAGTATTGGCTCTACATCTAAGTTCTGTCACTCTTCTTGACCTTTCCCTTTGGCAGTGCGAGGGCGGACGTGTTGGCCTTTCCGTTTGAACTTTCACAGATTTCGGCCCACCATTTCTCAATCGCAGGCCGTGAGAATCGCAACATCCTGGCACCGATTTTGACAAACGGAATCGGGTGACGACTTCGATGCTGTGCCCGCTCCCCCGTCATACGCCGGACGGAAGCCCGGTCCGTTTGCAGGAACGCCGCAACGTCAGCGACCGTCATGACAGTTTGGCCGGAGTCCCTCTCCTCGAACTCAAGTCTAATTTTGTTGTCCACTTCGGAAATCTTTATCACGAAGCTCCGGTCGAACTCCCGCTTGAGTGCTTCGAGCACCTTGTTGCTCTTCAGAATTTCAACCATCTTCTCTTGGCCCTTGTTCACTTCGCACCCCCTGCCTTCGCTCGACTTCGCTCGCTGGCGTTCATCGCTAGCTTGTTTTCCTTGTCCACGAAGTAATACTTCATAACAACGTCAATCGAGTTGCCCAGTGCCTTCGAGACTTCCTCAGCGGACCACCCGTCATGCACGAGGAGAGTTCCGAATCCCCGCCGCAGTGCGTAAAACGCATACCCTTTCCAACTCATCTCGTTCTTCTCGCAGTTCGGTCTGATGATTCGGTCACTCAGGATGTTCATGTTCACCGGATTGCCGTCACGATTCGGGAAGACCCAACCCGACTGAGGACGGCCATTCGTCTCCCACCACGCTTTCAGAACCGGGGTCAACTTGTCTCTGAACGGCACGATTCGGTCCTTCCCCGTTTTTGTTGTCGGCTTCTCTTTGCCGTAGACGTATGCCTTGCGGACAGTGATAGTCGCACTCGTCAAGTCAATGGACTGCCATTGCAGGGCGGCGATTTCGCTTGGTCTCAGACCCGCCCAGATGCCGACAGCAAGAACGCACTGGGCGAGTTGGACGTTCCAATCGCTTCGACCATTGCGGTCTTTTTCGAGGTTCGCTATTATCGCCTCGACTTCTTTCTCGGTGAACGCTTCCCCCTGTTCCGCGTCAATGACCGGCACACTTGAAACTTTGATGTCTCGCCACGGGTTGTGTTTGCAGTACCCGAGTTCAGTCGCTCGGGCGAAGATTCCGCTGGCCGCTGAGTGAAGGTGACGGATGCTGTTCAGTCCGTAAGGTCGGTCATCGTCGGCTCGTCGGAGATTCTGAAGAAACTGGGCACCGATGTACGGTTGGTAGTTCTCGAAGGTCTTTGTCCCGTTGAAGTGGTCAGCGAGGTAGGTATCCCAATATCGTTTGTAGGAGACCAGAGTCGTATGAGATTTCTGCCCGGTCTTGACGAGTTCTTCCAGCCACGGGAGGAAGACCGTCTCGTAGAACTTCGCTATCGTCGTGCCTTCGCTGGGAGCCACGGGTTCCGCCGTCTCAATCGCTTTCTCCCATTTCTCAATCTGACGTTGCTTGGCGACGGCGAGTTCCTGAACCCGCCAGTGCGTCTTCGACGGGAATTGTTCACTCTTGCGGGTAAGCAGAACGGATTGCTGAACACGGAGGGGGCTTCCGTCAGCCTTCAACTTCTGAAGGGGTTCACCAGTCTTGAAGGACACGCTAGAGTAGCCCTTCAGGTGGAACCCGCCATTCGCTTCGATAACGACCATATACCCCTCCCCTCGACGAACCCAGTATCCCACGAACAAAGATACAAGTCGAGGAAAACAGAGAACGAACCATTGAAAATAAATGTACTTAGGTAATCTCATGCTGGTCGGCCAGACGATCTCGCACTATTGCATCGTCGAGAAGCTCGGCGGTGGCGGGATGGGCGTAGTCTACAAGGCCGAGGACGTGAAACTCGGCCGCTTTGTCGCCCTCAAGTTCCTCCCGGGCGAGGTGGCCCGAGACCCACAAGCCCTGGCTCGCTTCCAACGCGAAGCCAAGGCCGCCTCTGCCCTGAACCATTCGAACATCTGCACCATCTACGAAATCGACGATCAGCTTCCCGCTGATGTCGTCAAATTGACATCCGTTGCACTTGTCTCCGCGATGACGCCCAAATTCACGTCTTGTGACAGCGAAAACTCATCGAAGAGTGACGGTCCACTTTTCCGTCGCTCAAAATCGTGCAGAGTAAAATGAGTCGCAAGCGAGGGGCGAATGAGCAGCGAATCTTAGACCGAAAAACGCCGTTGCATATTTGTTGCATCGAACGACCCGACTACCCCCGAATACCCCCGAAAATGCAACTTCCGCCCGACTGTAACTTATTGAAAATAAAGGTACCAGTCGAAGGAAGTCCGATTATGAGACCGTCGCTCTAACCACCTGAGCTACACCGCCACTCTTTGTTTTCAACAACTTAGAACTTGACGCCGGGAAGAGACGCTGTGCGGACGTCGCACAGTCCGCCCCCTCAGCTTGTCTAGCCTCATTGCGGGAAGCGCCCCCGAGCACCATGGGCCATCTTTTTCGAGGCCCGACGACGCGCCACAGTCCGTTGTTAAGTCAGGAAGATTGTAAACGGCCAACCGACCATGGTGCAACGGTGTCAACGCCTTTGCACCAACTTGCTGCGACGTTGTTGGTACAGCCCAGGCAAAGCAGTAGACGCTCAGTACGTCCTCAGGCACAAAAATCTGTCGACGAGAGCGTTCTACGTCATGCCTGCCCGGACGGCTGTCGAAGACACGAAGCTGGTCGAGGAGACTCTGGCAAAGAGGACAGAGCTCGCCAGCAATACTTAAGTGTCCACAATCTTATTTCACGGCAAGCAGCTGCACGTCGAAGATCAACGTGGCGTTCGCCGGGATGACGCCGGGATAACCACTCGCACCATAACCTAACTCAGGGGGAATGCGCAGTTGCCGCTTGCCGCCGACCTTCATTCCCGTCACGCCTTCGTCCCATCCCTTGATGACTTCACCCTTGCCGACGGTGAATTCGAACGGCCGGTGCGCGTCCACGGAACTGTCGAACTTCTTGCCCGTGGTCAGCCATCCGGTGTAGTGCACCTTCACGTGGCTGCGTTCCTTGGCGACTTCGCCGGTGCCGATCGTGATGTCCCAATACTGCAGGCCGGAGGCGGTTTTGACGCTGTCGCCAGTGACTTTGGTGGGAGCGTTGGTGTTGGGGCGGGCAGCAGCCGGCGTTTGCGCAGACTGGGCGAGCAGGACTGCAGCGCTGAGAACAAGAATTGCGGTAATGACGAGTTGATCCCTCATGATCAATGCCCTTTCACCATGATTCTACAACCGCCGAGGGCGCTGAGTACGTCGAGAAAACACGCGCTGATCGGAACCGCCGGCAATCTTCGAAGCCGAAATCCTTCTGTTCCTCTGTGCCCTCTACGTTCCCTGCGGTTCTGGTTTCTATTCCAGCGCGATCACGTCAATTTCGACCAAGACGTCTTTCGGCAGGCGCGCGACCTCGACGGTGGAGCGAACCGGGGGCGCCGAACTGAAGTACTTGCCGTAGACAGCGTTCATGGCGGTGAAGTCGCTCATGTTCTTGAGGAACACGGTCGAGCGCACGACTTTCCCCAGGCCACTGCCAGCCGCTTCCAGAATCTCAGAGAGATTGCGCAAGACGCGGTCGGTTTGCGCGGCCACGTCACCGGCGATGACTTGCTGCGTCGCCGGATCGATGGCGATTTGACCGGAGGTGAAGATAAATCCGTTAGCTTTGATGGCCTGCGAGTATGGGCCGATGGCTTGCGGGGCGTGTTTGGTAGAGATGATTTCGCGCATAGGAACCAGTTGTCAGTCGCCAGAAGAACAAAACCACAGAGCGCACAGGGTAACACAGAAAAGATGCCCTCAGAACTTCCCACGGTAGCCGTCGAGCATCTGTTTCGCTCCCCAGGTGAGGACGGCGAGCATAAGAAACAGACTTACGGCGTTTCGGGTGGTAATCCTGGGGGTCGCGAAGGCGTATATGATTATCGAACTCCAGATGCACGCAGCAATGCAGGCCGCAATGAAACAGGTCATGAAGTACGACTTCGACCAAGATATTTTCAAGTCCGCCGCCTCTTAATAGTTCGGCACTTTCAGGGTAACACCGGTTCCCTCAGGGGCTAAAGCCCGTTTCTTTTTCCCGGCCTGGTCGGCACGGCTGAAGCCGTGCCCTTCCCAAAGCATTTCGGGGAAGCCAACCCGGGCAGTGCGTAGGTGCTTCGCTTCGCTCAGAATGACAAGACGCTGTTCTTGCTGGCCCCTGACCACTGACCACTGGCAACTGTTTTCAGATTTTCTGCAGCCTCTGCACTTCGTGCACGCCGGGGATTTTCCGAAGTCCGGCGATGATCTGCTCAAGATGTTTCAGGTCAGCAATGTCGAGCACAACTTCCACGCTGGCCTGGCTATTCGACGTACGGGCGGCAATGTTGCGGATGTTGCTTTGGGCGTCGCCGATCACCCCGGTAATACTTTTCAGCATGCCGAAGCGGTCGTCGCAGTAGACGGTGAGCTTTACTGGATAAGCTGTCGGGGTACTTTCATCACGGGCCCACTCGACATCAATGCGGCGCTCGGGTTCGTAGAGGAGATTGGTGACGTTCGGGCAATTGACCGAATGCACGGCCACGCCTTTGCCGCGCGTGATGTAACCGACGATGCCCTCCCCGCGGATAGGATTGCAACATCGAGCGCGATAGACGAGCATGTCCCCCTGACCGCGGACGGTAATGGCATTGTGGTCTCCGAAAACGCGCCGGACGACGTTGGCGATGGCGCCGGGCTGCGAAGTCAAGCCCTCGGCTTCGATTTCGCCCGCAATCGATGGCGTGGCGCCGGCGGGCAGAAGCTTCGCCAGCACCTGACGCGCCGAATACTTGCCATAGCCGATTCCGGACATGAGGTCGTCGGCCTTGCCCAGCCCGTAGCTGTTGGCTACCCTCAGCAGATCTTCATCTTTGATCTCCTTCAGGGCGATGCGGTACTTTCGCGCTTCTTTTTCGATCAGCTTGCGGCCGATTTCAATGGCGCGCTCGCGCTGGTGCAGGTTGAGCCAGTGCTTGATCTTGTTGCGCGAACGCGAAGAGCGGACCAGGCCGAGCCAGTCGCGGCTGGGCTTGTGGCCGGGCTGAGTCAGGATCTCGACGATGTCTCCCGAATGCAGTTTGTGGCGCAGCGGCACCATGCGTCCGTTGACTTTGGCGCCGACGCAGGTGTGCCCGACTTCGGTATGAATCGTGTATGCGAAGTCGATGGGCGTGGCGTCGCGCGGCAGCACAACGACTTTACCTTTGGGCGTGAAGGTATAGACCTCTTCGGGGTAAAGATCCACCTTCAGCGTGGAAAGAAATTCGGCGGGATCGCTGACGTCCTGCTGCCATTCCACCACCTGCCGCAACCAGGCGAGGCGCTGTTCGTCCTGAGCGGAGACCGGGCCATCCTTGTATTTCCAGTGGGCGGCGATGCCCTCTTCCGCCATCTTGTGCATGTCTTCGGTGCGGATTTGGATTTCAAAGGGCGTGCCATCCTCGGTGATAACCGATGTGTGCAGGGACTGGTAGAAGTTGGGGCGCGGCATGGCGATGAAATCCTTGATGCGCCCCGGGACCGGCCGCCACAAATTGTGAATGATGCCGAGGACGGCGTAGCAATCCTGCAGCGAGCGGGTGATTACGCGCATGGCGCAGAGGTCGTAGACCTGGTCCACGGAGATGTGCTGCCGCTGCAATTTCCTGTGGATGCTGAACAGGCGCTTGATGCGGCTTTCGACGCGGGCCTGGATGCCGGCCTCTTTGAGCTTATGGGTGATGATTTGCTCCATCTTGGCCAGAAAAGCCTCGCCCTGCTTGCGCCGCGCATTGACTGATTTTTCTACCTGCTCGTAGCCGACGGGGTCGAGGAAGCGGAATCCAAGGTCTTCCAGTTCACCGCGAATCTTGCCCATGCCCAGGCGGTGGGCGATGGGAGCGTAGATTTCCAGCGTCTCTTCGGCGATCTTGTGCTGGCGGTCGGGCGGCAAATGCTCCAGCGTGCGCATGTTGTGCAGGCGGTCGGCCAGTTTGATAAGGACGACGCGGATATCGTCGACCATGGCCAGCATCATCTTGCGCAGATTTTCGGCCTGCTGCTCTTCGCGGGTGGCGAAATCAATCTTGCTGATTTTGGTGACGCCCTCGACGATGTGGGCGACCTGTTCTCCGAATTCCTTACGAATGTCGACGATGGTGACCGACGTATCTTCGACCGAATCGTGCAACAGGCCGGCGGAAATGGCGATCGGGTCCATCTTCATTTCGGCCAGCACGATGGCGACTTCGAGGGGATGGATGAGATAGGGATCGCCCGAGGCGCGGGTCTGGCCTTCGTGGTTCTTCAGGGAATAATCGTAGGCTTTCTTGACGATGGTGAGATCGTCCTGCGGACGGTTCTCCTGCATCCGCTTCATCAGTTCGCGGAACTTGGTCAGGGTGAGAGCCGTGGTAGCGATCTGTTGGCGCAAGCTCGCCATGCAGGATTATAGCCCGCGAACAGCCCGGAAAACGCGGGGGAGAACAGGCGTGAGAACGGGCTCCTGGCTTGATTATAGCGGTTGCGGCAGACCTGCAGGAAAGCGGGAGGTGCGGGAATAGAACCAAAGTTCGAGGTCAAAATCAGCCTCTTCAAAACCTGTGAAGCAGATTTTTCCACGGAAGGATCCGGAGTGGCCGAATTATGGAGAAGGCCGTCACGGCCGCTTCAAGTCTGGTACATTACGCACTTATGGACCGCATGGCGAAGATTCTGGTGAGCGGAGTATCGGGACCGATCGGGGCCGCACTTTTGCCGTCGCTCCAATCGAGTGGAGCAAAAATCGTGCGGCTGATGCGGGCGCGTTCCGGTGTGGGTCCGACAACGGCAACGGGAGTCGTTCCTTGGGATCCCGAAAAGCACATCGCCCCGGAGGCAGTCTCCGGTTTCGATGCGGTCATTCATCTGGCTGGGGAAAGCATTGTCGGACGGTGGAGCGCCGCAAAGAAGGCGAAGATTCGCGATAGCCGGGTGGTGGGAACGCGCAACCTGGCCGAGGCTCTGGCGCAGGCGAAAAGCAAGCCGCAGGTGTTTGTGTGCAGCTCAGCCATCGGCTATTACGGCGACCGCGGCGACGAAGTGCTGAACGAGAAGACCACCGCAGGTGCCGGATTTCTTGCCGAGGTTTGCCGGGACTGGGAAGCGGCGACCCAGCCCGCATCCGCTGCGGGAATTCGCACCGTGCAGATTCGTACCGGTGTTGTGCTCAGCCCCAAAGGAGGCGCGCTCGGAAAAATGCTTACCCCCTTCAAGATGGGCGTGGGCGGCCGGATCGGAAGCGGCCGGCAGTGGATGAGCTGGATTGATATCGCAGACATGGTGGGCGCGATTCAACACATCCTGAAAAGCGATGCGCTGCAAGGGCCGGTGAACCTGGTTGCGCCCCGGCCGGTAACCAATGCGGAATTCACCAAGACTCTGGCTAGTGTGTTATCCCGCCCGGCGATTTTTCCCGTGCCGGCATTCGCGGTCAAGCTGGCCTTTGGCGAAATGGGGAAGACGGTCTTGCTAGCCGGCCAGCGAGTCGAACCGGCTCAGCTCGTCGCCAGCGGATACCCGTTTCGCGTCAGCGAGTTACGAGCGTCGCTCGAGAACGCGCTGAAGCCTTAGCAGGCTGCTGAAAGCTCGATCTTTGGGTGGCGCAGCGCTTTCAGCGCTGCGGTAAGCCCCACTTTTCTGTGAGGGCTTCAGCCCCTGAGGTCACCAGAGCGAGTTTTTCTGCAGCGTCTTACGGCGGCGCACGCCTAGCTGTGACCGCAATCACAGATCACCAATCCCGCCCGTGTCAGTCTATTCACCTAGGCTTGCCGGAATGTCGAGGAGATTCATCGCCGCCGCTGTACTGGCCTCGCTGCTTGGCTGGAATGTCCCCCTGGCTCAAGCTTGGTCGTGGCTCGATGCTCGGATGGCGCAGAAGGCGGTACCCTCCTCCACTTCCGTCGCGCATGATCACTCCTGTTGCCCGGGAGTCCACTCTCAGTTTGTACCTCCGATCTTCGTGAAGCCGGCACCGGCTGGCATGCCGTGCAGCCAGCATCCGTGCTGCGCCAAACAAGCGCCGGACAATCCCGCATCTCTACCCGCGGTGACCAGGATTCTACGTTCTCACCCGGAAGGTTCGCCGGTGGCTCTTCTGGGCAAAAGCAGCCCGGGGCGAGCCCGGATTCCGGTCGAGACTTTGGCAAGCGATCCCTTCCAAGCCTACTTCGTGCGAAGCATGGTCCTTCGCATCTGAGTTCTTCGCCCGCGCCAGAGGCGCAATCCCGTTCCACAAGCAGACAGGCGAGTCCTCGGGTTTGCCTGTATCCCACTGGGCGTAAGCCCGCAGAGCGAATTCACGAATTACGGAGACTTGAAATCATGAAATACAAAATGTTAGCCCTGATCCTGGCCCTGACCGTCGCGTCCTGGGCCCAAACCGCAACTCAGAACACGCCTGCCGCCCCACCGCAGAGCACCGCGCCGGCAGAGAAGGGTAAGTGTCCGTGCTGTGACAAGATGACTGGCGCCAAGGAGGGACAATCGTGCTGTCACCACGAGATGGCTGGAAAGGACGAGAAAACCATGTCGTGCTGCGCGGGCAAGGACGAGAAATCATGCTGCGGCGGCACCGATGCCAAGTCCTGCAAGAAGAGTGACAAAGACAAGGGAGCATGCTGCGCCGACTACGGCAAGGACAAGACTGCCGCCGGGTGCTGCGGGGGCCAATGCGGCAAGGACCACGAGAAGGGCTGCTGCTGCTCGGCGCACAAGACCGAGAAGACAGCTTAACTGCTGTGGTCACGATTTGCGCAGTTGAACTCTTTCACGCGCTTGCCGTAGCTCGGAAAACAGTGGCCAAGCGCTACAAGCCCCAGCCGTTCAGGCTGGGGCTTCTTTCCTGACCTTCTATGTTGATCAGGGAATCCCTGCCCGCCCCCTTCACTGCGGGTTGGGATCGTTCATTTCTTCTTGCAGCTTTTCGAGCAGTTGGTCGCGCTGCTCGGTGCCCAGTTCGCGCTGCAATTCTTCCAGGGCCAGAGCGACGATGTGGTAGTGGTGCGCGGCGGCATACTTGGGATCAGTGGTGATATCGAGCCAAAGCTTGTGCATGAGTTCGACGTCCTGCGCGCGCATGCGGGGCGTGTGCGGGCCGAGTGCGTATTCGCGGACGGATCCGTCGGGACCGCAGACGTCCAGGGCCAAGCGCGGACGCGGCTCAGGCAAACGCTCCCAGGCATCGCCCGTGAGTTTGGCCTGCTCGTCGGAAGTGAGCTTGTTGGAAAGGCCGCACATGACCCGGCTGGAATCCAGACGCTGCGCTGTCACCATGATGGCTTCAAAGACGTTGGTCGCGGGCACAACCAGCAGCGAAATCGGCTTGCCTTCCTTTTCCGCTACAGCGACGGCCGCAGTAAAGAGCTCCTGCTCGTAGTGATCAAACACCTGGGCCGCATCGAAAACGGCGTTGCCGCTGAACGCGTGCTCACGGTGGTAGAGGCGGGCGCTCATGACAACAACGTCCTGCTTAACCGTGTTGGTGTGACTCAGCACGTGACGCAGGTAATACAGATTGCGGGGATCGCGCACCGCCACCAGGATGTTGCCGGGCCGAACGCCCATAGCGCCGCTGCCCAGTTCCTGATTACCATAGACCCGGAACTGATCGAGTTGTTCCGGTTTGCCGCGCCGCTCTGCTGCCACATGGCGTTCGGACAGCGTGAAGATGGTGAAAAACGCACCACTGAAAATCAGCCCGGCAATGGTGGCTTCATACTTCGTGAACAGATTGACCACTGCGGTAATGAATAGGACCGTCGAAATCGCAATCAGCCCGATGGGAATCTCGGTCCGGCCGATACGCAGGTTGCCGGGAACCTTCCATTCGCGATTGCCCGGCTCGGTGAAACGAAGCACCAGCACGGCCAGCGACTTCGTGGCGAAGCTCCAGATCACGCCGAAAGCATAGAGCGCGGCCAGCACATACACGTTGCCCAGGCTGAGGAAGATCGTGAGCAGCTGCATGCCAACGATCAGATTGATGATGCGATAGCTGGTACCGAAACGGTGGTGCGGCTTCTGGAACCAGGCGGTGAGAACACCGTCCTCGGCCACCCGGTTCAAGACGCCGTTCGCGCCCACGATCGAGGTATTCTGGGCGCCTGCCAAAATCAACACACCCACCAGCACCACAAAGCCGTGAAACAGCAGCTTTATGCTGGTCGGCCCGACCAGATACATGGCGATGCCGCCAATCAGGTTGGCGAAGAAGCTGGGCCGGATATTGTCGGGAATGATCATGACCGCAAAGAAAGAAACCAGCGAAGTAAACAGCAGGCTGTAGATGAAGATCACCAGCCCGGTCTTCTCCAGGTTCTTCAATTTGGGATGCTCGATTTCGCGATTGACCTGGGCCAGGGTCTCTTCGCCGCTCATGGCCAGCACCGAGTGCCCGAAACCGACAAAAAGAAGAATCCAGGTCAGATGGGCAAACCAGGTTCCGTTCAGCCAGCCCAGGGAATCTTTATTCAGCGGAATCGCCCCCGCGGAACTCAGTGGACTGGGAGGCAACTGCACCGGCGTGCGCAGAATCGTAATGGTGCACCACACGATCAGGATGACCACCATGACCGTTGTGATCACCATGATCTGCAGCGCCCGGCTGCTCGATTCATGGATGCCCTGGGTGTTTTTCCACCAGAAATAGGCCACGACGACAACGGCCAGCCCGGCCGCAAAGTGGTCGTCGTTAAAGGTCATCGGGTGGTGCGTATAAATTCCAATGTCCTTGACGAAACCGGCAAGGTATTGCCCCGCTGATACGGCGCTGATGGGACCGGTCAGAACGTAATCAAAGAGCAGCGCCGAGACGGAGAACTTCGCCAGCGTGCCGCCCATGGCCTCTTTGACCACGCGGTAGACACCGCCGCGCACAAACATGCTGCTCGATTCGATATAGAGTGCCCGCACGGCATAGCTGAAGAGCATGACCGCGAGAATGAACCAGGGGGCACTCTTGCCGATGACCTTTTCCGCGTCGCCGCCCGCGTAGTAGGCAGACGACGCCAGATCGGCAAGAACAATGGCAGACGCACGCCAGAAGGAGATGAAGGTCAACATCACCGTGGTGGCGACGAAGACCCTTACCGCAGGTTTGGAACCCTCAACTGATGTGGCCATTCTTCACGAAATGAGTGCACACAAAGATGTACGACGGTAAACTTATTGAAGATAGCACAGGGGCAGCGATAAAGGCGCGGCATAGGAGGTGGTCCAAAACAGCAGCGTCCGGACGTGCCTGCATTACCCCATGGTGGCTTCACCTGGCCTTTTGTTGCGCGATCCACTTGTCGGTGCGTGCCTCGAGCATGTCAAGAGGCAGAGTTCCACCGTTCAGCATTTCGTCGTGGAACGTGCGCAGATCGAACTTCGACCCCAGCTCCCGCTGGGCGCGTTCACGCAACTCCCGGAACTTCAACTGGCCGAGTTTGTAACTGAGAGCCTGGGCCGGCCACGAAATGTAGCGGTCGGTCTCGGATTGGATCGTAGGCTCGTCTACCGCCCCGGATTTACGCATGAAGTCCACGACCTGATCGCGGCTCCATCCTTTGGCGTGAATGCCGGTGTCCACCACCAGACGCACCGCACGGAAGAGCTCTGAGGAAAGCCGTCCGTAGTCGGAGACGGGATCCTGATAGAAGCCGACCTCTTTACCCAGTTGCTCGGCATAGAGCGCCCATCCTTCGATATAGGCATTGAAGCCGAGACCGTGTCGCCGGAACTTCGGCAAGCCCTCAAGCTGCTGCTGAACAGAAAGCTGCATGTGATGTCCGGGGACACCTTCGTGGTAGGCAACCGCCTCGTCGTCAATGAGCGAACGCTCAGCAAACTTCGACGTGGCTACGACGACTCGGCCGGGCCGCTTGCCGTCCGGCGTGCCGATCATGTAGTGGGTCGCGGCGGCCGCGTTGAACTCCGGTATCGCTTCGACCGTGACCGGGGACTTGGGAAGCAAGGTAAACAGCTCGGGCAGCTTCGGCTCCATCTGCGAAATGTAATGGCGAAAATCGTCGAGGATCTGCTCGGCGGAAGTTGGAATGTACTTGGGATTGGTCTTGAGCGAGGCGCGGAAGGAAGCGAGGTCGGCAAAGCCTTCTTTCCTGGCGATCGCCGTCATCTCGGCCGTGATGCGATCGATCTCGCGCAGACCAAGCTGGTGGATTTCGTCCGGCGTCATGTGGGTCGTGGTCCGGGCATAGATGTCGTTCTCATAGCGCCTCTGGCCGTCGGGCAGGGAAGTGATGGAAAGGGTCGTGCGGCCCTGCGGGGCATACTCGGTCCGGATAAAGTCGGCGAATTTCTTGTAAGCGGGGAGGACGTCGCTGTTGGCCGCCTCAGTGATCTCCTGGGTCAGGCGCTTTTGATCTTCTGGAGAAATGCCGGCCGGATATTTCTTCGTCGGCTGGAGAAATGGATCGGCAGTGACGATGCCCTCACACTGCACCGGGATCTTTTCCGCCAGGAACCGCACCGGCATCAGCTTGTCCTTCATGCCAACACGCAGGACTTCCGTGATCTGGCCGAAGGCGCGTGGAATCTGGTGCAGCCGCGAGATGTAGTCCTCGTAGTGCTTGACCGAGTCGAGGGGAACCGCCAGCGGCAGATCGGCGAGACTGGTGTGGATACCGTTCTGCTGGTTGATGGGCATTTCGTATTCTTTAAGGTCGAAGTCGGCGATGCGCTGCTGGAGAACGCGAATGAGGAGATCGTGGGAAGTCTGGTCCTGGTCTGGAAAATCGGTCGTCGGAATCGCCTCCAGGCGCTCGAGAAATGCTTGGTCGGTCTCATGGCGCCGCAGGATGGCCGCGAGCGAGTAGTCGTTGAGCTGGTCGTTGTAACGGTAATCACCGAAAGCAGTCGCGCGCTCGGGAAAATTGCGGAGATCCGCTTCGTATTGCTCGTCGAAAACCGCATCCTGCGCAGCAAGACGCTCGGCCATCGGCTTGAGGCTCTGGGCGCGAACGGAAACAGAAAGGGCAGCCACGATAACGAATACCAGATATGCACGCATAGCGTAGGTAGCGTATCAGAGGAATGGGTCCGCAAAGAAGAATTCCTGACTGCGGGGAGAAAGCGACAACTGCTCGGACGCCATCAAAGATCTGCCTCGATCGGGCGCACTACTGTGGAGGTCGGGGCGCAGACTCCTGGCCGGCACGTCTTCCAACTGTGAGATAGGTGTGGGTGATCCGGTCGTGCCAGCACAACCCATCTTCATCCAGAAAGGCCCAGGCAAAACCCATACCGAGAGAGGCTCCGGAAAGGCACGAAGCCAGCACGCGCCAGCGGCGCAGCGAGCGGCTGGCAGAGGTGCCGTCGAAGCAGGAGAGTTTGAGCCCGGCCAGGCGCAAACCCGGGGTGCTGGCAGCGTAGACGATCAGCAGATACTGGTAGGCCGCCCAGAATAGGCATGGGATTCCGGCTGCGAGCGAGAGCATCTGAACCAGCGGTGGACGAACCGCGGCCACCTTCCAGAAAATACCGCCAAACAGGGCGGCAGCAACGGCCACGAATAACCCGTCGATGGCAGCAGCGAAGATCCTCCGGGGCAGCGATCCGGCTTGTAGAGGAGCGTCGATGCCGGGCTGCTTGGCGGATTCCTGGCGCACAGATGCGTCCATCGTGATTCCACCAAGGGCCGGGGGGTCGGGCGCAACCTCGGGGACCTCCAGGATTCGCGGCCGGGTCACGACGGGTTCGGCGAGTTGATCGGGCGGAGGCGCGGGCGGCGCCCAGCCAAGTCTAGGAAACTCCAGAATTTTGGCACCGGAGTGGCCGAAATAGGAACTGACCGCCCGCGGCGCGGTATCCCTTGAAGAATCCTGCGGCGGCAGCGAAGCGGATTCCGCAGCGAAGGGCTCGGCCGACATTCCGTCGAGGGCCAGAGCCTGGTCTGAGACGGGACCAAAGGCAGGCGGCGAAGCGGCGGGCGAAACCGTGGTTTCTGAAGATTCCTCCGCTCCGAATTGCAGATGCAGCGAAGGGTAGCGCGGCGGACGCAGTCTGCGGCGCGAACGATAACGGCTCAGTCGCGCGGAAATCTCATGGCGCCAGGCGGAGCCGTCGGGTTCTGCGGAAGCAGGCCGGTCTAGCGGAGTGGCGGAAACGGATTCCGCCGTAAGACTTAAACTCGCACGAGCGGGCAAGGTCTCGGGTGGCTCGGAGAAGCCGGACTCCTCGGTGGCGTCCGGCCGCGCGTATTCTGCGGGGGCTTCGCAGAGCGCGGCGTCCAGGCTGGCCGCGAACCTCTCCTCGCTCAGGTCGGGAGCCTCGGCATCGACCAGCTGCCTTTCCGACGCGACTTGCGGGCCTGAGGCCGCCGGGAACCGGAGCGCGGCGGTAGTGCGCGCCTCAGGTCTTGACCCCGGGGAAGCGGAGGGAGAAGACTCGGAATGGCAGCGGCAAATCTCGCCACACAGCGGACAATTCATGGAATCCAGTTTTCAAAAATCGAACGAGGTCGCGCGAAGTGGACAACCGGAAGCGGACCAACCGGAATCCTAGCCTTTTTCGCTACTTTGCCTCGCGGCCAGCGCCGTGCTAAGTTTCACGGTGTCGCGACCATTAAGCGAAAAATGACAGGTTCGCTGCCAACGAGCGATCTTAATTCCGTTGATTTTTTCCAATGACCCTTCGCTCTAAGTTCCTTATCACGGCGCTGTTTCTTTGTCACCAGCTTCCGGCCTCGGCGCTAGTAACCAGGCAGTTGCTCGTAGAAGATTCGAATAACGCCAGTGAGGTTGCGGCTCAAGCCGACGCGCCAAGAAACGCAGCGGGGAAGACCCCGTCGCCGGTATCAAACACTCCTTGCGCCAGTGCGGCAGCAACCGAGCAACAGAACGCAACCACCATCTGTGCGGTGCAGCAGGAGAAGGAAGGCGCTATCTACAAATTGCACGGTGACGCTGAGATCCACTATCGCGGCTATGTCTTGCGGGCCGATGAGGTGACCTACGACTCCGACAGTGGCGAAGCCTCCGGCTCGGGCCACTTCACCCTCGACGGCGGGCCCAACGATGACCACATCAAGGCGAGTCACGGAACGTACAACCTGACCACCGAGACGGGCCGCTTCTACGATGTGACGGCGACCACGGGATTTCGCGTCCAAGGTAAGGAGGTGGTTCTGACCTCCACCGCCCCCTTCGCCTTCACCGGCAAGATGGTGGAAAAAACCAGTTCCGATCATTACCTCGTCTATGACGGTACTATCACCACCTGCGAACTGCCGCATCCCGGTTGGCGGTTCGACGCAAACAAAGTGGTGGTCGACGTGGGCGGCAACGCCAGCATTTTCCACAGCTGGTTCCTGCTGCATGGCTTCCCAGTCTTCTATTTTCCGTATGCGACTTATCCGGTGGAACGGGAGACGCGGCACACGGGATTTCTGGTTCCGACGGCGGGCCAATCTTCGATCAAAGGCACCATTCTCGGCGAAGGCTTTTATTGGGACATGAACCGGAGCATGGATGCCGAGATCGGAGCGGAATACTTTTCCAAGCGCGGATGGTCGCAGAAGGGAGAATTTCGCGCCCGCCCCAGCGACACTTCCTATGTGGACCTGAACTATTTCGGTGTAATCGATCGCGGTATCGAGGTGGGGACCAGCACCGGCCCGCAACTGTTGCGCGAGGGCGGCGAGGAAGCACGCCTGGCCGGGCAAGGCAGCTTCTACGGGTTTCGCAGCGTGGCCAACATCGACTACTTGAGCTCATTTCTATTCCGGCTGGCCTTCAACGAAGTCTTTACCCAGGCGGTGAATTCCGAGGTCAAATCACAGGCTTTTCTGTCCCGACCGGTCAACGGATTCTTTCTGAGCGGAATGGTCGATCGTTATCAGAATTTTTTCCAAACGACGGTTAGTGGCGTACTCTCGAACCCGCCGAGCTTCGATTCCATCCGGATTCTGCACGTTCCCAGCTTTGATGCCTCCAGTGTGGATCATGAACTGGGCCGGTCCCCATTTTTCTGGTCATTCGATGCCTCGCTGGCGGGGCTGACCCGCGGTGAGCCCGGCTTCACGGGCACGCTGCTGGGGCGCTTCGACTTCAGCCCGGAGCTTTCCTTGCCCTTGTATTTCGGGGGATGGTCCCTGCGCCCGGCACTGGCCCTGCATGAGACTTACTACACCGAGCGTTTCGTGAACGGGAGTGCGGTGAATGATCCTACTAATCGCCAGGCTCTGGACGCGTCGGTGGAGCTGCGGCCGCCAGCACTGGAGAAGATCTTCGACCAAGAGTTTCTCGGACGGAAGTGGAAGCATGTCATCGAGCCGCGCGTGGTCTATCGCATGGTGACGGGGGTGAATGACTTTGCCAATGTTCTCCACTTCGATGAGCGTGACATCCTGAGTAACACGGATGAGGTCGAGTACGGATTGGTGACCCGCCTCTATGCCAAGCGCATCGCCCCTCAAACTCAGGAGTGTGCGACGCCCATGACTGGGCTGGCCGTCGGGGCTGCCGCGCCGGAACAGATCGTGCCCTGGCAGCGAGCCGACAACCTGGAGAATCAGCCGTGTAATCAGGGGCCCGAAGTGAAGGAGATCGTTACCTGGGAGCTGGCACAAAAATATTTTCTCGACCCGACTTTCGGCGGTGCACTGGTTTCCGGTCAGCGCAACGTTTTCACAAGCTCGGAGGATCTGACGGGCATTGCCTTTCTTATCGAGCCGCGGCATCTTTCTCCCCTGGTGTCGCGCCTGCGGGCTGCTACCAGCAGTCACACCGACACAGAGTGGGATCTCGATTATGACTTTCAGTTGGGCCGCATCAATGCCAGCACGCTACTGGTGAACTACAACGTCGGACCATTCACGGTGGGCGGCGGAGATGCTTTCCTGCAGATTCCGCAAACGGCCACGAGCCCTCCCGCCCAGAGCGAGGGCACCTGCGGACCGACAGAGAGCGGTCAGGTGACGTGCAAGTTTCAACAATTTCGCGTGGCGCTCGGCTATGGCGGGCTAAACCGTCGGGGATTCAGCGCCGCCACCAGCATCGGCTTTGACTCTGAAATCCGGCAACTGCAGTTCGCCACCGCGCAGACTACCTACAACTGGAATTGCTGCGGGTTGACTCTGGAATACCGCCGCTACGCGATCGCCAACGTGCGCAACGAAAACCTGTTCCGCTTCACCTTCACCCTGGCGAACATCGCAACCTTCGGGAATTTGAGGCGGCAAGAGCGGCTGTATTAACCCCCGGTACTGCCCAAAACACGAGTGAAGCCGGCTGAGGGCGTGGCTCCCGCGGTCCGGGACTGCTACCATAGTGCCTATGCCGTCGGGCGAGAACAGCACTGCCGCCAAGCAGTTCCGTCTCAGCGCGAATCTGCGTGAACTGGGCCGGGTGTTGGTCGCCTACTCCGGCGGCGTCGATTCCGCGTATCTGGCCTGGGCCGCGTACCGGGCGCTGGGCGAGAACATGCTGGCTGTGATTGCCGACTCCCCCAGCCTGGCTCGTACTCATCTGGCGGATGCTATCGCTTTTGCCACCGAGCAGAAGATTCCGCTCGAAGTGATTTCGACTTCCGAACTGGACCGTCCCGAGTACGCACGCAACGACGGTCAGCGTTGCTTTTACTGCAAAGACGAGCTTTTCGCAGTGATGGAAAAGTTGCGTGCGGCCCGCGGGTTCGACATGATCGCCTACGGCGTGAACCTGGAGGACCAGAGCGACTTTCGCCCGGGCCAGGAGGCCGCCCGGCAACATCACGTCGCTGCCCCGCTGCTGCTGGCGGAACTTACTAAACAGGAAATCCGGGAACTCGCGCGCCAAGCCGGACTGCGAATCTGGGACAAGCCCGCATCGGCCTGTCTTTCCTCGCGAATCGAATACGGCCGTCCGGTGACGCGGGAAGCTCTCGATGCAGTCGAACGCGGTGAAGATGCGCTGCGCGCTCTCGGTTTCCGCCAGTTCCGCGTCCGGCATCACGGCGAAATGGTTCGCATCGAAATCGCCAGGGAGGAATTCGATCGGGCCCTGAATCCAGCCATGGCCGCGGAGTTCACCGCTATTTTCAAGGCGCTCGGCTTCCGCTTCGTCACCCTCGATCTGGAAGGCTTCCGTTCCGGGTCGATGAACTCGTTGCTGCCTGCAGAACAACTTCGGCGTAGCGGTTAAGGGACCTAGCCGCTCAATGGCGGCCACTCGGCCCGTATCGGCTGTGAGATAATCGGATGTTCAACTCGTGATGCTGAGGCGGTTCCTGGTGACCACAATTCGCCGCTCGTTCCTGATCCTGCTTCTGATTTGCCTAGGCTGTGTCGCCCAATCTACGCCCCCGGACCTGGTTCGCAGGGTCGAGCGTCAGGTACGCGCTCATTACACCGTTCCGCCGGAGGTCAAGGTGACCGTAGGCACCATCACGCCCGGCAGCGACTGGCCTGGCTACGACACGGTCTCGGTTACCCTCGACGGCGGCGGTGACAGCAACAAGCAGGAGTTGAAGTTTCTGCTCTCCAAAGACCGCACCACCATGCTGCGAGTCACGAAGTTCGACCTGAGCAAGGATCCGTTTGCCGAGGTGATGAGCAAGATTGACCTCACCGGCCGTCCGTCGCGCGGGGCCAAGTCGGCCAAGGTGGTAGTAGTTAATTTTGACGACTTCGAGTGCCCGTACTGCGCGGGCATGCACCAGACGCTGTTCCCCCAGATCTTCAAGGAGTACGGAGACCGGGTGACATTCATCTACAAAGACTATCCCCTGGCGGAGATTCATCCCTGGGCGATCCATGCCGCCGTCGACGCGAACTGCCTGGCAGCCCAAAACACTGATTCCTATTGGGATTTCGCCGACTATATCCACGCCAACAAGCGCGAAGTGGACAACGAAAAAACACCCGGAGCACGCCTCGATGCCATTGACAAGCTTGCGATGCTGCAGGGGCAGAAGCATAACGTGGACGTGGCCAAGTTGCAGTCGTGCATCAAGGCGCAAAACGAGGATGCGGTGAGGGCATCGACGAAGGAAGCCGATGCCCTTGGCGTGACCGGGACGCCCACTCTCTTCATCAACGGGCAGAAGATCGACGGTGCCGTTGCAGGCAGCGAAATCCGCGCCGCCCTCGACAGCGCCTTGAGAGACGCAGGGCAGCCCGTGCCGGAGCCTCTGCCTACGGTTCCCGCACCAGCTTCCAAGTAGTGTCGGGCGGTAGACCGCCGGTTCAGTCGAGTTTGGTGATGGTTATGACGGGAGAAATAGCCTTGAAAAGAATCTCATTCTCTGCCCAAGCCGCCGCAGCGTTTTCCGCCGCCGCGCTGCTGGCAATTTTGATTGGGTGCAGTTCGCCGGTAGGTGGCGATGTAATGGCTACGGTAGATGGGCGGAAGATTTTTCGCTCCGACGTGGACAAGTACTATGATAATTATCAGGCTTCTTCCACGCAGCAGGCGCCCTCCGGCGAACAGGCTACCGCTCTTCGTCTCCAGATTCTGAATCAGATGATCGAAGACGAAATCCTCATGCGCCGCGCCGAGAAACTCGGGCTTCTGGCCACCGACGAAGAGGTTGACCGCAAATTCAACGAATACAAAGCCCCATTTGCCCAGGAGGAATTCGACCAGCGGCTCAAAGACAAGAAAATCACGCTGGCCGATTTTAAGCGCGACATCCGCCGCTCCATTACGCGGGACAAAGTGCTGAACAAGGAAGTGTCGTCCAAGATCAACGTGACGGATCAGGACATCACTGAGTACTACAATGCGCACAAGGGCGATTTCAACCTGATCGAGCCGCAGTACCATCTGGCCCTGATCACGGTGACTACGGCTCCGAACCCGCAGGTCCAGAACCAGAACGACAAAGCACAGAACGAAGCCGATGCGCGCAAGAAAATCCAGATGATCGCTAACCGCCTGGACAGCGGAGACGACTTTGCGACGCTTGCGATGAAGTACTCTGAAAATCCGGAAACGTCTGGTAATGGCGGGGACCTGGGCACTTTTCCTGAATCGGGCCTCAAAGGAATAAACGATCTCGCAACCCGCGAAGCGATAGCCAAGCTCAAACCCGGCCAGTACAGCCCCATCATCAGCGTGATCGATCCTGCGTCGAGAAGGGCGATGGAATTCCGCATCGTAAAGCTGGTATCCAAGGAACCGGCGGGCCAGCGTGACCTGTCGGATCCGCGGGTGCAGCAGGCCATCCGCTCGCAGCTGCACGACCGCCGCGAGCAGTTGCTGAAAGAGGCCTACTACGAGGTTTTGCGGGATTCCGCCAAAGTGGAGAATTACTACGCCCAGAAGGTGCTTGAGAGCAACGGCGTGGAGAAGTAGTTACTCTACAATCGCCAGTACATCTCCGGCGTTTACGGCTGCGCCTTCAGTGACCAGGATCTTCTGAATCGTCCCTTTCTTGGGCGATTTGATCTCGTTCTGCATTTTCATTGCCTCCACGACTAGAACGCCTGCGCCAGCCTCGACCTCACTTCCCTGGTCAGCTAGCACACGAACGACCTTGCCCGGCATGGGAGCCGTCAGTTTCCTTGGCCCAAGCTCATCCACCGCGTCCGCGCGCCCGCGTAACGAGCGCGGATCACGAACTTCGACGGCAAAGCGCTCGCTGCCCACCCAAAGATGCAGATCACTGGCCACGCGTTCGCATTTCACTTCGTAGGCCTGGTTGCCGATGCGAAGCGAGAGCACGTCCGGGCGCGCCACAACCGCGTCCACCTCGACTTCGCGACCGTCGAGGCGGCACAGCCAGTGGCCGTCGGCGCGATTGAGCTCGAGTCGATGGTGTTTCCCGTCGATGGTGATGTCGTAAGTCACGAAAACCAGTTGTCGGTGATCAATGGCCAGTTGCCAGTCAGTCGAATCCTACTG
>Ga0181533_1002350_pt1 | contig 22402 bp, 14 predicted proteins | sample PEATcosm2014_Bin_45_FD_119772 | JGI IMG/M metagenome (GOLD analysis project Ga0181533, IMG submission 119772) | Peatland microbial communities from MTU Mesocosm Facility, Houghton, MI, USA - PEATcosm2014_Bin11_60_metaG | ecosystem: Environmental > Terrestrial > Soil > Wetlands > Peat | place...
ACCCAGCATGGCCAAAAAGGCATCCGAAATTCAAATCGAAAACGGCTCGTTTCAACAGCAAACCCATGAATGAAAATAGCTTAGCCCAAAATCAAAATTCAATGACCGGACAGTTCTGGCTGACCACCATTGGTCACAAAATGTCGAAATTTCCCATCGAACATCAGATTTTTTCCGATCTATTCTCCCAACTCATTGATTCTAAATGTGATTTTCCCTGAGTTTTCAGCGTTCTTGCAATCTAATGTGAAATGCAAATTGCACTTGAAAAAGACATGTAATTTAGATAAGAGTTCTGAGCCATGAATGGCATCTGATTATGTGGATAGATTGATGCAGGATACAGATATGTACGCCCGAGGGGTTGCCAAAATCCAGAAAACCATTCGCCTTCCCAAGCCGCTGCTTGCGGAAGTTGAGCAGATGATCAAATGCCGTCGGCGAGGGGAATCGATCAACGATTTCATTGTGAAATCGATGCATCTTAGGCTTGGCGTCCTTAAGCGCAAAGAGCTCGATGCCAAATTCTCCGACATGTCCAAAGACACCGATTACCAGAGAGACGCGTAATTAATCGCGGAGGAGTTCGAAAGCAGCGAATGGGAAACGGCGAAGCTTCTCGATAAGTAGAAATCTGAAAATTGCTATGGACCTTCCCTGATTAAGCAACCGGCTGGTCTCGATAAACCCTTTCATTGAACAGCTTTACGCTTAGGCCGCGCTCTTCCGATAGGGGAATCTTTCCTCCATGCGAAGGACTTCCTGCCACGATTTGATTCCGCCCGTAGTGGTTAAGTCGCTCAAGTTCATCCCGCCGGCGCAGGTGGCAAAGCGCAGGGTCTGGTCATGATTCCATCCTTGGTATAAGCCATAGAGAATGCCCGCGCAGAAGGAATCGCCGGCGCCACTACTGCCCACGATGTAGTCATCGGAAAGGTCCAGCGAAGGTTGCAGTAACTCCACCCCATCTTTCGAAAGGAGATAACCGCCCTCGGGGAAGTGAATGACCACCAGATCTTTGACTCCGAACCCGAAAATAGTCGCCCCGATCTTGCCCAAGTTTTCGGGAAGCAGCTTGCCCCTTACGCGCAGGGGGATGCCTGCCAGCTTCTCCGCTTCCCAATCGTTGATGATGCAGTAATCGGTATACTTCAGCGAGGGTGGCACAATGTGAGTGAATCGGCCGCTGTCCTCTGATACCAGATCGATGGAGGTTCGGATGTTCCGGCTTTGCAGTTGCGCCAGGAAGCGTGCCGCTACGGTTCCAAACTCCGCGTCGGGTTGATCCATGGCGTCCATCAAGAGCAAGTAGCCCAAGTGGAACATCCGGACGGGCAGGCTATCGAGATCGACGTGCGCGGGTTGGAACAAACGGTTGGTTCCCGGGTAATGAAAGTAGGTCCGGCGTGGGCTGGCCTTGATGCTGAAAACGTCGGTAAACGCCGTAGCGTCGAGGTCGGTGCGGCGCAGTTGATCGACGTTCACATTATGGAAGCGGCGGCATTCCTCCACCAGATAGTCTCCGTAAGCGTCGTTGCCGATGACGCCAAGGGCATAGAGCGGCAGGTTTGAATCAAACTTCGCCAGGTCGATGGTTACATTGTGAGCCAAGCCACCGCCGCCGCGTGACAGTTCGGAGATATATGCAATGGAGTTCTCCTGAGGGTAGAGGTCGATCACTTTGACCAGATCGACCACCCAAATGCCGCCGCAGGCAATTCCAGAGATCGGGTGATCGGGTGATCGGTTGATCGGTTGATCTGATGATCCGGTGACCGGGTGATCGGGTGCAGGAGAAAAGCCTCGTGCCTTTCCCTGCTTATTTTCCCCAGGTGTCTTTCTGCGACGCAACGAATGATGCTTGTCGAACATTCCACACCCCACGATCATGCCCCGATAGAATGTTTACCCGATCACTCGAATCGGGAGATCAGATGAGCGCCTGATCCGGATGAACAGAAACAAACTCGAAGCTCATCGCTCCGTGTTCTCACGATCACCGGATCACCCGATCACCCGATGGTACTTGGGGTAGTCCGTTGTCAACAGGTGGAGCGGCTCCTCATCCTCTTCGATCGCCGGGAAGCGGCCGACGGTCTTGTGGAAGCGGTTATCGTTCTGATCGTCATTCACCAAAGACACCTCTCCCACCAGGACGCGATCCTCCGCCCCCCAAAACTCGTGATAGAGGCGTGGCGTAAGCGTGATGCTCTCCCCAGGGGCCAGCCGAGCCACGTCCCCCGCCTTGAACTGCCGCTTGACGCCGTCGAGGCTGGCGACGACAGTGGTGTCCGCCAATCCCTCGTCGTCCGTGGCGTTGTACAACTGGATCTCCAACTTTCCCCCACCGCGATTGATGATGTCCTCAAATTTGTTCCAATGGAAGTGCATGGGTGTCACTTGGCCTACGCCCACCACCATCAGCTTTTCGCAATAGAGCTTGCCCCGCTTGGCCCGCATCTCAGCCTGACTGCCGTTGCGGACGGTGAACAGGAACAATCCCTCGGTGGCGAACCGGCCGCTTCCGAAATCGGTGATGTCCCACCCGAGTTGATTCTCCACGATCTCGCGAGCTTCTTCGCCCTTGCTTCTCCACTCCGCCGGAGTCCAATAGGCGAAGGGGGGAAGATAGAATCCGCGTTCCCGGATGAATTGATCGGCCTCGCGCATGATGGCGTTTATTTCCGAGCGCTTCATGGTTTTCCTCCTGCCTCAGACCTTGTGATAATGCTGCTGGGCGGGTCTCTTGAGGCCTCGTAGCACGCGCAAAACGCCGACATATTATCAATAGAGACTGCCACGGGTCTACAAGCATTAAGTAAATTCGATGGCTTTCCCGAGCAAAAGCTGTGAGAATTCTTGGAAAGGAGAATCCCATGCGAAACATTCGACAATCCCTGGTTTTGCTCTTGGTGTTGATCTCAGTTACCGCCGTGGGCTTGGCTGCCAGCAAATCCCAACCGGAATTTGACCACATCAAGTCGCTCGCCGGTAATTGGGAGGGGACGGCGCCGAACGGCAAGCCGGCTCACATCAATTATAAGGTGGTTTCAGGGGGCACGGCCGTTATGGAGTCGATCACAGAGGGCCCCGGAAATCAAATGGTCACGCTTTATTACCTGGACGGCGACTACCTGATGATGACCCATTACTGCACGGCCGGGAATCAGCCCCGCATGAGAGCAGACGCCACCAGCAGCCCGAGCACCATTAAGTTTACGTTTGTCGATGCCACCAACCTTTCCGGGCCCGACGCCGGACACATGCACGCCCACTCGATCATCTGGAAGGATGCCGACCATGTGACTCAACATTGGACTTGGCGGGAGAAGGGTCAGGAGAGTGTGGCGACCTTTGAACTTCAGCGGCAAAAATAACGCGGGGAGGGCACGACGATCACATGACAGGTCCAGGCAAGCGGGGCAGGGAAGCGGTGTCTCCGCGTCCTCCGTGGACAGCAATGGCTTAACTCAGCGCGTCTGCCGGTCGCAACCGAAGGAGGATTTCACCACGGAGGCCACAGAGATCACGGAGGCCAGGCACAGAACTGTGGGCCAACAAACAGGAACCGTAATCCCTGCCCGCGCAAGCAGAAGCCCTCCTCGCTGTGGTCTGGGTCCGGTTTGGGGCAAGCCCCTTTTTCTGGGCCCGAGGCGGGACAGCTTTTGCACAGGCACGTCTGATAATATTTTGAGGGGGTGATTTGAGGTTAACATAATATCTTATCCACAAAAGTCTCGAAAATTTCCACAACCGAAGAAAGTCGTCAGCCATCAGTTCTCAGTTTTCAGTAAAAGCCGCCTCCTTGAGTCCTTACTGAGAACTGATGGCCGACAACTGACGACTGACAACTTAATTCTTTTGTGCTACCCTTTTGCTTTGTCGGCGCGTCGACATTGGCCATCGAATGCCTCTGCGCGAAACGGAAGCCATCGTCCTCCGAACCTACCGCCTGGGTGAAGCTGATAAGATCGCTTCGCTTTTTACGCGGCAATTGGGCCGCTTGCGGGCCGTGGCCCGAGGCGCCTTGCGCACGAAAAGCCGCTATGGCGGTACGCTTGAACCCCTCAGCTATGTGCGGCTCTGGATCTTCGAGCGGGAAAACCGCGACCTGCTGCACCTGAATTCCGTCGAGATCATCGAGTCGTTCTTCGACATGCAGAAAGACTACCGGGTGCAGCTTGCGGCGCAATACCTCGCCGAGGTGGGGGAGCGCCTGCTGCCGGAACGCGAGGTGAACGAGCGCATCTTCCGCCTGCTGCTGGCCGTGCTGCGGGCGCTCAAGCACTCCGGGGAAGTCAACCGGCCACTGCTCTATTTCGATTATTGGATGGTGCGGCTGGGTGGCTTTTTGCCGAATTTTGAAGCCTGCGCCTCCTGTGGCCGCGCCCTGGGGGAAGAGGGCGGCTATTACGCCCGAGGTTCAGAAACGTTGCTCTGCCGCGATTGCAAGCCGCCGGGCAACCTGCGGGTTTCTGCCGCCAGCCTGACTATGGTTCGAGCCGCCTGCCACGTGCCTCTCGACAAGTGGCTGGCGCAGGAAAAGGCTCCCGCAGGTATCCGCGAAGCGCGCCACTTCCTCGAGGAGATTATCGAGACCCATACGGAACGGAAGCTGGTGACGCGGCAGATGATGGAGGAGGAAGTATAAAAGGCTGTCACTGGTCATTTGTCCTTAGTCCCTTGTCATTAGTCCTATGTCCTTGGTCCGTCGCAACTGCACTCGCCTTGGACACAAGAACTGGCAACCGACAAAGGACAAGTGACGAAGGACAAGTGACAAAGGACCAAGGACTAAGGACAATCAAAGTGCCATCGACCAAAACTAGCAAAACGCCACCAACAGCCTTATCTTTATCTTTCCAAGATATGCTCTTCCGCCTAAGTACATTCTGGGCGGAGCAGGGGTGCGTGATCGCCTTGCCCTACGACGTGGAAGTGGGAGCGGGCACCATGTGCCCGGAGACTTTTCTGCGTGTTCTGGGGCCGCAGCCCTGGCGCGTGGCGTACCCGCAGCCTTCCCGCCGCCCAGCCGACGGCCGCTACGGGGAGAATCCCAATCGACTGCTCAAGCATACGCAGATGCAGGTCATCCTGAAGCCGCCGCCCGCGAATATCCAGGACGTGTATCTTGAAAGCTTGGGGGCTCTCGGCATCGACATTCGCCACCACGACATCCGGTTTGAGGAAGACAACTGGGAAGCGCCCACCCTGGGTGCTTGGGGGATCGGCTGGCAGGTGATGCTCGATGGACTTGAGATCACCCAGTTCACCTACTTCCAGCAGTCGGGCGGTGTGGACCTGGAGCCCATTAGCGTCGAGCTGACGTACGGCTTGGAGCGCATCGCCGCCTTCCTCCAGAACGTCGAGGACGTCTACCACGTGCGATGGAATGAAACCGTGACCTACGGTGACATGCGCCGCTCCGAAGAATTGGAGTTTTCTGTGTATGATTTTGAGGCTGCGGATCCAGAGATTTGCCGCAAGCTCCTGGACCTTTACGAAGGCGAGGCGGCGCGCCTGCTGGGGGAGTATCCGCGCCCGAGCCGTTCTGTATCCGCTGTAGCGCCGGGCTTTAGCCCGGCACATGCCGCCCTAAAGGGCGGCGCTACCCCACCCGAGGCTAATACTGAGGCCAAACAAGCCAAATCTGTAGAAGCAGATAAAGACACGATTGAAGGTGTTACTTTAGCCAAATGGCGCTTCCCCTTGCGCAAGGTTTATGACCTCACCTTGAAGTGCTCGCACCTGTTCAACATCCTCGACGCGCGCGGCGCCATCAGCGTGACGGAGCGGGTGGCCTTGATCGCCCGGGTGCGCAAACTGGCCTGCGAGGTTGCCGCCATTTACCTTGACCGGCAACTGGCTGCGGAGGTGGCAGCGTGACCTCCGAAACTGGAAATTCGAAACTCGAAACTCGACAATCGACACTGGAAGCTCGGATGTCATAGATGAGCAATCGACAATCGACAATCGACAATCGACAATCGTCAATTACCTTGCCCCTGTTGCTGGAAGTCGGCTGCGAGGAAATTCCCGCGCGTTTCCTGCGCGATGCTGAGAAGGGTTTGGGTGAACGCGTTCAGGCGGTGCTCGGAGGCGCTCGGCTGTTGCCCGCCACCGACCCTTTCCCTGAAACAGACGTGGGGGCGGTTCGCGAACCGCCCCTACAAACATACTCCACTCCCCGCCGCCTGGTGGTTTACGTTCCAGCTTTGCTGGTGCGACAGTCCGACAGGGTCGAGGAAATCCTTGGCCCACCCGTCAAGGTCGCGATCGACGGGGAAGGAAATTACACCCGAGCGGCGGAAAGCTTTGCGCAAAAGAACTCCGCCCGCGTTGAGGAATTGACCCGCACAACGACGCCGAAAGGGGAATACCTGTCCCTGAGGAAAACTACCCAGGGACGGCCTGCCTTTGAGATTCTGCCGGAAATTCTGCCCGGGGCTATCCTTGGTTTGACTTTCCCCAAGAGCATGTATTGGACAGAGAAGTCAGCGCCCCGGTTTGTAAGGCCAATCCGTTGGATCGTGGCTCTCCTGGGAGAAGGGAAGCGCGCGGCCACGGTCGATTTCAAGATCCTGGGCGTCCAAACAGGCAATTTCACCTTCGGGCATCGGGCGAAATCTCACAAGGCGCTACCGGTGAGTGGCTTCAAGGATTACACGAAAAAACTGTCCCAACATCTTGTTGAAGTTGACTATGACAGGCGTCGAGAGCGCGTCATTCAGGAAGCGAAGACGGTGGTGGGAGAGGCTGTGGGCAAGATCGTCCAAGATGAGTGGTTGGTTGACTGGGTCGCCAATTCCACGGAGTGGCCGCGCCCCATGCTGGGGAGTTTTGACGAGCGTTTTCTCCACTTACCGCGCGAAATCCTGATCACTGTGATGCGCGACCACCAGCGGTACTTTGCCATGGAAGAAGTAGGGCCGAGCGGCGCTCGGCCCAATGGGCAAGCTAAATTGGCGCCGCATTTCATCGCGGTCCTCAATATGGATTCGGACGAGAAGGGGCTGATTCGCCAGGGGCACCAGCGTGTGCTCACCGCGCGGTTCCGCGACGCCGAGTTCTTCTGGACTGCTGACCAGAAAACGCCCCTGCGCGACCGCGTGCCGCTCCTCGACAAGATCACCTACCAAGCCAAGCTCGGGAGCTATGGCGATAAGATTCGCCGCATGAGGGCGATTGCCGAACACCTCTGCGGCAGTCTTGGAGCGCAAGACGTAGCGCCGGGCTTTAGCCCGGCACATGCCGCCCTAAAGGGCGGGGCTACGTTTCCGGCACACGCCCCGGCAGGCCGGGACGCCACACCTGAGGCGCTGCGCGAGCCCGTGCTGCGGGCGGTAGAACTCTGCAAGTGCGATTTGACCACGCAGATGGTGCAGGAATTCACCGAGCTACAGGGGATTGTCGGCGGCCTTTACACCGAAGCCCAAGGGGAGACGGAAGAAGTTTCTACGGCGATCTATGACCATTACCTCCCGCTGGGAGCGGAAGGGGCGTCGCCGCGCACCCTGATCGGTGCCCTAGTTTCGCTTGCCGACAAGGTGGATAGCGTCGTCGCCGGCTTCGCCGTGGGGTACGAACCGACCGGTTCGAGTGACCCCTTTGCGCTACGACGGCAGGCCAACGGAATAGTTAAAGTAATACTTGAGAATTCGCTTCCACTGAACTTAAAAGAAATTGTTAATAAGGCCATCGATGTGCTCGATATTCAGTGGCGCAAGCCGCGCGAAGAGGTAAGTGCCCGGGTTTTGGACTTCTTTGCCGAACGCCTGCGCTATTACTTTGAATCCGTGCGCGGCTTTCGGTACGACACGGTGCGGGCGGTGGTGGCGGCAGGCGCCGACCAGCCCGCCGACGCCCAAGCGCGCGCCGAGGCGATGGAAGCGTTGCGGGGCGGCGAGGATTTTGAAGCCCTCTCGGCAGCGGCCAAACGGATTCGCAACATCCTGGCGAAGTCGGCCACGGCGGCGGACTGGCAGGCGGGTGAGGTTGTGCCGGAGCTTCTGACTGAGCCCCAGGAAAAAGATCTCCACGAAGCCTACGGGAGGATTGCCGGGGAAGTGGAACGATGTCGTGCCGCACGGGAGTACCGGCGCGCACTGGAGGAGATTTCCACGCTCCGCCCGGCGGTGGATCGGTTTTTTGACAAGGTCCTGGTGATGGCCGAGGATCGCGAAGTGCGGCAGAACCGGCTGCGACTTTTGAAGAAACTGGATGAGCTGTTTTCCGGTATCGCGCACTTTGCGGAAATCGAAGGGCAGTGACGAGTGAAGAGTGACGAGTGGCGAGCAGGCGAAAATCGAAACTCGAAATTCGAAACTCGCTGCAATTTTCGAGTTTCGAGCTTCGAATTTCGGCCTTTGTTGGCTCGTCACTCATCACTCCTCAGTCGTTACCGTGCTTCCATGTCGACGCGTCGACATGGAAAAAACCGGTTAGACTGGCGTGAATTGACCATTGCAAAACCCGCGGAAATGAGCCAAAATCATGGGTTCTTTGCAATGGATTAGGAGTGGCAAACGACTTTGAACTTTCAACTTTTGACTTTAAACTCTGAACGTCCGACTTTGAACTCTCAACTTCTGAACCCGAACTCTCAACTTCTAAGTTTGCACTCAATCCGATCAACTCAGATCGAACCATTCGAAAGGAGCAATCATGGAGAAGTACGTTTATTTCTTTGGAGGCGGTAAAGCCGATGGCAATGGGACGATGAAAGATGTCCTGGGAGGCAAAGGCTCGGGCTTGGCGGAAATGACCAATGCCGGCCTGCCGGTCCCTCCGGGCTTTACCATTGTAACTTCCGCTTGTCGGCTTTACTTCCAGGCTGGAAACAAGACGCCCGCTGAAATCCTCACCCAAAAGGATGAAGCGCTGGCCAAACTCGAAGCCTTGCAGGGCCAAAAACTCGGCGATGCGCAGAATCCTCTGTTGGTATCGGTCCGTTCCGGCGCCAAGTTTTCCATGCCGGGAATGATGGACACCATCCTGAACCTGGGCATGAACGACACGGTGGTCGAGGTCATCGCGAAAAAGAGCGGCAACCCGCGGTTTGCTTACGACAGCTACCGGCGCTTCATCCAGATGTTCGGCAACGTGGTGATGGAGATTCCCAAGGACAAGTTCGAGCACGTTTTCGATGGCCAGAAGAAGAAAAGGGGAGTGAAGCTCGACACCGACCTGACGGCCGAGGATCTGAAAGACGTTATTGCCGACTACAAGCAAGTGGTGCGCAAAGAAGCCGGCAAGGACTTCCCCCAGGACCCGCAAGTGCAACTAAACATGGCGATTGAGGGTGTGTTCCGTTCCTGGTACAACCCCCGCGCAGCAACCTATCGCCGCTTGAACAAGATTTCCGACGACCTGGGCACGGCCGTGAACGTCCAGACCATGGTTTTCGGCAACATGGGCGAAACCTCCGGGACGGGCGTGGGCTTTACGCGTGACCCCGCCACCGGCGCCAAGGAGTTTTATGGCGAGTACCTGATGAACGCACAGGGCGAAGACGTGGTCTCGGGCGTGCGCACTCCCATCCCAATTAATGAGCTGGATAAGATCATGCCCGAGGTTTACCACCAGCTTCGCGATATCACTACGCGCCTCGAGCAGCATTACAAGGACGTGCAGGATTTCGAGTTCACAATTCAGGATGGCAAGCTTTACATGCTCCAGACCCGCAATGGCAAACGCACCGGGCCTGCGGCGGTGCGGATCGCCGTGGAAATGGTGAAGGAGGGCATCCTGACCCCCAAAGATGCGCTGATGCGTGTGGAGCCCGACCAGTTGAACCAGTTGCTTCACCCCGTTCTGGATGAGAAGAAGCCTCTGAAAGTCATCGCCAAGGGCCTGCCGGCGTCGCCCGGCGCGGCAGTAGGGCGCGTCGTTTTTACCGCGAATGAGGCCGTTATTAAAGGGAAGTCCTCACCCGTGGTTCTGGTGCGGGCCGAAACCGTGCCTGACGATATTCACGGCATGGAAGTGGCCGTGGGAATTCTCACCTCGCGTGGTGGCATGACCTCGCACGCTGCCGTGGTGACGCGCGGAATGGGCAAACCCTGCGTCGCCGGATGTGGCGATGTGGAAGTGGACGAAAAGTCCAAAACAATCAAGGTCGGGTCCCTCCTCATCAAGGAGGGGGATTGGATCTCGCTCGATGGTTCCACGGGTCGCGTCATCCTGGGTAAGGCTGATCTGGTGGAACCCGATCCCCACAGCGGTGTCTTTGCGGAATTCATGAAGTGGGCCGACGAGGCGAGGGAACTGGGCGTGCGCGCCAACGCCGACATCCCGCGTGACGCTCTTAAGGCGGTGGAATTTGGCGCCGAGGGCATTGGACTTTGCCGCACCGAGCACATGTTCTTTGCCAAGGAACGGTTGCCGCACATGCAGCAAATGATCATGGCCTGCAAGGAAACCCCGGATCCGAAGGAAGCGGCCAAGTACCAAAAGGAACGGCGTGCCGCGCTTTCCAAACTCCTGCCCATGCAGCGCAAAGACTTTTATGGGCTCTTTAAAGCCATGCACGGGCTGCCGGTCACCATCCGTACTCTTGATCCCCCGCTTCATGAGTTCTTGCCCAAGCGGGAAGAATTGATGGTGGAGATCGCGGTCTTAGAGGCGACCAACAAGAAGAGTCCTAAACTTCCTAGACTCAGGAAGATATTGGAAGTAGTTGAAGGATTACATGAATTCAATCCTATGCTGGCCTTGCGTGGCTGTCGGCTGGGAATTATGTACCCTGAAATCACTGAGATGCAGGCGCGGGCCATCTTTGAAGCGGCCTGCGATTGCAAGAAGCGAAATATTGAAGCAAAACCTGAAGTAATGATCCCTCTCGTAGGAGATGTAAAAGAGTTAATCGCGCAGAAAGAGATCGTGAACCGCGTCGCCGCAGAGGTCTTCAAGAAGAAGGGCGTTAAGGTGGAGTACTTGGTGGGCACCATGATCGAACTGCCGGCGGCAGCCCTGTCGGCAGGCGAGATCGCGCAGGAAGCGGAGTTCTTCAGCTTCGGCACCAATGACCTGACCCAGACCACCTTCGGGATTTCCCGGGACGACTGCGCCAAGATCATCAGGGCTTACGTAAACTTGAAGATCTGGCCGGCGGACCCGTTCGCCCAACTCGACCCGAAGCGTGTCGGTCGTCTGCTGAAGCTGGCGACCAAGGAAGGCCGCGAGACCCGCGAAAAGTTGAAGGTGGGAATCTGCGGCGAGCACGGTGGGGATCCTTCCTCGATCGAGATTTGCGCCGAGGCGGGATTGAACTACGTAAGCTGCTCTCCCTACCGCGTGCCCATCGCGCGGCTGGCGGCGGCCCAGGCGGCAGTGAGGAAGCAGATGGGAAAGGCCTACACCACGGCGTAGTTTGCCGCCCGTGCCGGGAACAAGTTGCTGGCTCCCGAGCCTTGAGGGGTTGTGTTGTCGGCGCTTAGACCGGGAGGTTTCTTACTTAAAGTGTTACTTTAATTATTGCTTTGAGGCCGCGGATCCACGTGGGGTTCGTGGCCTCTTTTTCTTTGCAGGCACAGGGGTTTGAAATTCGGTGAACGTAAGGGCCATTTTCAGGCGGGCATCTGTTGTTTAAACCGCCGTGCTCGCCCATGTCGACGCGCCGACATTTGCATGCACGCCCGAGTGGTATGCAATGTGTTCCTGGCGTGAAGGGGTGTTTTCACAGCCAGTTTGAAGCCCGTCTCTCTGAAAGCCCTCGCGTCACTGGGTTTTCGCCAAGCAGAATCTGTGCGCGCCTCGTCCCACTTTGCGCTATGGTAGAGGCATCAACCATGTGTGCCAAGGATGCTCTCAAGCAACGCGAATGGCTACGGCACTTGGCTGGCGACTCGCGTTGGGCGCGCGCGGTGCTGCCGGCTGCGATCCTGGCCGCCACCTTCCTGGCTTACGCGGGCACGCTCGACTTTGGATTTGTCTTTGACGACCACGTCTTGATTGTAGAGAACGACTCGATTCGCTCCTGGCGCTATTTCCCCAGTTACTTTGCCTCGCATATCTGGAGCTTTCGGTACCCGCACTTGTTGTCGAATGCCTACCGGCCATTCTTTCTCATTTGGCTCCGTCTGAACGACGCGGTGTTTGGACCGCACGCTTGGGGTTGGCACCTCTCTTTAGTGGCGCTGCATGTGGCGGTGACGTACCTTGTCTATCGCCTGGGCCTTAGGCTTACGCGGGACACCTGGAGCGCGGCGGCGGGGGCGCTGGTTTGCGGACTACATCCCGTCCACGTTGAGACCATTGCGGAGGCCGCCTGGGCCGACCAACCGCTCTCAACCCTGTTTATGCTCGCGACGCTCCTCACTTGGTGGGACAGCCGCGAGCCAGGACGGAAGGTTGCGTGGCTTGCGGGTTCGATGGCCCTATTTGCCGCAACGCTGCTTTCCAAGGAGAGCGGCTTGGTGCTTCCGATATTGGTCAGCGGGTTCGCCTGGATTTATGGAGGGGCGGGCGGCAGGGAAGTCGCGCCTTTCAAAGGCCGTGCCCGTCCCCTTGAACGTCTCCGCTCCGCCCTGGTCGCGTCGATTCCCTTCTGGGCTGTGCTCCTGGTTTACGTGCCGCTGCGCATTTGGGCGCTCAAGGGGTTTGCCCACGTGGTCACGCCCCTCTGGTTATCGAAGGAAGTTTTCACTCTTCCCTCGGTGCTGGTTTTCTATCTCCGCCTGCTGATTTGGCCCTTTGGATTGAGCTGCTATTACGACACGCCCTATGTTTCCACTCCCAGTTGGCATGGCTTTATCCTGCCCACCGCGCTGCTGGCGGCCGTAGCTGCGGCGGTGGCTTTTTGGTACGGGCGCACGCGCCGGTCGGCGCCGGAGGAGGCAAGGGCTATCGCGTTTGCATGCCTGTGGATGGTGCTGACGCTCCTTCCTGTACTCAATTTTCGTTACCTCCCGGAGAGTGAAATTGCGCATGACCGTTATGTCTATCTTCCCTCCGTGGGGTTCGCCATCCTAGTGGCGATGGCGCTGCGCCAGGCGATGGGTGCGGCGGTAAAATCTTTCCACCGGCCCGGGTGGGTGCTGCTGGGGGCATTGGCGTTTTCCGGCGGGATGGGCTACGCAACGGCCCGCCAAAGCCTTTTTTGGTCAGACGATCTTACCTTGAACTATCGCGCACATCAAATTGCTCCGCACAATGTTTCCGCCACCACTAGTTTGGCGGCAGCCGTGGCTCAGCGGGGAATGGATGGCCAAGCCATGGCGCTCTACCAACAAGCGCTTGCCATCCAACCCGAATTCTGGCGAGCGAATGTCAACTTGGCGTACCTCTATTACGCGCACGGAAATTTCCGGGAGTCTGCCCGCTCCTTTGCGCGGGCCTGTGCTGCCGACCCCACGGACGGCGATCAATTCCTGTACTTGGGAATGTCATTGCTTCGCATGGGTCGGCTCGCCGAGGCGGAGAAATCTGTCCGCACGGCCTTGATTGCTCGCCCGCAGGGGAAGGACTACCACCTGGGTTTGGGTATGGTCCTAAGGGGCGAGGGAAGGTTCCTCGATGCCAAGCAGGAGATTGAAAGGGAACTGGCGGAAGACCCGCAGAACATGCAGGCGCAAGCTCTGCTGAAAGAAGTGGTGCAGCAGATTCAAGCCGCGTCTGAAAAGGTGCCCTCAAAGCGGCCGCCCAAGGCCAGTTCAGAAGCTATAAAGTAAAGAATTAGATGTAGTGTATAACAATATGAAAAAAACAGTCTTAACTTTAAATGTTATTCGACATTTTGAGGGCCTATCCCGGCTGCTTAATTCCAGGCGGGAAGTATCGGATTAACCGATGAGGGTAGTCCGGATTTCTTACTGGGATCCCGCAAAGGCCATGGACTCCGAGGTCAATTGCTCCTGGCTCTCCCGCCCGGGGTGGACCAGGATTCGGTATCGGACGGTCAGGGACTTGGAGGCGCCCAGGGTGTACGGCTCAGCCCACAAAGGGGCAGGGCTGAAATAGCCAAACATAGACTTGTCATTTATGATGTTGTGCCAATGAGTTGGGTAACGAAAGCTCAAGGGATGCTGGAAGATGGCGATGCCGCCGGCTTCCCCGCTGGCGGCATCCACAACCGAGAAATCCGCCCAGTCCGCTTTCTGCCCGTGCGTGTTTTTCGCTGTGGGTCCTCCGGGGGTGTCTACGCGACCTTCGCTATCGATCAATTGCCAGTCATGGGTGGACTGGGAAATCCGCACCGAAAGGCCGGCGTATCCTCCTCCCGACGTTCCCCCCTGGAGGACGACGTCCTGCTGTCCAGCGGTAAACGTGCCCTGCCAATCAATCCGATAGCGACCCTCTTGGTCGGGTCTGCGCACCATGATTTTTCGATCCTCCGTCAGCACGGAGGGGCCATTCACGGGGTGATAGCTCAGGGTCAGCAGCAGGGTGGCGGAGTAGTCGTGGTGAAGAGTGACCTTGGTTCGCACCACCTCCGTGCGGCCCTCGGATTGGCCCGTCTTTCGGTCCTCTTCCCAATAGTTGACGCCGTTGAGCATTTTCCACGAAAACCACAGTCCTCGGTGCCAGGGATGGTCGCGCGGACTGAGACAGGTCAACACGGTGCCGTCGGTCAGAGCCACGGGATGGAAATATGGCTTGGGCGTATCCGGGCCATAGTTGAACTGCCAGACGATGCGACCGCGGTTAAGGAGAGCAACCGAGGTGCTGGTCTGTTGCCACTTGTACCGCGGGTGGTGGAGGCGCTCTTGCCCGGTTTCGCGAGCGGCGCTGGCGTTAAGTGAAACCACCAGACAGAAGAGCAAAAGTAATAGGACCTTGAATCTACTCGCGGGAATTGCTTGTGCTTTGCTGAACATGCGACGCTACCCCCTCTAAGCGCTTACCCATGAAGTTTTACAAAATGATGGGGCGTCACGCCTCATAACGCCAGGGGCTGCGCAGCGAGCGCTGCATCAGCCGGACGGCATCGGGATCGGCGGGGAACGTTTCTTTCTCCGGATCCCATTGCAAGGTGCGATTTTGCAACTTGAAAGTAATCCACGCTAACTGGCAAATCGTTTCCGATCGCACGGCCACGTCCTCGGGGCAGATCGTGCGGCCGCGGGACTTGACGCATTCGATGAAGTTCTTTTCGTGCAGATCGCTTACCGGCAGGTGCAGCTCGTTGGGGCCGATCGTGGATTGCACCAGGGATTTGGGTTCAGTCTCCAGAATTCCGCGATTGACGTAGACCCAGCCGTTCGGACCCTCAAACGTGATGCCGTGCCGCACGCCCTCGAAGCCCGGGCCGGAGCCGGTATAATGCATTTGCACACCGTTGGCGTATTCGAAATGGGTATCCCAACTGACGGGGTTGTCGCAAAGGGCGTCATTGTGGGGCCAAACAGCGGTTCCGGTTACCGATAAGGGGCCGGTGTGGTCGGTTCCGTTACCCCACTGGGCAATGTCGATATGGTGGATTCCCCATCCGGCAACATACCCGAGCGAATAATCGCTGATATGGAACCAGTGAGGATAGGTCAGGCGGGCGGTGGTGTAAGGCGCGTACGGCGCCGGACCCAGCCACATTTCGTAATCCAGCCAATCGGGAACGGGTTCCGGCACGATTTTCTCCAGGCCGCTTCTTTCATCGCTCAGTTCCCGCTCGCCGCGCGCCGTGAGACTGAGGGGACGAATCGCCTTGGGCCCCGTGCCGCTGCCCGCGCCGGCGTGCACTCCCACTTTGATGGTGTGCACTTTCCCAATGCGCCCGTTGCGGACCAGTTCACACGCGAAGCGAAACTCCTTGGATGAGCGTTGCTGCGTGCCGAACTGAAAGACGCGGCCATGCCGGGTCACTTCCTCGCGCAGCAGTTTGACTTCGTCGATGCTCATCCCCAAGGGTTTCTCCACATAGATATCTTTTCCCGCCCGGACCGCCGCCAGCGCGTGCAAGACATGCCAGGAATCCAGGGTGGAGATGCAGACGGCGTCGATGTCCTTCCGCGCCAGAAGCTCGCGAAAATCGTTGTACGCGGCGCAGACCTGCTGGTTGTATTCTCCGTTCACCAGGTGCTGCGCCTGCTCCCGCCGCCAGCGGTTGGGGTCGCACACGGCGATCAACTGCACTTCCGGCTGGTAAATGAAGTTGCGCAGGTGGGCCTGGCCCATATTTCCGACGCCAATAAAACCCACGGTGACACGGTCGCTGGGGGCAACGGCGCCGCCCCGCCCTAACGCCGTGGACGGAACAATAAAAGGGAACGCCGCCGACGCCCCTACAACCCCAGCGGTCCTTTGCATGAACTGGCGACGATTGGTCTTTGCTGCGTGCGGCATGATGAGGCCTCCTATGATGGGACTTTCGCGCTGCACACTAAAGCACTTTGGAAGGGATATGTCAAGGCGATGCCCGCTCGTTACCTAACACTCGTCACTGCCTTCAGGTTTTGATGCGGAGCAGCAGGTACGTTCCTGCCAGGCCGAAAAGGATGTCAGGAGACCAAGCGGCCATGGCGGGAGGGAGTTGGCTCAAGTTCCCCATCGCTTCGAAGAGACTGGAGGTTGACCAGTAAACAATGCCGATGCCAATGCTCAAGGCGATTCCGGTCAGAGCACCTTTGCCGCCCATGGTGAAGGAGAAGGGAATTCCGATGAGGGTAATTACGAAGGCGATGAGGGGGAAGGAGAATTTGCGATAAAACTGTACGGAAAGACGGACGACGTCAAAGCCGCTTTGGCTGAGGTCGGCGATGTAGTGGCGCAATTCGAACGCGCTCATTTGTTCCGAGGGTTTGACTTCCTTCTTAAAGTAGCTGGGTTCTTCCGTCAATTCTTTGAAAGTTGCGATCGAGAACGGCAGGTAGTTGGTAACCCGGTCGCCATTCAGGTCCCGTGACCACCCGTTTTCCAGGATCCAGCCGTGGATGGATCCTTCCCAAAACGCGCGTGCCGCTTGCAAACGGCGGGTCATGCGGAAAGTGGCGGGGTCGAATTCGAACACCGAGAGGGTGGCGAAGACATTCTGATCAGGGTCGAAAAAGGTGTAGTTGTAAATGCGGCTGGAGGTCCCGAAAATCCATTGGTGATCGGGTCGATAGAAGGTCTGGGCGGGTTTGCCCTTGATTTGATTGCGCAAGCCGTTCTGGCGCTGGTTCGTTTCCGGCAGCACCCGGTCGGCAAACAAAAACATGCCCACGCTCAGCAACGCGGCCACGCTCAGCACGGGAACCGACAGCCGGTAGAGGCTGACCCCTGCGGATTTAATCGCGGTGACCTGGTTGGTTTTGGTCAGGAGCCCAAAGTTCACCAGGGTTGCCACCAGAATGCTGAGCGGCAGCATCAGGTAAACAACCTGGGGAAGGAGAAAGCGGTAATAATCCACCACCACGCGGGCGGAAATCTGGTTGCGAACGATGTCACCCAAAACCTGGAAGAAATCGAAAATGATGTACACGCCCGTGAAGGCGACGAGGAGCACGGCAAAATAGAAGATCCAGCCGCGGATGACGTAGATATCCAGGATTTGCAGGAATCGCCCGCCAACTTTGGCCGGCGCCGGAAGGGCCGCGGGCCGTTGGCGGTGGCTCCGGCGAGCGCGCCATTGCTGCCAGCGTTTCACGATGTCATCGAACGCATCCTGGAGGCCCAACACGTGAGTCCCCACGTGGTGAACGTTATAGAGCATGAAGATGCCGGCAAGGGCAAAGAGGGTGTTGGCCAACCAGAGCCCGACGATCGGGGAGACGCGCCCCTGCTTGGCAAAGCTCAGGCCGAAGGCCATCAGGATGTAGTATACGAACACCAGCAGGATGCTGAGCATCAAGCCCACGGATTTGCCGCCCTTGCGCGTGGAAATCCCCAGCGGGATGCCCACCAGCGCCAGGACGATGGCTGCCACCGGCAAGGCCAGGCGGTAATGCAACTCCACCAGGGCGGGCTGCCGATCGCGCGGCTGGTGGATGCGCTGCCAAAGCTGCGTGACGTTGAGATAGGGTGGCGAGCTGCGCCCCGCCGCCCCCGTGCCCCCCTGATCAATGTCGATGGGAATTTCCGTATCCGTGAAGGAAGCGATGGAGTATTCTTCCGGGCGCTGCGCGTCGTATTCGTGTGTCGTACCCTGCTCCAGGTGCAGCACAAAACGGTTGCGGGCGGCTTCGTTGACAAGCACTCCGCTTTCCGCTAACGTAACCTTGACGGAGTTGCGTTGCGTCAAGTCGGCGATGAAGACGCCGCGCCAGCTTGCCCGGGAGCCTGTCACATCCTCCAGGTAAAGTAGCAGGTTGGGGAATCGCTCAATGAACACGCGCGGCTGAATCTCATACGGGACTTGGCTGGCTTCCAACCCGGTTTCCATGCGGTTCATCTTGCGCTGGGCTTGGGGGGCAAGGAACAGCGACATCCAAAGCGCCACTGCCCAGCCCGCTACCGCCAGAAGCATGACGGGCCAGACAAAGGCGCTCAGTCCGATCCCGCTGGCGCGTGCCGCCACGACCTCGCCGTCAGCCGCCATGCGGCTCAGCCCAATGAGCGTTCCCACCAGCACCGCCATGGGGATGGTCATCATCAGGATTTTGGGCATGGGCAGAAGGAACAGCGTGGCCGTATCGCGCAGGGGAACGTTGTGCCGCACCACCAGTTCCAGAAGGGTGCCCAACTCGCGGATGAAGATAACAAAGGTGAAGACCAGCAGTCCCAGCAGGGAGTGGGAGAAGATTTCTTTCAGGATGTAGCGGGTCAGAATCCGCATAAGTTCAAACAGGGGATGCGGCTCGCGGCTCTCTTCGACCGGTTACCATTCGGGCCGCCCCATGTCATGCTAGCACACCGATTTCGACTGCGTAAAGGAATTGACCTTTAGCCTCATGCTTCCAACCTACCTCATGCTCCTTTGGCACATGCACCAACCTTTCTACAAGGACTTGGCGGAAGACGTTTACACCATGCCCTGGGTCCGTTTGCATACCTTGAAGGATTACTACGGCATGGTCGCGATCACGCGGGATTTTCCCTCCGTCCACGCCACGTTCAATCTAGTGCCCTCCCTGGTTTTGCAGATTGAGGATTATGCCCGCGACACGGCACACGAGCCCGCCTACGATTTGGCCTTCAAGCCCGTGAGCGGCATAACTGCGGGTGACCGCGAGGCCTTGCTTGCCTCCGCCTTTCAGATCAACCACGACAATCTGCTCAACCGTTACCCGCGCTTTCGCGAGCTGTGGGAGAAGGCACGGAAATCCGGCCTGGCGATGGCGGCAAAGGTGTTCACACCTCAAGAAATTCTTGACCTTCAGGTGCTTTCCCAGGTGGCATGGTTTGACGAGATTTTCTTGGCTGGCGACCCCGAGGTGGTGCGCCTGGTGAAGAAGGAAAGGGGCTACAGCGAAAGCGACAAGGTCATTATTCGCAGAAAAGAGCTGGAGCTATTTAATGTAACACTGGCAGAGTACCGCAAGGCTGCGGAGCGCGGCCAAATCGAAGTTTCCACTTCTCCCTTTTACCACCCAATCCTGCCTCTTCTTTGCGACACGGCCATCGCGCAGGAATCGCATCCGGGGGTGAAGCTGCCGCACCACCGCTTCCAGCATCCGGAGGACGTGCGCGACCAGTTGCGGGGGGCGATGGCGCTCCACGAGCGGGTCTTTGGCCGCCGGCCCCAGGGGCTGTGGCCAAGCGAAGGCAGCGTTTCCGACGAGGTCCTGCGCCTGGCCGCCGAGGAGGGGTTTATCTGGGCCGCGACGGACGAAGGGGTGCTGGCGCGCACCAAGCAAATGGGATTCTACCGCCGCGGCGATGGCACCCTGCAAGGCGGAGAAGAACTCTATCGCCCGCACGCCCTCTCGACAGGTGGGAAGCCCATCTCACTTTTCTTCCGCGACCACCAGCTTTCCGATTTGATTGGCTTCGTCTACTCGCGGATGGCCCCGCAGGCGGCCGCGGCCGACCTGTACCAGCGCATCAAAGCAGCCGGGCGCAGCACCGGCCAGCTGCCGGCGGTGGTTTCCGTGATTCTGGACGGCGAAAACGCCTGGGAATATTACCCCGGCAACGGGCGGGAATTCCTCAAAGCATTCTACGCGCGCATCGCGGCTGACCCGGACCTTCGCGCCGTGACGGCCAGCGAGGCGCTGAAGGTCACCGAACAGGGCGCCCTGTCGCATGTCGTTCCCGGCTCGTGGATCAACGCCAACTACGACGTCTGGATTGGCGCGGATGAGGACAATCGCGCGTGGGACCTTCTCAGCGAGGCGCGCGATTTCTACGCGCAGCACGCCGAGAGTCCAAAAGTGACCCCCGAAAACCGCCGTCTGGCGCAGCAGGAACTGTGGGTGGCGGAGGGGAGCGACTGGTGTTGGTGGTACGGGCCCGAGCACTCCACCGCCAACGACGAAGAGTTCGACCTGCTCTACCGCAAGCACTTGAGTAACATCTACCGGTTGCTCGGGGGCTCGCCCACGGATGAGCTGGCCGTGCCCATCAAGCGTCCGCGGCTGTACGGGCTGACGGTAGCGCCCTCGGCGCAGATTCACCCCACAATTGATGGCCGGGTCACCACCTATTTCGAATGGATGGGGGCGGGGCTTTGCCAGCCGGACTACCGCTCCGGCTCGATGCACGGAGTGGTCCCGATCGTGGATGCGCTGTATTACGGGTACAGTGAAAAAGCGGTCTATTTACGCCTGGACCTGAGCGAGACCTTCCTGCACGATCATCCCGACTTCGAAATCCGCGTCAATGTTGACAGCGAGAGCCGTGTCCGTTTGCATGCGGCGATCAGCGGGGGCGGCGTGAAGGCGGTGGAGTTTTGGAAGGGCGAGGAATCCCTGCTGGTCCCCCAGGGGACCGGTGACCAGGTGCAAGTGGCTTTCCAGCAGGTTTTCGAAGTCCGGCTCGATTACACTATTCTGGGCGTTGCGCCCCACGAACGAATCAGCATTCAGGGTTCCACCTGGGTCAATGGATTGCCGCTTCAGGTCCTTCCCCAGGAAGGATGGCTGACCCTCGAGTTGACGGAAGATTTGACAAGCTGGTAAGGCCATTCTAAAGTGTGAATTGCTCATCCTGGAAATAAGTCTTCAGTCTTCAGTGTCGCTGCGGCTGAACGTCCGCCAATTTTAGTGGCAGACGACCTCTCGTGGCCATGGGCTTTTCCTTCGATGACGAACCCACGGTCAATTTCAGGATTAACGTTCCGGACTGATGAAATCCGGGACCACCACATCCACCGGAGAGGCGCCGACGGGCACGGTGGTGATGAGGACGGAGCGGTCATTGCTCAGGCTGGTGAGGTCCGCGTGCAGGATGGCGAGGCTGGAGGCGGCGCGATCCGCGACCACCAGGAGCCGCTGATCGGGATCGGGTGTCAGGGCCAGGGCGCGCGGCTCCATGCCTACGTGGGTGGAGGCCAGCACCTGCCGGTTTTGAACATCCAGGGCTAACACCGAGCCATCCCCCGCATTGGCGATGTAAAGCACGCTCATATCCTGCCGAAAAACGCCCGCCGCCGGGTCGCGGCCCAGGGGAAAAGTCTGCTCCACATTGTCATGGAAGGCGTCGGCAATGATCAGCGTGGAGGACGGCGCGGCGAGAACAAAGATTTCGCCGCCATCGGGCTTCAGCAACAGGGCGGTGGGCCGTACGCCAATCTCGATGTGCGAAAGCAGCTTGCGCGAGGCCACGTCGGCGGCGGAAATCTTCTCCTCACCCGTGTCCGCAACGAAAACTTTCGAATTGTCCGGCAGGATCACCATGGGGCCAGGCGACTGCCCAACCTCGACGGTCCCCAGAGGCTGGCGTGTCTCGGTGCTGATGAAGGTGATCTGATCAGGGGAAGAAGAGGCAGCCACCAGCGTCTTCCCGTCGGGGGAGAGGGCCAGCTCTGCCAGCGTGCCTGCCATCCGGAGGCGGAAAGCTACCTTGGGGATGGCTCCTTCCGGGGGATTGCCCGCGCCGCCTGCGCAATCAAGAAAAACCACTTCGTGCTCCGCCGGGTTCAGGACGTATGCGGCGTGCCCATCGGGTGAGAACACCAAGGCCTTGGCGCTCTTACCCACATCGAGCGTGGTGACCAGGTGGAGGTGGGGAAAGGCCGCCACGCTGATCTTGCCGGTCGCTGCGACCACGTAAAGTTGGCGAGCGCCCGGGCGCACCCCTACGCGCTCCGGCTCGGGCGAAACCGGAAGGGCCGCGGTGACGTGGAAGTCCGCCAGATTCACCGCCGCCAACGTGGCGCTCTGATGGTTGACGACATAAGCGGTGTAAGGCGTCAGCGGGACCGCGTGCCGGCAGGCAAGGGAAGAACAAGCCAAAAGGCAAAGCGCAGTGAGCAGTGAGCAGTGATGAGTGATGAGTGACCAAAACTGTCCGGTCATAAGTCGAACAGATTGAGTTGATTGCAAGACGTCTCTAGTTCGTCTGAGTTGTTTATTTGCGAAAACGCCTGTAAAAGTGGCGTTTTTTCGAA
>Ga0181533_1002358_pt1 | contig 22368 bp, 22 predicted proteins | sample PEATcosm2014_Bin_45_FD_119772 | JGI IMG/M metagenome (GOLD analysis project Ga0181533, IMG submission 119772) | Peatland microbial communities from MTU Mesocosm Facility, Houghton, MI, USA - PEATcosm2014_Bin11_60_metaG | ecosystem: Environmental > Terrestrial > Soil > Wetlands > Peat | place...
CGCAAAAGTGGTTTGGGCGCGGGACATGGGGCCAGCCGAGAATGGGGAGCTGATCAAGTACTTCAAGGAACGTCGCCCTTGGCTACTTGAGGCGGATGAGATGCCTCCGAGGCTATCTGCATATGGGACCATCGTCAAGGAGAGGGGCGCAGCCGAAGATCACGGACATCCGGGCAAGTCGAGAGTGGGCAAATAGATGGCATCTATCATAGGGACTGAGAGTCTGCTCACTTCTCTCGCGCTGTTGGTTGCGTTTACCTACCCGCAGCTCGGCTCGAGGTGGTTTGCCACAGCGGAGCGAACCCTGGGAGCACTTGGCCGCAGACGCAGAACCAGCATTTTCATCTGTGGACTTCTTGCCCTCGCCTTGCGCGCTGCGCTATTACCCCTTCTCCCGGTTCCCAGGCCTTTTGTCAACGATGAATTCAGTTTCCTCCTGGCGGCGGATACGTTCCTCCACGGGCGGCTCGCCAATCCCACCCCTCCGATGTGGGTCCACTTCGAAAGTTTTCACATCATATTTCAACCCACCTATGCCTCCATGTACCCGCCGCTACAGGGCCTAATCCTGGCGGCGGGGAAGGTGATTGGCGGTCACCCCTTCGTAGGCGTTTGGCTCAGTACAGGCGCGATGTGCGCGGCCCTCTGTTGGATGCTTCAGGCGTGGCTGCCGCCTGGATGGGCCTTGCTCGGCGGGCTGCTGCCAGTGTTGCGATTCGGCGTCTTCAGCTATTGGGACAACAGCTACTGGGGCGGCGCCCTTGCTGCGCTGGGCAGTGCGCTGGTTTTGGGGGCGATGCCGCGCATCCTCCGCAAGTGCCGGGTGCGCGATGCTCTGCTCATGTCGCTTGGCGCCGCAATGCTTGCCAACACGCGCCCCTACGAAGGCATGGTCCTCTGCCTTGTCGTTGGGTTCGCGTTCGTGGTCAGACTGCTTGCGAAGAAGAGGCCGCCGGCGATGCTCTTTCTTCGCCACGTCGCTCTTCCGGCCTTCCTCTTGCTGGCTGTTGTGGGCGCCGCTACGGCGTACTACTTCTGGCGCGTGGCAGGCAGCCCTTTTCTTATGCCGCAAGCTTTGAACCGCCAAATGTACGCCATCGCCCAGTACTTCTACTGGCAAGCCCCGCGTCCGCATGCTACCTACCACCATAAAGTGATCAGCGACTTTTACCACGGGGTCGAACTCACTCAATACCAGGAAGCCCGCTCCGGCCTTGGGTTCCTGCGCGCAACCGCCATCGTGATCGGCCGCATGTGGATTTTCTATATCGGCCCCGTACTCACCCTTCCATTCATGATGTTTCCCAGAGTTTTGCGTGACCGCCGGACCCGGTGGCTCGTGGTGATCGGAACAATTTGCTTTACCGGGACGGCACTGGTGATCTTCTTCAACATTCACTACGCCGCTCCCATGGCGCCCATCATGCTGGCCCTTATCCTGCAGGGGATGAGGCACCTGAGATTGTGGCGATGGGAAGGCAAGCCCACGGGGCGCTTTCTGGTTCGCGCTATGGTGGTGCTCTGTGTGTTGATGGTACCCCTCGAGGTTCGGACCATGTCCGCACCGCCCAAACCCGGGTCGCGGGCTGCCATGGGGCCAGGGCGGGCCGCATTGATCGAGAAACTCGAATCCCTTCCTGGAGGCCAGCTTGTTCTGGTGCGATACAGGCCGGATCACGATCCTCAGAAGGAATGGGTGTATAACGGCGCCGATATTGACCACTCCAAGGTCATCTGGGCCCGGGATATGGATCCAGCTGAAAATCGGGAATTGTTTCAATATTACCGCGATCGCCGTGTTTGGCTGCTGGAGGCGGATGAAACTCCGCCCCGGCTGTCGCAGTATTCAAGGCCGTGATGTGCTGCCGCCCTTCTCCGGCCGAGCCCTAGAAGATCCACGGAGCTTGTTTGCAAATACTTCTGATTGAGTGTGGCGTGACGTTGCTCGCGGTGCTCGTCGCCTACGCCTTTGCGACGGCGGGTTCACGCTGGTTCGAAACAATTGGGTGCGCCTTTCAAACTCCGTACGGGTTGGCCGCATTGGCACTTGTAACGCCGCCCTTTAGGGCGAGCCTTCAATGCGGGTGACCTGGCGCGCCATCGGTGAGAAAACAATGTCGATGTCAGTCCAAAGCTCTAACAGTGAGGCTCCTCAGGGACGGCCCCAACGGGCTGGGGGGATGTTGCACGGCGCCGAAATTGAGCCCCTTTACTTCCCTGAGAAGTCTCGAAAAGAGTTGTTGGTTGTAGCGGGAATCTTTACAGCTTGCTGCCTATATTTCCGCCTCTACTACAATTACACGACCTTGAATCCCGTTGAAGGAATTATTCCCCAAGGAGCGCAACGCATCCTGAATGGAGAGGTGCTCTACCGCGATTTTTTTTCGTTCTATACGCCCGGCTCATACTACTGGATGGCACTGCTATTCAGAGTCTTCGGTGATTCGATCCTGGTCCCCCGAGCGGCGCTCATCGTGTACGGCGGCATATTTTCCGTTCTCACCTACCTGCTGGCCCGGCGGGTGTGCTCGCGCACGACGGCGCTTCTTACAGTCTACCTGCTTACACTGACCTGCCTGCCGTTTGTCTTCTTCCCTCTGCACAACTGGGACAGCACGCTTTGGGCTCTCGTGGCGCTCTATTTCGCGGTCCGGTTCCTGGAGGCGCCCCACTGGGGATTTGCGTCGGCAGCAGGCGCCTTTACATCGCTGACCTGCCTTTTCGAACAATCCAAGGGCGCCGGATTGGCGCTAGGCCTTGCAATGGGTTTCGGAGTGATTATTCTCGCGGAGCGCGGGAAGAAGCGAAATACAGAGATTCTTCGCTCTCCTCGCGATGACAATGAATGGGCCAGGGGTGACCCTCGTGAAGGAAGGTCCCGCAGCCGGTTGCCACACCTGTGGGCCTTCCTGTTGGCGTTCGCGTTGCCCGTCCTGATAACTGTGGCATACTTCGCCGCGCAGCACGGCCTGCCAGAGATGCTGGCGGATTGGCTTTGGCCTTTGCAGCACTCTACGGCGGTTCGCAATGCCTATGGGTTCATGGAATTACCTGAGAAGGTCGGGGTGGGGCCGTGGGGCTATCGCCTGGCTCTGATCGTGCTCTTGAGCCCGTGGTTTATCGTTTTGGCGCTGCCCGTTTTGGCGGTCGGTCCCCTGGGCTATTGGCTTCTGCGTCTCAAGCGGGGGGAGCAATCCAATGTGAGCAGGTATTATATTCTGGTGGCCGCCACGCTAGTGGGATTATTAGTCTCCACTCTGGCGAGCCGGCCGGACTTTGTCCACTTCCTGTTTCAAGCGCCAATGTTTTTCGTGATCCTGGCGTGGGGTCTTGATAAATCGCGTTTCAAATCGCGGCTCGACCAGGACACTCAAAGCTTGGTGAAGTATTATATTTTCCTGTCTTTCACCGCCCTCGGGGTGGTGCTTCTCGGCGGCCCTCTTCGCGCCCACACCGTGCTCGAAACTAGGCGTGGCGAGCTTCGAGCTGCAGGACCGGATCCCGCCCTCCAGGAGTTGCAGGCTCGCGTTCGCCCCGGGCAGAAAATCCTTGTATACCCGTTTCAACCTCTTTACTATTACTTGACTTCAACCTCTAATCCTACTCGCTATGAATTTCTGCACTTGGGAATGCACACCCCGGAACAGTTTGCCGAAGCGATGCAGGAGCTTGCTGCGGACCGGACGCCTTTGGTGTTGTTCCAGCCCTCCTTTTCAGACATCATCGGGTTAAGCTGGCCGGGGACGCCGACAAGGGTTCTGGCGCAAACAGATCCGGTAATGGAGTATGTTCTCGCCAACTACCGGGCGTGCACCGCACGAACCGCCTTGCAGTCCTGGCAAATCGTTTTTTTGGTGCGAAAGGACTTGAGTTGCACAGGCCCGCTTTGACGATGCAGATGAATGAGAACGTCATTCCGAGGTTTCGAGGATGGTTGCCAATTGCGCAGGCGGAAAGGCCCCTTGAGGTTTGGGCGCCTACCCGAGAAGATGTGAAAGGGTCGCGCTGATGGATCTTGTCAAATCAAAGCAACGAGCGACGAGCCCTGCCCGTTCGGATGATGGTAAACGAGCCGGGCCGCGGGGACCGGTAGCCGCAGACCTGGGAGCCAAATCACTTCTGCTCCCCGAGAAGCTGCCCCTAGAGAGGTGGATTGCGCTCGGTGTCTTCACGATCTCGTTATTTTACCTGTGCCTTTTCCGAAGATACACCTCGCTCGATCCGGACGAAGGAATCATTCTCCAGGGCGCCCAACGAATCGTCCAGGGACAGGTTCTCTACCGGGATTTCTTCTCCTTCTTTACCCCGGGTTCTTACTATCTTCTGGCGCTGCTCTTCAAAGTTTTCGGCAGTTCGATGCTGGTGGCCCGCACCGCGCTCGCAGTCTACGGGGCTTTCTTTTCTGTATTCACCTATCTCCTGGCACGGCGAGTTTGCTCCCGCTGGGTGGCGTTAGCGGCCGCCTACTTGGTCACCTGGACGTGCCTGCCCTGGCGGTTTATGATTCTACACAACTGGGACAGCACGCTGTGGGCCTGCGCGACCGTGTATTGCGCCGTATGGCTTCTCCAGGCTCCGCGCTGGGGATGGGCTCTCGCTACGGGGAGTTTCGCGTCACTAACAGTACTTTTCGAGCAATCGAAGGGAGCGGGATTGGTCCTGGGGCTTGGCCTTGGTCTCATCCTCCTTGTGCTGTTCGCCCGCAGCACCCTCCGGCTGATTCAAGGGCAGTGGGTAACGCTCGGGATTGGCCTCGCGTGGCCTTTCGCCCTGACCCTTGTATACTTCGCTGCGCACCACGGGCTGCCGGCTATGCTGGCGGACTGGTTCTGGCCGCTCCAAAACTATTCGAAAGTGAACAGCGTGCCCTACGGCTACATGAATTGGTCAGACCAGAGCCGTGAGAGGCTTTTCGGCTCCGGCCCCTGGCTGGTGCGGGCGATAGCATCCTTCACAGTGAGCCCCGGCTTTCTCCTTCCGGTGTTGCCGATCATCGCGATTGTGCTGCTGATCTACTGGCTGCTGAAAGTGAAAAGGGAGAAGCTGGCTGTGGACCGCGCTGCCTACTACATTCTTGTGTGCTCCAGCATTCTAGGATTGCTGTTCTCGGTCCTTATTTCGCGCGCCGACATCCTCCACTTTGCGTATCTGACGCCCCTCCTCTACCTCGTTCTTGCCTGGGTGATGGACGGCGCCGACGTTCGCGGTCAATTGATCAGGTTTACCAGGCCTCTCGTTTCCTTGGGCATCCTCATCACGTTCACAGCCCTCGGCATGGCTTTTCTGGTGAGAACTCGGAATGCCAAGTCGGTCATCGAGACCAGGCGCGGCCTGATACTAGGCAGGTCATCCGACCCAATCCTGGAGTACGTTCAGGCTCACGTTCCCGCCGGTGCGAGGATTCTGGTCTATCCTTATCTCCCGCTCTATTACTATCTGACCGCAACTTCTAGTCCCGTTCCCTATGAATACTTGCAGCCGGGGATGCACACACCTGAACAGGAGCAGGAAGTCATTCGGGATGTCTCCCAAGACCGGACAGCGGTAGTGCTTCTCGAGCCGGCCTTTAACGACAAGATCCCTACCTCTTGGCCAAACACCCCTCTGCGGGCGCTGACGCGGGACCGCGTGGCCGACTACATACTTGCAAACTATCGCCCGTGCAGGGTTCTGGTCTCTGCCTCCGACTGGGACTGGCGGTTTGTGTTCATGGTTCGCAAAGACCTTGTCTGCCCTGACACGCCCCACAGCGACCACCGCCTTCCCTCTGGCGGGCAACCTTAGGCTATGAAGTAACGCGAATATGTCCTTTATGCACACTTTTCACAATTCAACTACAATGCCGCACGGGGGAATCCTCAACGCGGCAGACAGTCAACGAGATTGTTACAATGGCTTCGTTCGCAAGCAATTAAAGAGTCCCGGACTTTGAACAGTGATGCAGGCGAGGGAAGGCGGATGATGCACAAGACGGCCTAGACCGAAGGGGAATCATGAGATTGGTAATGAGTCCTGAACGCAAGCGCCTTGCCGGACACATGTTCATTGGGCTGTGCTTTCTGTACCTGGCGGTGGTTTGGCCGCCAAGCTATTTCATCGATTCCGCGATCGCTGGGTATTTCATCGTACTTGCCGATTCTTTCCTCCGGCAGATCGACCCAGATGAGCGAGCGACCAATTTTCGCGTGGCGTCGCTGCTGGTTGTTTTCACAGTAATCGTTCTTCCGATTGCTGAATCTCTTGAAGCCGCGGCCCGTCCAGCAACGATGGACGGATTATTTCGAGCCGCCGACATGCACCTTGGCTTGGACGGATTTGCTTTGTCGCGTTTCTGTTTGGCCCATGCCTCGACTTATTATCTGACAATCGGAGTGTACTCAAGCCTGCCTTTGGTTATGGCCCTGGCGTGGATTGCGAGCCGCTCGTTTGTTTACCTTGGCGCGGCGCTTGGGGGCAGCTTGCTGGCCCTTCCGTGTTATCTCCTTTTCCCTGCGGTCGGCCCGCAGTACGCTTTCATTGGTTGGCCGGGACACACGGCCCAGCTTCAAGCAGTCGTCGGTGCAGGGCACCCGCGGAACTGTATGCCATCGATGCACTTCACTTGGGCGGCCTTGGCCGCCGTCAATGTCCGAGGGCGATGGCAGCCGCTATTTTTCGCCTATGCCGGACTCATGGGCCTGGCGACCGTGGCTAGTGGTGAGCACTACTCTATTGACGTTCTTGCTGCCATACCTTTTCTTTTGGGCATTCAGTGGGCAGCTCGGCGACTCGGAAGGAAATACAGTCCTGTCGCACCATCAGCGAGGATCCTGGCGGGAGAGAGCCGGGACGATCTCAAATGAAGTGATCGAGCAAGGCAATTTCCAGCTTTACCGTGTCTTGACTCCAAATGAGCTGGGGAAGAGGTGAACGTGAGTATTGAGAGGCGTCATTCAATCACACTGGATGAGATCACGGCCTTTCAATTCGACTGTAAGAAGTGCGGAGTAACGACGCGCGTGTTTATTGCCCGGTTGCCTTTGGGGGAACAAAACTACCGAATCGAGAGGCAATCGAAGCAATTGGGAAGTTCCTCTCGCTTCACGTTATGCGACACTCTGTCGACATCTTGAAGGCAATAGTTTTACCAAATGTATACACCTTGGGCCTTAGTCGTGTCTCCGGCCATCGAGCAGCGAATTGGATCCACCAGCTCTCGCAGTCTCTTCGCCCTTGTGAATCGTAGCCTTTTATCGATAAAGCCCGTAACTTATTGATATATTTGGAGGCCGCTGCGTGTTTTTGAGCCCTCATCAAAAGTCTAATTATGTGGTCCTCGACTTGCATCATATTGAACGGTTTGAGTTTCCCGGCCGGAGGTTTCGTGGCCGGTGCGGCTCTGTTCAACATTACACGAGAAGGAGTTTGGCTATGGCTAATTCAGTTGTGAGTATCCTCGCCCGGTTGCACAGGGAAGAGGGCGGCCAAGGCATGGTGGAGTATGTGTTGATTATCGCCTTGGTTGCTCTCGCTGCCACCGCGGGAATGACTACCTTGGCAAAAGCCATCAACAGTGCTTTCAATGTGGTTGGGAGTCTCCTCAACTCGTACGTTTAGTGGCTCCTATGGTCTGGATGGCTTGATGGGACCTGCAGGGTCTCAGGGTCAGGCGGTTCGCCCATCGGAAGCGGCAGGTATGATACTCGCTCGTTGATTGGGCCGTCTGGCGGCGCGGGGGAGCTCTGCCCGAGAGGCCAAGCTGGCCCGGCCTTGTTTGTCAAGATAGCCCGGACGATAGTTCTGGGCTCGGAAGCAAGTGCGGCGGGAGTGTGCGTTTCCCGTCAGCTCTTTGGTGTGTATTGCGCCCACTAAGCTGTACAAAGGTAAAGTGGAGATTTTACTGATGCTTGGAGCCGCGGTTTGTGCTATAGCCGGCGCGGTGAGTGACGTACGTTCAAACCGCATCCCGAACTGGCTGACTTACGGAGGTCTCGCGCTTGCCCTAACACTTCGGGCCGCCGTGGGAGGCTGGAGAAGTTTGGAACAGGGAGTGGGCGGCATATTGCTTGGCGGCGGAGTCTTCTTTGTGTTTTTCCTGGTACGTGGCATGGGAGCGGGGGATGTAAAGCTGATGGCCGCTGTGGGCGCCTGGGTGGGCCCTCATCCAACCTTGAGTGTGCTGATCGCCACCGCTCTGGCGGGCGGCGTCCTCGCCGTGGTTTACATGGTGTTTTGCAAACGGGTTGGCAGCACTTTTCGGAATCTTGGTGTGCTTCTGCGCTTTCATCTTCGGTCCGGTGTCCAGCCCCATCCAGAACTCAACCTTCAGGGTCCCGAAACCATTCGGCTGCCTTATGGATTAGCTATTGCCATGGGAACACTTTATCTGCTTATTTCAGCAAGCCATATCTCGGGGGTGATCTACGGACACTAAGCGGCTTGGGTTGGCAATGTTAATTGCGATCGCTCTCGCCAGCGTCATCACGTTTGTGGTATATCGTCGGCTGAGCAAAAGCGCAACTCATATCCAGATGATCCAAATCGTTGTCGCAGCCAAGGACGCGCCCGCGGGCGTGGCATTGGCAGCCGCGGATGTGAATCTCATCCCGTGGCCGGCGAGCGTCCCTTTGCCGGGTTCCTTTACGAAGGTTGAAGACGTGGCGGGTCGGCCGCTGATCTATCCGCTGGGCAAGGGAGAGCCCGTCATGGCCAGAGACTTGGCCATACCCGGTTCAGGGATTGGGCTCTCGGTCAAGATCCCTGCCGGAATGCGGGCTACCTCAGTTCGTTCTAATGAGGTCGTGGGTGTGGCAGGTTTCCTTTATCCGGGCTCTACCGTTGATGTTCTAGGGACTTTCAACATTCCGGGCAATCCCAATCCCATAACCGAGACTTTGTTGCAGAACGTCCAAGTCTTGACGGCAGGCACGCAAATCGAGCCGGATCCAACAGGCAAACCCCAGACTGTCAATGTGGTGACTCTACTCCTCAGCCCCGAAGATTCGCAGAAACTTCTTATGGCCAGCACGCAAAGCACGATTCAGTTCGTATTACGCAACGGGGCCGACCAAGGGAAGGAAATCGTCAAACCCACCAGGCTGGACGAATTGATTGCCACGGCTAAACCTCCAGTGCCCCCGCCCGCGCCGGGTCGTCCCAGGGCAGTCAAGCCGGCGCCTCAAACTCCGCCGCCCTCGGTGTATGTAGTGGAGGTCATCCAGGGGCAGACGCGCAATGAGCAGAAGTTTTCATCCGGGACTCCCCAAGAGGGCGGTGGCAAGCGCCAATGAGAAACTTATCTGCAACTCGGACACCGGTACTTGTTTGGACCCTTGGTTTGATCTTGGCGGGCGGGAAGTGCTTCGCGCAAGGGACCCCTGTTTCGCCGGAGGGTCAGCCCCTTCACATCCTGGTCGGCAAGTCGGTCGTTATAAACCTCCCATCACGCTTGAAGCGTGTGCTGACAAGCAATCCAGCCGTGATTGAGGCTCTGGTCACGAGCCCTATGCAACTGGTGGTGGAGGCCAAGGCTGCCGGAAAGAGCAGCCTGATCCTGTGGGACGAGACTGGCAGCTCCCGAATGCTGGATGTGTCTGCGGATCTGGATTTGACGGGTCTTCGGGCCGCTATACAGAGAGCGTATCCCGATCAATCAATCCAGGCACAGGCCGACGAAGGCAAGATCATCCTGAGCGGAACGGTGGGAGGTCAGCCGGCTGTGGACGACCTCACAAAGATGGCGGGCCTCTACTCCAAGGACATCGTGGACTCGCTGACAACAGTTCCTCACCCACTACGGCAGATCCTTCTGGAAGTCAAGGTCGCTGAAATCGACCGAACCAAGCTAGAGCAATTCGGCTTCAACATACTCAGCACTGGGACAAACACCATCGGCACGGCCTCCACGCAGCAATTTGGCGCCATTTCAGGTGCAGGAGGAGGACCTTTCAGTGTCTCCGCTCCGTATTCGCCGACGGGCTTCGGAATGACCAACCTGCTAAACATCTTCCTGTTTCGCCCCGACCTTAACCTGGGCATGATGCTCGAGGACCTCCAAACAAAGACCGTGGCGCAAATCCTTGCTGAACCAAACCTCCTTGCCCTCGACGGCAAGAAAGCGAGCTTCCTAGCCGGGGGTGAATTCCCCATCCCGGTGTTGCAGGGAGGAACGACCATCGGGGCCGTCACGATCCAATGGCGACCGTTCGGTGTCAAACTGGATTTCACGGGACATATCAGCCCCGGCAATACCATTCGCCTGGAAGTTTCGCCGGAGGTCAGCACTCTCGATTATACCAATGCTCTGACTATATCGGGTTTTACCGTGCCGGCCATTTCAACCCGCCGCGCGGAGACAGAAGTCGAGCTGAGGGATGGACAATCTTTTGGAATCGCTGGGCTTCTGGATCAGAGAGTGACAGCTATAATGAATAAGATGCCGGGGATCGGTGACTTACCTATTCTGGGGCAGCTATTTCGGTCGAGATCGAACACCCTGAGCCGATCGGAGCTCGTGGTTCTTGTGACACCCCACATTGTCGATCCCGTGAACACCGGGAAACAGATGACGGCGACGCCGAAGCCTGCAATACCCTATCTGCAAACGCCGAAATACGACCGGGATCTACCAAGCCACAAGGAGCTTGAGAAACCTGCTCAACAGACTACACCCAAACAAGAACCGTGACCATGGACACTAAAGAGAGCGCGGGAATTCCTTTCGCCGAGGGCCCTCCCTCTCGAGAATCGCTCTCGCTCGTTGCAATCTGTCTGGATGCCGAATCCGAAGCGGCGTTGAAGCAGTTTGTGGAAGGAACCCCTTTTCTTCGGCTGCAAGCTGAGGCGCACAGCTATCCTGCCGAAGAAGACACCAGCCTCACGTGGATGCAGCCACCCGGGCCAGACATCTGCCTGATCGACTTCGACCGAGACCACGCAAATGCAAGCACCACGGCAGAACGAATTCACGAGCGATTGCCGGGCACCGCCCTATTCGCGATCTCGTCGCACTCCCAACCCGACCTGATTATCGAAGGCATGCGCTGTGGCTGCAGCGAGTACCTCGTCAAACCTGTGGGCGCGGAGCAACTGTGGAAAGCGGTCGCACGTGTGGGTGTACGCAAACGAGAAAGGCATGCACCATTCAGCGGTCAAGTGCTGACTTTCCTCGGGGCCAAGGGTGGGGCGGGAGCGACCACCATTACCACGCATCTCGCGGCACTCTTGGCAAAGTGCTGTTCGCGCAAAACACTCCTGATCGATCTTCATCCGGGCTGTGGTGAAGCTGCCCTTTTCCTCGGCCTGACTGAACATCAGTATCACTTTTACGAACTCGTCGAGAACGTGGACCGGCTTGACTCGGAGTTACTTCAGAGTTTCGTATTGCACCACTCGAGTGGCCTGGACTTGCTGCCGGCGCCGGAAATCAAGGACCGGGTGCGTGACGTATTACCTGAGTCAGTCGGACAGGCGGTCGCCTTTCTCCGCACCAAGTACGAGTTTGTCTTGATCGACTGCTCTCCAGGCCTGACAAATCAAAACCTCGCCGTGATCACTCACTCCGACCATGTTTACATCATCACCGTTGCCGAGGTGGCTGCCTTGCGGAACGTGGCGCGTTTGTTGGACTACTTTACCCGCCGAGAGTTCGGTCAAGACAAAGTAGACGTGATCGTCAACCGTCATAACGCGAAGAACAATGTGATCACTGACGCCCAAATTGAAAAGGCCATTCGGAAGAAGATTTTCTTGAAGGTCCCGAACCAATACCAGCAGGTGATTCAGACAATCAATGCTGGTGATCCCTCCGCACAGTTATCGAACTCCGCAGTTGCACGCAGTTTATTGTCGTGGGCGGAGGCTCTGGGCGGCAAGCCGGACGCCCAGGCCGGGAAAAAGAAATGGGGTAAATCTTTCCTGGGTTTGTTCGGCTATAAAAGCTGACTTCCGGAAAGGGCCTTGCTGAGAGTTGGGAGAATCAAACGTCATGGCAACAATCTCAAACCAGGCTGAGACATTATCGGGAACTGACGCGAAGAAAAAAACAGGCATTCCCTTCAAAGTTTACCAGGAACTCAAGTCCGCGGTGCATCGGGACCTACTCAACAAAGTTGATTTGGAGCGGATTGCCTCCATGCGCGACGGCCGCATTCGAAGCCAGGTCTTTGTGGTCATCCAGGAACTCGTTTCGGCGCTCAGCACCCCGATGAGCGCGCCGGAGCGCGAGCAACTGGCTCGCGAGGTGCTTGACGAAGTATTCGGGTTGGGTCCGCTGGAGCCCCTCCTGCAAGATCCGACCCTTAGTGACATCCTTGTCAATACCCACAAGCAAGTGTATGTAGAACGCGCGGGGATCCTTGAAGAAACCGGCGTAAGGTTTAAGGATGACGCTCACCTGATGCACATCATTGATAAGATCGTCGCTGCCGTTGGTCGCAGGGTCGACGAATCTTCCCCGATGGTGGACGCGCGCCTAGCGGACGGCTCAAGAGTTAATGTGATCATCCCGCCCCTCGCGATCGATGGACCCATACTGTCAATCCGGCGCTTCGGCCATGTGCCCCTGACGGCGGACGATCTGATAGCAAACCGAACCCTGACACCGCCCATGCTGGAGATTCTCAAGGGGGCGGTGAAAGCACGGCTCAGCATGGTCATCTCCGGGGGGACCGGCGCCGGTAAAACAACCTTCCTCAATGTGCTTTCCGGATTCATTTCTGATAAAGAAAGAATCGTTACGATCGAAGACTCGGCGGAGCTACAGCTCAAGCAACGCCATGTCGTCCGCCTCGAATGCCGCCCCCCCAACGTCGAGGGCAAAGGCGCAGTGAAACAGCGCCAACTCGTGATTAACAGCCTGCGAATGCGGCCCGACCGGATCATCATAGGCGAGGTTCGTGGCGAAGAGGCTCTGGACATGCTCCAAGCTATGAACACGGGGCATGACGGCTCGCTCACAACTATTCATGCCAACAGTCCTCGTGATGCCATCTCGCGCATGGAAACCATGGCGCTAATGGCTAACTTGAATCTTCCTGAAAGGGCCCTTCGCCAACAGATTTCGTCCGCAATCACTATTGTCATCCAAGTGTCTCGTATGAGCGACGGGACACGGAGAGTGACGCATCTGGTGGAAATCACGGGCATGGATGAAGACGTGGTGAGCATGCAGGACATCTTTTTGTTTGAAAAACGAGGTGTGGGACCCGGCGGACATGTGCTCGGACAGTTTTCAGCCACGGGCATACGTCCGAAGTTCGCGGAAAAGCTAAAAGCCTCTGGCATTATTTTGCCAGCAAGCATGTTTGAACATTCTTATCAAGTCTAGATACGCCGAGGTTTTCTTATGTCTCTCGTGCTGCTATTCGCTATGCTTTTCGTCTTGACCTTAGTTGTTCTGATTTGGGTCTTAAGGCCGACCAAAGCCGAAGCCGATATTCAGCGGCGGTTGTCAAGCATCGGAAAAACATACGGATTTGACACCGAGGACACCACCATTCTGAAGCAGGAAGAGCTCAGTTCGATTCCCCTGCTGAACGATTTGTTGCAGCGTATTCCGGGCGTTCTGAACCTGCGGCACCTGATAAGGCAAGCTGGTCGCAAATGGACCGTCGCTCCGGTACTTCTCGGGTCGCTCGTGGGGGCTCTCGTGGCGGGGTGGGCAGCCAGCATGTTCACACCAGCTCTTCCGTTAGTTCTGCTCGTGGCAGTTGCAGTGGGCTCTGTGCCGTACGCATATTTGTTCTTGCAGAGGCAGGCCCGGTTGCGGCGCTTCGAAGAAGTCCTTCCCGGCGCGATTGACCTGATGTCTCGGGCCCTGAGAGCCGGACATGCCGTGGCTTCCGTAATTGAGATGGTTTCGCAGGAAACTGCAGAACCTGTCGCTTCAGAATTCCGCACCGTTTTCGAAGAACAGAACCTAGGGCTCCCGTTGCGTGAGGCCATTGTTGGGCTGGCTAATCGAGTGCCCCATGAGGACGTCCACTTCCTCGCGACGGCGATTCTCGTTCAGAAAGAAACCGGAGGCAATCTCGCCGAAATCCTGGACAAGGCGGCGTTCATTATGAGGGAGCGCGCGCGGCTTGAGGGACAGGTGCGAATCTATACGGCTCAGGGCCGACTGAGCGGTTGGGTCCTGTGTTTGATGCCATTCGCCATGTTCCTTCTGTTGTCTCTGTTGAACCCCGAATACGAAAGGAAACTGTGGACAGACCCTTTGGGGATGCATTGCGTTTATGGGGGTCTAATTCTGATGGCAATCGGGATTCTTGTGGTCCGGAAAATCACCGACGTCAAAGTGTAATGCTATGAATCTCCTGATCATCGCCATTGGAATCGGACTTTCGATCACTTTTTTCGCGATCTTCTTGTTGTTTACTCCCCCCTCTCGCCAGAGTGAACTGTTGAGCGAGGTCACGTCTCGGGCATACCAATCAGAGGATGTGGGTCTCCATCAAGAGCGATTTAGTGCCGAGAGTTTGACCAGGCCGCTGGGATCGCTCCGTAGGTTATTCGGCGGCCCCCCCAATCCCGAAATTGTCCGCCGCCTCTTGCTTGCTGGCTACCGAAAGCCCTTTCATGCCGACACCTTCTTAGGCGCGAAGTTGACTCTGCCAGCAGTCGCTGGAGTTGGGGTCGCCTTTTTCGTGCAGGACAATGTGATCCTCTGGTTTGTCCTAGCTTTATTGGTGGGTTTCATAGCCCCGGACTTATGGCTCAGCCACGCCATCAACAAAAGGCGTGAACGCATCCAACGCAGCCTTCCGGACGCATTGGATCTCCTTGCGATCTGTACGGAGGCTGGGCTGGGACTGGATCAAGCCATCGTGAGAGTCGCCCAAGAACTGCGTCTCAATCACTCCGAGTTGAGCGAAGAACTCATTCAGATCAACCTGGAGCAGCGGGCTGGCAACCCTCGCCTCGGGGCTTGGCGCAGCATGGCAGACCGAGTCGGTCTTGAGAGCGTCCGATCCTTCGTCAACATGCTCGTGCAGACGGAACGCTTTGGAACACCAATCTCAAAAGCGTTGGCAGTATTTTCCGATACCTTGCGCCTTCAACGAAGACAACGAGCGGAAGAGCTTGCCGCCAAGACGACGATTAAGCTGCTCTTCCCTCTCGTTATCTTCATTTTCCCCAGTATCTTCATCGTAATCCTAGTGCCGGCGGTCATAACTCTCATTAGGAGTTTTGGCCAGTTTATTAAGTAGGAATTTACTGTACTGTTAACTCGGAGGTGGTTTGTGGACAACGTTACATTGATACGTGTGGTGGCAGGAATTCTCGCCGTGGTCGTGGCCATCATTTTGGTTTATAGGGTGAAGCGAAATACCAGCGGTCAAAAGTCTCATTCAGACTTTTAGCGATTCTCTCAAGCAGGGTTAGCCAAATTCTTGAGGTGGGAGATAAGTCGTGGACAACGTCACGTTAATACGAGTGATTGCGGGAATTCTCGCCGTGGTCGTGGCCATCATTTTGGTCTACAGGATGAAGCGAAACGCGCCTCGCTAAACTCGGATCGCGACTCGCGGAGGGATACGGCGGCGAAGGAATCATGCATGGCTGAGAATAGCGGCAGTGTCTATGTTTACAACCAGACGAGGGAAACCTTTCTGGCCTTCCGGGTCAAAGTGGCTGACTCGGGTTTGAGCCGCATGGTTGGACTTCTCGGCAAGCGGTCCCTGGAGCCAGAGGGCGGCGTTTGGATCGTGCCTTGCAATTCCATCCACACGATCGGTATGCTTTTCGCCATCGATGTGGTGCTGCTTGACAAGGACTTCAAGGTCGTCGCTCTGCACGAATTAGTCCGGCCATTCTCAATCACGCGGCCGAATTTTCGTGCCGAAAGCGTCATCGAGCTTCCGCCTCACACGATTTTCAAAAGCGGAACCATGGTCGGCGATCAGTTCGTGATCGAGCGCTACGAAGCCAGCCGGGCCGCATCGGTTGCCTCGCGGACGGCGCTCCCATAGGCAAACAGTGAAATCTCCTGGCGACTAGCGCGATAGGATAGCCGGGAAACTGGTCGGCCGTGGATCGTAGGGGATGGCTCGAATAGAAGCCTCTCTGAGACGATAGATGAACTTGCGCAAAGCCATGCCCGCGGCGCGCGTACCCACTCCGGCGGGGTCGGCCAGCTCTGACTCACCGAGAGGTTTGGATGCATTCTCCAATTCCCGCAGGCAGGATACCTGTTGCGCGGGCGGGTGGTGCCGCCGGGAGAGCAGGGAGTGTTCCTCTGTCCCTCGCTAGAATGAAAGCACAAATCGGGTGGTAGAAGTCTCATGCGAAAACTTCTGGCCGGTTTTGGCGCGGCTATACTACTGATCTTGCCGTTGGGGAAAATCCCAGCTGTCCCCTTCCCCAACCGGGAGATGAAGGAACTCAAGAAACGCCAAAAAGAAGAACGGAGGATGCTCAGGCAGCAACAGCATGCCATGAACAAAGTCATGGAGCAGCATGGGCAATCCAGCGACTCACACGTGCGCTTCAAACACGATCTGAAGATGCAGCAGCAGATGCTACAAAGAAGCCAAAAGGACGGAACTCGACGTCTGAAGGAGAATCATAAATCTGTAAAGCGACCGCATCCACTAACCTGAAGGATCCCCTCCCGCGCCTGAAGTTCCTCCTATGGTATTGAGCTAAGAATCGAGGCCTGGATAGTGGGAGCGATTAATCTGCCTTGGGGCGCCTCGATTGTAGCCCTCTCGCAGAAGGTCTCGGCAGCGAACCGGCGCATTTGAGTTGGTCCACCTGCAATTCTTGGCTTCGCGGCGTAACCTCGCGCTATGCGGATTGAACCTCAGTTTCCTTGTTGCTGCGGCCTTCGAGTGGATGTATATATATATGTGGAGCAGGACTCTATCCTTTCTTACCGGAGGTTTCTATGGCATGGTCCTTGGGATTGATTGGCGGGTGTGTGATACTGCTTGCTTTACTGGCAGTCTATGTCCCTACGATTTACATGCGCAAAACGGACAAAGTCATCGGGCTGCTAGAGAAAATTGAGGCTAACACTCGCAAATAGTTGCTCGTTCAATTCTTGGATTAAATCGGCGCTTGGTCGATTTAAACCGGAATTTCTTTAAATTATTTCAAAAAGAAAAGCACGAAAAGAAAGAACTCCAAAGACAACTGCGAGAAGCGTACGAAGTACGCTAAGCTTAATCTCGCTTCGCGCCCTTGTGTCTCACGGGGCTTGTGGGGACAGGCTTTGGCACAACATGCGCCTGAAACAATGCGGCGCTGCGCTTACCGTCGTTTCAGAAACTTGCTCTTCTGGAATACCTGCGAAGAAGCAGCACGTCTCGCAGAGCCTGCCCGCTCGGGTGGTGGGGCTTGGCCGAGATCACCTGGCTCAAGTTGGGCGGAGGCGCAATCCGTACTGAAGTCCAAGATCCCTTCTCCCGGCAGATAGTGATAGGGGGGGCAGCACTTCCGAATTTCCTTGCGGGTTGCGAACACCATAGAGTGGAACTGCACTTCGATCGAGCGTTTCAACTCGCCCCCTGGCGTCTCGCCGAGCAAAAGGGAAAAGGAATCGACCTTTCCGGCGAGCTTCACCAAATGGCTCGATCCATTCCTCAGAATCTCAGGAAGTTGAACCACTGCGATGGTCTTTGGCATACGCACATCCTTTCCCGGGTCATGGCCCGGAGCTGAAAATTGAGATTTGACACAGAGGATTGCTGATCCCTTTGACATGCCCGAATACGTCATTGAAGCATGCCAGCTCACGATGAATTCAATCAGGCCCGCGTACAAAGCCCCATGCTTCCCAAAATAGTCCTTGAGCCAACAGGGAAACGCGAAAGCTTCAAACTCAATCTTCGGTGTGCCTAAGGCAGCGAGGGCACAAATTTCCTGCTCGGGATGGCAATCTTTGCCACACCGATCCCCGGGCAGGTAATCCCCGCCCCTGCTGTTGTTCCAGAGGCCTGACCCCACAACCCAGGGCGATCTTCGCCTCCAAGTTGCATCCCCACGGAATCCCACCTGAGCAGGTGGTGTTTTCCAGGGGTCTGACCTTGCAGCCGCAGCCAATCTTCGCGGCGGGGATCTGTCATCGTGACGTCGCACGCGAGCGGCTTGTGGTGGACCGTGACAATCACGGCGGTGTGGACTCCCTTGCTCCCGACTGAGTTGTTCGTTCACGAATTGGAACGACTTCGATGGAGAGAACGTGCTAATGAAGTTCTGCATATTTCCTCCCGGCTCCCGGACTCTCGAAAGCCCGAATCCGTGTGCGCATGTTTTGATGATGGTTTGTGTCAACTGTGGGCGCCTTGCTCAGGCTGGTCACACATAAATGCCAGTGTGTATGCGCCATTCCTGGCAAGATGGCCATGCAGTTCCGGTTGCTGGAGTAGGTCGGTTGAAAGCTCGTGGGGCCGCTTAGGGTTCTCGCCGGTCGGCGCGGCCCCCTCATAGTTTTTCAGTAAGTTGCCGATAAAGAAGCTATGGAGAAAAGACTACCGACGGGAATCCGGTCCCGACGCGCGCGGGCGCTGCTGTCGCTCCTCCTCGCGATGGCCTGCTCAGGCTGTCGAAAAAACCCCCTCGCCCAGCAACCGGTGACGATCACTTTCTCCTGCCTCAATGATTGGCACAGCCCGTCCAAGCTTGGCCCGGAGGCGATTGCTGAATTCACACAGCAAACGGGTATTGTCGTCAGGACGTTGCCGTATGGTGAGGAACTCGCGCAGCGGCGGGCCCAGGACTTGGTATGGCTGGAACGGCACTCGAGCACGCCAGACGTCTACGAGACCGACATCATCGAACTTCCCGGAATAGCCGAGCACATGATCGACCTCGCTCCGTTTATCGGCGAAGGTGCGAAGAGCTACATGCCCACAATCCTCAACAATTTCATCTCCAACGGCAGGCTCGTAGCCGTCCCGAATAATACCGATGTCGGCCTTTTCTTCTACCGTTCGGACCTGCTGCGAAAGTACGGATATCCGGGGCCACCTCGGACCTGGGATGAATTGGGGAAAATGGCGTCCGTCATTCAGGCGGGAGAAAGGGCCGCCGGAATCAAGGACTTTTGGGGGTTTGTATGGGAGGGAGCGGCGTGGGAGGGTCTGACCTATACAGCCCTCGAATGGCAGGCCTCCTCGGGCGGTGGGCACATCATTGAGCCCGACGGTACCATCAGCGTCAATAATCCATGCACGATCGCAGCTTTGAGGAGAGCGAGGGGCTGGGTTGGGTCCATCTCGCCGCCGGGCGTGATTGCCTACCGCATGGAAGACGTTTTCAACATCTGGCAATCCGGTCGCGCGGCCTTCATGCGTAACTGGCCTTACGCCTATCTAATCGGCAACCAGCCGGACTCATGGGTCAGAGGCAAGTTTGATGTCACCTACCTGCCGAGCGGGGGCGTGGGCCACACTGGAACGGTAGGGGGATGGCAGTTCTCGGTATCCAAATACTCGGCGCATCCTCGGGAAGCGGCTGAGTTCGTGCTGTATCTCACCAGCCGCGAGGCGCAGTTACGGTTCACGCGGGAGTTGGGATGGACACCTGCCAGGCTGGACTTATACGATGATCCGGAAGTGCTTCGAGCCAATCCCTATTATCGTTGGCTGAAGGATGCCTTGCCCCGCATAATCGTGGCACGGCCCGCATTGGTCACAGGGAAGTCGTATACGGCGGTTTCCGATGCCTACGCGCAGGCAGTGCATTCGGTTCTAACGGGAGAGAAAAGTGCACCCGACGCGATGGCCGGCCTCGAGAAGACTCTAGCCGAGGTAACCGGATACAGAATCCGGACATCGGCGGGGGCGGCGCCCATCCCGGCGGGGTCATTGCTGCCATGATTCCCAAGCCCTCACGGCACCGCTGGCATCGGCCAGCGGGCGTCCGGAAGCAGTGGCCCGCGTGTCCCGCTCGCAACAGCCGGCACTCTTATGGTGAGTTGTCCCCGAGAGCGTCCCCCCACTCTCCGTGGGGTATCCCGCAAAGGTGGCATGTGCCTGTGAGAGCACAAGAACTGCGCGCGCCCCTGGAAGTTCCCCTGATTCTGGATCCCCTTGGATTTGCGCTGCCTTTCGCCCCTAGGGGTGCGTGCTTTTGGCCTGTCCTGCCAGTAGGTACTTCGGATGTACATTGAACGTCTCAGCATCCGTGCTCGGCTTACACTGTCGTACGCACTCGTAGTGCTTCTGATGCTCTCGGGTGTGGCGGTTGCACTTTGGCAATTCAACAGCCTCCGAACCAAAGCTCAGCGCATGTCCGAAATCGATGTAGAAGCGCTCGCAGCATTGCACGTCCATATGAGCGTGCTAAACTTTTTCGAGTGCCTCCACGATGTGGTGGACTCGCGGTCGGCCGACCAGTTTGTTACGGTGGCCGGACCGCTCCGGGAGTCGGTCCTGGCTGCCGCCGAACAGGCGAAGAATGCACTGCAATCGAACCCTGCCGATGCGCAGCGGCACGCGCTTTTGGCGGACACGCTCTCGAGCGCCAGCATCTCGCTCGCCACCCAGACCGATATCATGTTGGAACTGGCGAGGGCCGGTGACTGGCAGGCGCTGCAGCTTCGCTTTGATAAACAGGTGAAGGCAATCACCCAGATTACCAGTAGCGTGGTCGCGCAGGTTGACGCGGAAGTCAACACCGAACGAACTCAGATGATCGAGAACATGCACAGCGTGGTGCGCCAGGCTATCCTGACGCTGATCCTGACAGCCCTCGCCACCATGGCTGCCGCGACCACGCTGGGCTTTTCGGTTACCCGCCGCATTGCGCAGCCGCTTGCCCGCTTGGTCGAGGCCTCGCGGGCGCAGGCGCGTGGCGAGTTCGATCACCAGGTAGAAGTCACGGGCCACGACGAACTGGCCGACCTGGGGCGCGTCTTCAACGACACGTCGGCGCAGTTGCTCAACCTCTACAAGACGCTGCAGCGCCGCGAGGCCCGCTTCCGCTCGCTGACCGAGAACGCCACCGACCTCATCACGGTGATTACGCCCCAAGGCGCCGTGCTGCACGCGAGCCCCTCCGCTGCGAGGATTCTGGGCCGTGAACCCCAGGAACTGGAGGGCCGACCGATCTCCGAGTTCATCCATCCCGACGACGTGCCGGCCTTGCTCCTTGCGGCTTCGCAGGAGGGAACCGCCGCCTTCAGGCTGGAGCTACGCTTTCTGCGGAAAGACGGCACCTGGGGCATCCTGGAATCGCACATCCGCAACCTGCTGCACGATCCTGCTATTGGTGGGGTGGTTCTGAACTCCCGCGACGTGACCGCGCGACGTCGGGCGGAGGAGGAAATCCGGAGGCTTAACAGTGATTTGGAGCGGAGAGTGGCCGAACGTACGGCTCAGCTTGAGGCCGCGAAGGCGATGGCGGAGGCTGCCAACCGCGCCAAAAGCGAGTTCTTGGCCAATATGAGCCACGAGATCCGGACTCCCATGAATGGAGTGATCGGCATGGCGGAACTCGCGCTGGACACCGAGCTCAATCAGGAGCAGCGCGAGTACATCAATTGGGTCAAGGTCTCCGCCGAGTCGTTGATGGGGGTCATTAACGATATCCTCGACTTTTCCAAGATCGAAGCCAGAAAACTCGATCTGGACCAGATCGTCTTCAACATAGAAAACTGCCTGGATGACACTCTCAAGTCTCTCGCCGTGCCGGCGCACCAGAAAGGATTGGAGCTGGTCAGCCGCATCCCACCAGGCATCCCTGTCTATGTGACGGGGGACCCCGCTCGCCTGCGGCAAATCATGGTCAATTTGATCGGCAACGCCATCAAGTTCACTGACCATGGCGAGGTGCTGGCCAGTGTCGAGGAGGAGTCCCGTGAGGAAACCTGTGTGACGTTGCACTTCGTTGTCGCTGATACAGGTGTTGGCGTCCCTAAGGAGAAGCAAGCCCTCATTTTCGAAGCCTTCACTCAGGCGGACGGTTCAGCCACGCGCAGGTTCGGGGGGACAGGCCTGGGCCTCGCCATCTCATCACAATTGGTCAAGATGATGGGTGGCCGGATCTGGGTGGAAAGCGAAGAGGGCAAAGGTAGCAAGTTCCACTTCACCGCGCGATTGGGTTTGGCGAAAAGCCCCAAAGCAGAGCTGCCCTTGCCGCCTGCCGCCTGCCTGCAAGGCCTCCGCGTGCTTGTGGTCGACGATAATGCTACGAACCGGTTGATTCTCGCGGAACGGCTGCGCCGTTGGGGTTGCAACCCGACATCTGCGGAGAGCGGCGAAGCCGCTTTGTCGGCGATGAAGCGGGCGGTGGAAGCCGGAGAGCCCTTCTCTCTTATTATGACTGACGCGCAGATGCCTGGTATGGATGGCTTCGCTTTGGTGGAGCACATCCAGCGCCATCCGGAATTTTCCCGTCCGACGATTATGATGCTGACCTCGACGGGTCAGCGTCTGGACGTCA